>ULMB01002977.1_pt1 | contig 17503 bp, 19 predicted proteins | sample 1951571 | NCBI WGS metagenome assembly ULMB01 (sample SAMEA4835542, study PRJEB28245) | human gut metagenome | biome: gut microbiome; material: fecal sample | place: Denmark | collected 2008 | reverse complement strand
CTATTATTTTAAAAAATGTATATAAATTAATTATTGATTTTTTAATATACTTAAAATATAATGCATTTGTAAAATAGTAAATACATTATAGGAGCTATTAATGAAAAAATCCGTTCTTATAATGGCGGGAGGAATAGGAGAAAGACTTTGGCCATTAAGCAGAGAAAATAAACCAAAACAATTTTTGAAAATCGGAGATAATAAATCTTTAATAGAAAAAACTATATCGAGAGCTTTAAAAATAACTAACGAAGAAAATATTTTTATCATAACGGGAATAAGATATAAAAATGCTTTTAATAAATATATACCAAGTTTTAAAGAAGAAAATATAATATACGAACCTTTAGGACGCGACACGGCGGCGGCGGTTACTTTAGGCGTTTTAACAATAAAAGAAAGAATCGGGAATTCAATTATAGCTATACTTCCCGCGGACCCGATTATAAAAGAAGAAGATTTATTTACAAAAACTTTAGAAGAAGCGGTTGAGGTTACTTCAAAAACTAAAAAAACCGTCATTATAGGAATTAAACCAAACAGAGCGGAAACGGGATACGGTTATATAAAATTGACTGATAATATTAAAGACAACGAGTTTAAAGTTGAAAGATTTGTAGAGAAACCTAATTTAGAAAACGCTAAAAAATTTTTGGAAGACGGAAATTATTTATGGAACAGCGGAATGTTTATTTGGGATATAGAAAGCGTTTTAGAAGCGGTAAAATCTTTAATGCCCGACACTTATAATAAAGTTATCGAGGCTTTTAATAATATAAGAAATAAAGAAAAATTGCATTTGGCAAAAGGAATATTTGCAAAAATAGAAAAAATATCTTTCGACTTTGGAATTATGGAAAAATTAAAAGATATTATTTGCATAAAAGCCGAATTCTTTTGGGACGATTTGGGAGCTTTTTCGGCGCTTGGAAGAATATATAAAAAAGATAAAGATAATAATGTTATTATAGGAAACGTTTATATTAAAGAATCTAAAAATAATATAATAATAAACGATGATAAAGATTTTATAACCGTTGACGGAATAAACAATTTAACTATAGTAAAATCTAACGGAGCGCTTTTAATATATTCCGATAATCAAGATTCAAAAATAAAAGAAATATTAAAAGATATAAGAGAAAAAGAAGAATTAAAAGATAACAGAAAATTTTTATAATTATTTTTCTTTATAAAATAATTTTTATTAAGTTTTTTTAATTCTTTTAATTTTTTCTAATTTCTTTTTATCTTCTTTAGCTTTTTGATTATTTTCAATTAATTTGCCATTGATTAAAACATTTTTTAATTCTATTTTATCGTTATCAATTATTTCTGCGGGTTTAAAATTTCCTTTAAATTCTACATTTTCAAATTTCATTTTCTTAAAAAATACTACATTTCTAAAATCTGCATCTTTTTCTACGATTATATTTTGAAAAGTAAAATCATCTATAAAAACGGCATTTAAAAAATTTAAATTATCTTTAAAATGAATATGATTAAATTCAAATTTTCCGTTTATACAAGTATTTGAAAAATCGGCTTTGCAATTAATTTTTGTATTATATGTAATAAGAGAATCGAAATTGCTTAAAGAAAAATTTAAATCCATCGATATGTTTGAATTTTTTATTATTATTTCTTTTTTAATATCGGACAATGTTATAAATAATCCTGAATCAAAATTCGCGTCCGTAAAATCGAAAGAAGCGGTTAAATCTCTATTTTTTATTTGAAAAGGTCCCGCAAAATTAGAATTTCTAAAAATCATTTCGGCGTCTTTTTCAATTTTTAATTCTTCTAAACTAAATCCATCATAGCTAATCATATAAGAAAAATTATAAAATCCTCTGTATATATCGTCTCTTATAATTTTTCTAAATATATTATTCGGTTTATCTTTTCCATTATGATGAATTATACAAAAACCGTCTTTATATTCTTCTCTGTCGCAGTTTTGAGTATTTGAAATTTTTTGTTTGCAAATCTGTGGCATAATTAAAACATAAAGCTTAATCCAAAATCATGCGAAATATTATTCTTATTAAAATTATCGAATACAATTGCATAATCTAATCTGAATAAATCGACATATAAGGATAAGCCTAAAGAAACTCCTTTATTTCCAACTCCGAGTCTTCCTAAAATTCCGCTTGGCAATTTTGTTAAATGTCTTTTTTGCATAGCGTTAGGTTCGTCAAGCGCGCTTTCGGGCAAATCGTCATAATCTATATTTGAATTGAATAAACCTAATTTATTAAAATTTATTATCATAGCTTCTAATCCAATCGCTACTCTATGACTTATCGAAGGAACTGAAATATCATATTCTAAAGAAACGGCAAAACTTGAATCTTCTTTTGCATAAGCTATAGAAGTTATTATATCCGTGTCTATTGCCGCAAATACTTTATCGTAAAATCCGAAATTTTTTATTCCAACTCCAATTTTAAATGATGGATTAAATATTGATTGCATATAAGATAAATCTAAAAATCCTCCAAATATATTTTCTTTATCAAAATTATTTATAACGGCTTTAATATTAGCTCCAAAAAAAGAATTTTCATTTATCATATAAGCCGCTCCTATATTTATTAAATAATTTCCATTATATATATCTTTATCTCTTATGTCTAAATTATTATAAGTTTTTATTTTATTAATTTCAGAAGCTAAACCTATTCCAATTGCGTAAACATTATCCGTATGTGAATAAGAACCGTTAAATAAATATTCGTCTTTAAAATTTGGAGATAAAGTATAATTTAAATTAATAGAATCTCTGATTAAAGTCATTAAAGAAGAAGAATTGACAAACAGAGCCGAAGAATCTTTTCCCGTTAAAAATCCCGAATCCATAATTCCTCTATTTCTTGCGCTTGTCGAATTTAAAATCGATAAAGAATGTTTTGAAGAAATATTATCCGAAAATAATATATATGAAAAATATAAAAAAATTATAATTAAAATGAAAACTTTTTTTAATATTGCAATATACATAATCTACTCTGATAAATATTATTTTAATTATATCATAATAAATTGAATATGTTAATATATTTTAATAAATAAATTATTATTTTCCCCAAACGCCGCCAAATTTAAAACTCATTCCCAAATAAAAATCGTTATCAACGGTATAATGTTTTCCGCCTTTATCGTTATAAGATATTACGCCGATTTGACGCCTATCTTCTAATTCGTAATATTGATAATTATTTTTATAAACAGGGTCGTAAGTAAAAGTATCGGAAAGCATTATTTTAAAATCGTCCGTTATATTAAAAGTAATTTTCAAAAAAGCTCTGTATTTTAATTGATAAATATCTTCAGAATTTGAATATATATTATTATCATGAATTCCAAAATGCGCGGTTATGTCGAATTTCCATAATCTGCGAACTTCAAAAAATATAAATCCGCTCATTGCATAAAAAGGTTTTTTAGCTGCGAATGTTTGAATTGAAAAATCCGTATAATATCCGCTATTATAATGATGTTCGTTTGAGTTTGAACTAGAAGGCGAGTATTGATTATTTGCTCTTATTCCATGCCTAAACCAAAATCCTTCAATTCCAATAGTAAATCTTCCATTTTTGCCGTTTCTAAAATATAAAAAAGCGTTAATGCTATCGCCGTATTCTTTTATTGGTATCGAACCTAATTCGCTTACTATTCCCGCGACTCCCGTATTGATATAATCATTGCTATAAGAAATTTTTGCCATTAAACCTTTTGAAGAGTTTGCATCAAGTCCTTCTTCGCCATTAACCATTCCAACTCCAATAAACACTCCGTAAAAACTTGATTCTAACATTATTCCCGTATCGTATCTTGGAATAAATTGAGTGTCGTATCCAATCGGCAAATCTCTCGGTCCCGAAAGAACTGTAGCCTTATTAGCGCTTACCGTATGATAATAAAATAAAGTTGGAAAATAAGAAGTCATAGGAATATTTTTAGTATATGATTCCAAAACTCCGACTCTAATTCCAATATACTTAAAATTTACGAATAAATTTAATTTTGTGAAGTCGAATAGGGGGGGGGACATATCTTTGTAGAATCTCGCTTTATGCGATAAAGGTTCGTAAAATCTTGCGTTAATATCCGCCCCGATTGATGCGTATTTATATTCTTTGATATAACTTAAATCTCCATAAAGCAAAACTCCTAAAGTGTCTTCGTTTCCCGTTTGTTCTATTAAATCGCTCATTCTTCCGTAAGCGACTAATTCTAAAGACGCGCTTAAAACTCCGTATTTTCCCGAGTTTGTATTATTATTCGTATTTATTTCATTTGTATTTTGAGAGAATAAAATCGAATTTATAGCCAATAGTAAGCAAAATATAAATTTATTTGTATAATTTAGAGTTTTCATAATAATATATTTATATAATAATTATTTTTTTATGTCAATTCTTAAATCCTTAATATGTATAATCATTATGCATAAATTAAATTGTTATATTCTATATTCTCTGCCTGCCTTATAACTATATCTAACGCTTCTTCTTGATTTTCTGGAGGATATTTATATTTTCTTAAGAGTTTTTTTACCGCTAAACGCATTTTTGCTCTTGTGGATTCTTTTCTTTCCCAATCTATAGTTTTGCTTTTTCGCACGATATCGGTAAGTTCTACAGCAATTTGCTTTAAAGTTTCATCGGTATAGAATTTTTTTATAGAAGGAGGTTTTAATATAGCGTCATAAAAAGCTTTCTCTTCGGCGCTTAATCCCAAAATATCGCTTTCTTTTTCCAAATTTATTAAATCTTCTCCCATTTTTAAAAGCTCTTCTATAACTTCCGCATTTGTAATCATTCTATTTTTATAACCGTTCATAATATCTTTCATGCGTTTTGAAAAAAGTTCAGACTGCACTATATTTACTCTTAAATGCCCTTTTATTTTATCAGCTAAAAGTTTATGCAAAAGTTCCAAAGATAAATTTTTATGTTTCATAGACGCTATAGATTTAAGGTATTCATAGTCAAATACCGACACTTCTTTTATTTCTCTTTCGTTAAAAATATTTATTATGCCTTCGCTTCTTACCGAATTTTTAAGCATTTCGGATATTATTTTATTTATTTCATACAAAGAAATTTTAGATTGAGAAGATATTTTTACTATAATAACTTTTACAGCTTCATATAAAGCCGTTTCTACTATTTCTTTTTGTTCTATAATGCTTATGCATAAAGTTTCCGCTTTTTTTAGTTCTGTTGTTTTATCTATAAATAATTTTTTCTTATCTTCATTTGAAATTATATAATCTGCTAAATTTTTTATAATATTTTCTCTTTCTTTTGCGGAACAATCATAGAAGTTTGAATAATCGATTTTATTATAAAAAATTTCTCTTATTATTTCCAAAGCTTCTTTAAATTTAGGAAAAGCGCTTTCCTCTATATCTAATTTTCTGTATCTTTCATTATCTCTTTTAGTATAATTACTTAAAGCCTCTTTTAACGAACTTGCAAGCCCTATATAATCTACTATAAGTCCGCCTTCTTTATCTTTATACGCTCTATTTACTCTAGATATCGTCTGCATTAAATTATGTCCGCTTAAAGGTTTATATATATACATAGTGTTAAGAGATGGAACATCGAATCCCGTAAGCCACATATCGACTACCAAAGCTATTTTAAAATCAGAATTAGATTTTTTAAATTCAAAGGCAAGCTCTTTTCTCTTTTCGGAAGTTCCCAAGATATTTCTCCATTCTTCAGGGTCATCGTTTGTAGTCGTCATAACGGGTTTTAAATTTTCTTTCCATTGAGATTTTAAAGAAAGTATCTTTTTATATATTTTTATTCCTATAGGTCTTGAGTATGCTACTATCATAGCTTTACCTAATAAAATATGTTTTCTTTCTTCATAATGTTTTATAATATCTTTACATAGAGAATCTATAACATCTTCAGAACCTAATATAGCGTCCATTTTTGATAATTCTCTTTTAGATTTTTCTATATCATATTCGGAAGTTTGGTTTTTTATAGATTCGTATTTTTCATCTATCTTTTTTAATATATCTTCGTTTAATTTTAAATTATTTACTCTGCCCTCATAATATATTGGAACTGTAACTCCGTCTTCTACGGATTGCGTTATATCGTATATATCTATATAATCTCCAAAAACTTCAATGGTGCTTCTATCGTCTTTTTCTATAGGAGTTCCCGTAAATCCTATTTTTATAGCGTTAGGCAAGGCATCCTTTATATATTTAGACATACCGTAAATTATCTCGCCTTTTTTAATTTCCGCTTTATCTCCGTAATGAGAGCGATGAGCTTCGTCAATCATTAAAATTATATTTTTTCTTTTTGAAAGTATATCGCTATAATCTTCAAACTTTTGCAAAGTAGTAAATATTATGCCGCCCGTTTCTCTATCTTTCAAAAGTTTTTTCAAATGCTCTCTCGAAGACGCCTGAATCGGATTTTGAGATAAATATTCCGCAGCGTTTGAAAAAGAATTAAAAAGTTGGTCGTCCAAATTATTTCTGTCGGTTATTATTACTATTGTAGGATTATTTAGAGTTTGAGTTATTAATTTTGAAATCATAAGCATAGTATAAGATTTGCCAGCTCCCGTAGTATGCCATATAATTCCCGTCTTGCTTCCGCTTTTTGAAAAAGATTCTTCTATTTTTTCTATGGCTTTTATAGAAGCAAAATATTGATGATAGGAAGTTAATATTTTATTATAATTCTTTTTTTGAGGGTCGTAAACAAAAAACAAAAAATAATGAACTATATCTAAAAACCTTGATTTTTCAAACATACCTTTTATTAAAGTTTCATATTGTAAATCTAAAGAAGTGTTTTCTTTTATGGTTTCCTTTTCTTTATCTTCTTTTTTCCAAGATATAAATCTGCTTTCATCGGAAGTTATAGTTCCTACTTTCGCGTTTATCATATCGCTTATGACAAGAAAAGCGTTATATTCAAATAAAGATGGAATATCATTTTTTATATAATTTCTAATTTGTTTATAGGCGTTTTCTATGGTAATATCTTCGTTTAAAGCGTTTTTAAGTTCCATTACGACTAAAGGAAGTCCGTTTACATATATTATAATATCTGGTCGCTTAACGGTTTTATCTTCTATTGTAAGTTGATTTACGACTAAAAAATTATTGTTATTTTTATTTTTATAATCTATTAAATTTATATACGCGTTCTTTTCTTTTCCATCCGCAAAATATGAAATATAAATTCCGTAAGATAAAGCGTTTTGAAAGAATTTATTTTTTTCGATAAAATCCAAACTTTCTAAATTTATTATCTTTTTAACGGTTTCTTCTATCGCTTCTTTATCCGCATTTTTATTTATTTTTTTAAGATAATATTCAAGAATTTCTTTTATTACTACCGAATGGTAATCATTCATAGAGGAATATTCTTCTCTTAAATCCGCTCCTTTTTTATATTCGTATTCCATTTCTTCGACAAGAATATCAATTAAAGAATTTTCAAAATCGCTTTCGGATAATATTTGCATAATATAAATCTATAATAATTTTTTTATTTTTAGTTTAACTATTTTATAAATAATTTTCAACAGTTACAAATATTATATATTAAAAAAATTTGACTTATTATATTTTTAGTTTATAATAAAAATTATTGGAGGGATTAGTATGTCTGTAAAAAATAAATATGAAGAGCATTCTCTTCCGAGCGTTTCTATAGTTATGGGCTATTTAGCTATAAAGGATTATTCTACAATAGATAAAAAAGTAGAAGTTCTTTCAACGCTTGGTTACGGTAGAAACGAAATAGCTCAGATATGTGGGACTACGGCTAATACCGTGTCGGTTTCTATGAGTAGGTTAAAAAATAAAAGTATTAAGAAAAAAAATAAAAATTAAGGAGTAAATAATGGCTGTTAAAGATTCACAAGATAATTTTTACGAAACTATGATATTGATGACTGCTCATAATACGATAAAAACCTTGCCAGAGGATAGCAGTATAAAAGAAAAAGTTTATTTATTAAATAAATTTAATCTTACAAATGAGCAGATAGCTAAAGTATGCGATACAAGCGCAAAAATAGTATCTAACTATAAATCTGAACTAAATAAAAAATCTGTTAAAAAATGTCAAATAAAAAACAAGAAAAAATAAATATCCCTAAAGAATATATAGATACTTTAAAAAAGGCTAAAGAATTATATTCGAATATTTTTAGTTTTGAAATTGGGCTTCGACTTGCCATAGACAAACATTTAACCGAATGGATAGGAAAAGAATGGTGGAATATAAGATTATCAAAAGACATGCCCGATATTTTTAAATATGCCGAAGAACATAAAAAACAATCTTCTATTATTAATGAAAATGAAATTAATAAATCTATTCATAATATACATTTTATAACGATAGGGCATTTGTCCGAAATAGTAAAGAAATATAAAGAAACATTTATACCAGAAGTTTTTCCTAATTTGCATTTCTTTTTAGGGCATATCGAATATATAATAAAAATACGAAATTGTTGCTGTCATATGCATCCAAATATAGATAAAGAATACATTAAAACATTGAAAGCGGAAACTTTAATTTTATCGAAAATAATAAATTCTAAAATAATATAAATAATTTATTTAGAGTTATAAAATCTACTATATTATTATTGATATTCTAAATAAATAATATAAAATTAAATTATGACTAAATTTGAATGGGATTATAAAAAGGATATTATTAATAGAAAAAAGCATAATATATCATTTAAAGACGCCGTTCTTGTTTTTTCCGATAAAATGCAATTATAAGAAAAGATAACGAACATTCTATTAATGAAGATAGATTTATAACTATTGGTAGAATTAAAGGTTTTTATATTATAGTCGTTATTTATACGGATAGAACGAAAAATAATGCTAACGAAGAAACTATAAGAATTATATCTTCAAGGTATGCGACTAAAAAAGAAATTAAACAATATATTGATTTTAATTCAAGGAGAGGAAAATGAAAAACGAAGAATTAGATATTAAAGAAGAATACGATTTTTCAGACGGTGAAAATATAAGAGAATTTGAAAACGGAAAATATTTTTTGAGAATGGAAGAAATGGAAATTCCAATTTATTTGAATAGAAAAGTTTTGGATAATTTGGAAAAATTGTCCGAAAAAGAAAATATTTCAATATCTCAATTAATAAACAAAATGATAAAATATTATTCTAATTCTTTAACTTCTAAAAAGACATCAAAAATAAATAAATTTATTGAAGATAGAGATAAAATAATCGCAAAAAAGAGAAGTAAAAAATCGGTAGTTCAATAGAATTATTTATTACCCTATACTCCATTATTACCGCTCCCATTAACTCTAATCTCTCCGTCTGCTCTGCGCCCCTTTGGGGTCATAAGTTTAGGCAATAAACTATCTCTAATATTAGAAAGTTTTTCATTTTCTTTTTTATTTAACGAAATCTCTTTTCTTATACATTTAAATATATCGCTTAATCTTTCCAAATTATCCGAAGAAACGCAGAATTTTTTATTTAGCATATATTGTTTGTCAGCATGCTGTATTACAGAGCCTACGGTATGATACATTAAATCATATTCTATAGATTTTAGAAAATAAAAAACTAATTCATTTAAATTGCTATCTTCCACTATCAATTTAGCCATAGTTGAAGATAAAATACCTTCCTTGCCGTAAAATATTTTCCCTGCATTTCCGTCCATAACCATTATAATATCTAATTCTTTGACATGCATTTTTTCGTTATATTCTGTATATTCCGTAGCTTCATTATTATAACAATTTATAGTTAAATAAGGCATAGTAAATTTTTCCGTTATTTTATCGCTTGTTGCGTTAGGCTTTTTTCCTTTCGCTATACTTATTATATCTTTTAAAGTTATAACTTTCCAACCTTTTGGAATTTTTCCTAATTCGCTATCAATCATCTCGCCTCCGCTTTTCTTATAAGGTTTGCCGTCTTCGTTAGGAAAATTAAAATTTATAAACCATTCCTTAAAAATAGTTTGCGCCATCTCTTCGAGTATTTTATTCGTTTTATTGTTTAATTCTATTTTGTCGTCTAATGCTGAAAGTATTGATGCAATGCGTTTTTGTTCTTTAACTTCTGGTATATAAAATTCTATAGATTTTAAATTAGTGGCGTTAAGTTCCATAAATGTAGTTCCAGATGCATATTGTAATAATTTATTTATATTGTTTTTTAATAAATAATAAAAAAATTCTGGAACATTCCCATTTTTCATTATAAGACTTTTAAATCCTTGATTAGTAGCCAATTCTTTTTTAGAAATAGCTAAATAACCTATTGGCGCTCTCGTTGTTAATAAAACGCTATTTTTTGGTAATAATCTAGCGCTACTATATTTTAAACCTTTTTCAGAAATATTACGGCTTCCTTTTGAAATATATCTATTATTATAGTTTGATAAATCTTTAGGAGTTATCCAAGAAATATCGCCGTCCCAATATTCTTTTTTCTTTGTCGAAGGAGTTCCGCCGCCTATAACTTCCGCGCAATCTTCTATTTTTAACTTTTTCCAATTAGTCATATTTTTCTTCTTCATAATTATTTAATGATATAAAATTAGTATTTTTATAGAAATAATAAGTCTGTTCAAATTCTTCTTTAATGCCGTTATAATTTTTAATTAATGTTGCCTCTACTTCAATTATATTATTAGAAGAATTTCTAATAGATTTAAACATATCTTTTATATCTACAACATCAGGATTTTCTTCTCTAAAAATATTCAATAAATTTTCTTTATCTATTACTTTTTTTATGCATAGCTTATAACATGAAACTAATATATATTTTTTTAATTCGTCTAAATTTCTTACAATTTTTATTTTATTATTTTCTTTTTTCAATTCTTTAGGGTCAAAACCATTATCATCTGTAAAAAAATAAACTAAATCGTATGTATCTATAATTTCATTATTTCTGATGCTTTCCCAGATTATAGTATCCTTGAACCCTTTATCTCCATCTTTAGCAAATGGGTTTTTATGTTTTAAAGCTCTTTCTATGATTTTATCTAATTTAATATTTCTATATTTTATTATTTTTATATCATTTTTTTCAAAAAACTCTTCGACATTTTTTTTAAAATATCTTTGATAATATTTTTCGTCATTTATTTTAATTTTATGATTTTTACAATTAAAATATTCAATTAGTTTATATAATTCTTCTTTTTTCTTGTTATAATTTATTATTTTCTGATTAATAATTTCCATTAAAGTTATTTTTGAAATAAAAAAATCTAAATTAAATAAATTTTCATTATTTTTAAATTTTATTAATTCGTTAAAGTCTGAAATTGGTTTAAATTCTAAGTAGCTATCTATTTTATGAGCATAAATTTTATTTGTATCTAATATCAATGCAATTTTCATTATTTAATTCCTATCGTAAATAACAATCCCATCTTCGTCAATATGATTCTTCAAATTAGGATTTTTTATATCGTAATAATTTACAATATCGAATTTTAAAAGCGTGGGAATATTTGATAATTCTTCTTTTATTCTTTCGCAAAAAAGCAAATCGTTATCGCCAATAATTGCAATATCTATATCGGAATTATATTTTTCGGTATTTGAAGCTCTAGAGCCGAAAAGAATCGCTTTTTCTATTTTTTCATTTGAAGAAAATACTTCTATAATTTTTTTTAAAAGTTTGTCTTCTATCATTTTTATTTTTCTAAAATTCTATCCATAAAAAATAAATATAAATCGCTTAATTCTGGCAGATAATCTTTTTTTACCTTAATTAGAATATCTCTGAATTTATTAAAATCGTAAGTATGAGAAAGCAAATTACGGCTAAGCATCATATCTATAAATATTTCCGAATTTTTAATAATTCCCGAAGAATAAGCCTCTTTAAATATATTTCTTGCGGTAATCTCCGTAATATTTACGCCGTTATATTCCAAATAATCTTTTAAGGTTTTCCATGCAAGTTCGTATGTATATTCAAATCGCTGTATAACGCCTTCTTGCTCAAGATTTGATAAATCGTCAATATCGTTTTCTTCCAAAGCGCAATTAAGCAAATTATATGCCCTATTGAAATTTTGAAATCTCTGTTTCCATCTAATTTCTTTTTTAAAGTCCATATCCTATACTCTCAAGTTTTTCTTTCTTATTGATTAGATATTATAATTTTAGATTTTTTTAAATCTTTAAATCTAAAAGCTTTTATGGTTATACAAACAGATATATTATTATTCGTTTTAATAGCTTCTCTTTTATATAAAATTGTAATCGTTATTGGTTTATTTATGTCGGAATATAAATCTTCTTCTTTTATTAAAAATAGTCCTTTTTCTTTATCTAATATAAAACTCTTTTTTCCCTTTGCAATCTTATAATATATAGAATTATAAAGTTTTTCAAAATGCGGATAATCTTTAATTATAATATCTTTATATTTGTTTATATTATCGTCTATAACAATATCTATTGGCATATTTTAACCTATCAAATATTTAAAGCCCAATTTACATCTTCTTTGCTTATTTCCGAAGGTTTAGCTATAAAATACGAATATAAATCTATTTCTTCGTCTAAATCAAGCAATTTCCATAACTTATTTTTATGAGTTATATCGCTTATTTCTTTAGCCTTATAATTATTATATATATCCATTGTTATGCTTAATAATACATCAATTTCTACGGATGTTAAATTTGATATATATGGTTCTTTTAAACTAAAGAATAATTTTATATTATCGTTTCCTTTTCTTATTGAAATTAAATTTTCGCTTTCTAATTTATTTAATATGGCAGAAATATTTTTTGGAACGGGTCCTCTTTGCTTTTTTATATAAGTATCTCCCGTTAAAGTTTTATTTGTTTTCATTAATAGAATGCCATCCGTAAATAATAATATTTTATTTAATTTTATAGAACCTAATTTATACGGGTCTTTACATTTATCTATTACAAAGTGAACGGCGCTAATATATTTATCATTCATAAAATATTGCCTCCTTTACAAAAATAATTGTATATTTTATATAATTTAAAGTCCATATCCTATACTCTCAAGTTTTTCTTTAATTGTTTTTTCAAGTTTTCTATTTTCCTTAAAACAAAAATTAAGCTCTTCGGTTAATCGTTTCATTTTATTTTCAAAGTTTTCTTCGGTTTCTTTGTTTTGTTCCAAACCTACATATCTGCCAGGAGTAAGAATATAATTTTCTTTTCTTATATCTTCAATATTAACAGATTTGCAATAACCTTCTATATCTTTATATCCTTTAATTTTTTGCCATGAATGAACGGTTTCGGCTATTTGCTTTATATCTTTATCTTCTAAAATTCTCTGAACTTTATTATACATTTTGCCAAAATTTCTTGCGTCAATAAAAAGAATATGATTATCGATATTTTTATTTCTATTTAAAAACCATAGAGAAACGGGTATTTGAGTTGAATAAAAAAGTTGAGTTGGTAGAGATATTATGCATTCTACAATATCGTCTTCTATCATATTTTTTCTTATCTCCCATTCTCCTCCCGTTTGAGTTGAGAGAGAACCGTTTGCCAAAACAACCCCAGCTTTACCGTTTGGGGTTAACTTTGAAGCTATATGAGAAAGCCAAGCGTAATTTGCATTGCCGTTTGGCGGAATTCCCCATTTCCAACGAGCGTCTTCCGTTAATGAATCCGCTCCCCAATCTGACATATTAAAAGGCGGATTAGCAAGAATATAATTTGCTTTCATAGTTTTATGCAAATCGTTATAAAAACTGTCGGCATTTTTGATTCCCAAATTAGCCTCTAATCCATGTATCGCAAGATTCATAGAACACATTTTCCAAGTAGTAGGATTGTTTTCTTGCCCAAATATTGACACATCGTCTATATTTAAAGAATGAGCGTCTATAAACTTAGCGCTTTGCACAAACATACCGCCGCTTCCGCAACATGGGTCGTATATCCGTCCTTTATAAGGTTCTAATATTTCAACTAATAATTTTACTATAGAAGAAGGAGTATAAAATTCCCCTCCTCTCTTTCCTTCGGCGCTTGCAAATTGAGATAAAAAATATTCGTAAACTCCTCCCAAAATATCCTTTGAATTTTTATTTTTAATTTTTATATTTGAAAATAAATCTATTATTTCGCCTAATCTTCGTTTATCAAGTTCTGGTCGACTATAATTTTTAGGAAGTATATTTTTAAGCCTGCTATTTTCTTTTTCTATTTTTTGCATAGCTTCGTCTATAATATTTCCAATTTCAGGAAGTCGTGCATTTTCACTTATATATCCAAATCTTGATTTTTCAGGAACAAAGAAAATATTGCTTTCCGTATAAGCGTCTTTATCCTCTTCATAACCATCCCCATTTTCAACAAGTTCTTTATATCTTTCTTCAAACTTATCCGATATATATTTTAAAAATACCAATCCTAAAATAACATGTTTGTATTCAGAAGAATCCATACTTCCCCTTAATTTATCGGCTGAAGCCCAAAGTTCTTTTTCAAAACCTATTTCTGAATTATCTTTCATAATAATATCCTTGATTAATAGCGTTATATAGATAATAATTTATGAATAATTAAAAATCAAGAGGCAAATTCTTTATTTAATTTTATACTATTGACAAATAATAAAATTAAATTTATAGCCAATAATATTAAATTAACAATTTGTATTTATTCATATTTTAAATTAATCCATGCTAAAATTCTGATATATAAACTTAAACGGTATATACACCTTACCGTTTTCCGCATAATCTCTAAGCAAGCCTTGAGGAGGCGGTTTTAATTTTTTAGCGTATTCTATAGCTTTTGAACAAGAATTATCTAAACTGCCTTGTCCGATTTGAGATTTCTTTAAAAACTTTTCAAATAAAATATTTCCCTCTTCGTCTATTGAAATTAAAACTTCAACTTCGTCCGTTCTTAAAAGTCCTAAATAATGCGCTTGATTTGGAATCGTTAAATACCAAGAATCTCTTATTGAACCTACTAAAGAATAAAAATACCAAAAATATTCTTGAGCCTTCGTTCCTAATTGAATGCCTCCCGTTTGGCTCGAAAGAACAACCGCTCTGTCCGCTCCGTCTTCAAAAGAAGCGGGGATTTTTGTATTTCCTTTAATTCCAGGATTTTTAGGTTTATAAGTTTCAACTTTTTCTCTGCTTATATTTTCGCCTAATTCGTTTCTTTTTATATTATTATCGTTATTATTTGGCGATATATTTTCTCTTCTTTCAACTATCGGACTATTTGCTCCGTCTCCGAAAAATGAAAATACAGAAGTGTCTGAAAAAGTTTTTGATGGATTAACATTTATCTGTCCTCTCGACCTTAAAGATTTGTCGGAAGCAAAAAGAGTATCCTCTTCATTTTTTTCTTCTTCAATATCGGGCGTTTCGACTAAAAACATATAATCGTCTTTTTTTATATTCTCTTCTAATTCTTCGGCTCTGTCATAGGCAAAAACCGATTTCATAATAGAAGTATTTATAAAACTAAAAACAAATATATGCAAAATTAACGAAACTATTATTGCAAAAATCGTATCTTTTCTTCTGATTATTTTATTTCTCATATTATTTTATTATTCAATAAAGTTTGATTATTAATTATAAAATATAAACTATAAAATTTCAAATATAATTAAAATTCTCCATAATAAATTACTCTATATAACAATAATTAAATTTATGTCTTCCTAAAGGATTAAGAACGACTCCTTTCAATTTTGGATTAATCATTAAAGCGTCCGCTCTGTAATATAGAGGAATTATTGGCATTTCATCCATTAAAATACTTTCCGCTTGTCTCATTGCATCCATTCTCACTTTATTATCTGGAGATTGTTTTGCAATTAAAATTAATCTATCATAATTTGCATTTGCAAAACCGCTATGATTTATTCCGCCATAACTAAGCATAACATCGAGCATTGTCATTGGGTCGTTATAATCGCCCGTCCATCCCATTCTTGATAATTGATAATTTTTTTCTATTAAAGATTGCAAAGTTATAGGAAAATCTTCTATTATTAACTGAACTGTAATATTTAAATTATCTTTCCACATTTGTTGAATTGCTTCGCCTACTAAAACATAAATTCCTGGCGAAACTTTTAATTCTAATATCGGATAATTTTCTCCGTTAGGATAACCCGCTTCTGCCATTAGAGATTTTGCTTTTTCAATATTCTCTTCATAATTATTAATATCTATATAATCTCCCGATTCGTTTCTAAAAGTTCCGTTTAATCCTCTAACTTGAGTAGGAACGAAAGCTCCCGCTGGAATTTGTCCGCCTTTAGTTACATTTGAAACTATATAATTTCTGTCTATTGCGAGGGCGAGCGCTTGTCTAACTCTCTTATCTTTTAAGGCTTCGTTTGTTATATTTAATTCTAAATAATAAGTTCCCAAAGCGTTATTTGCCGAAATATAACCTTCCGATTTAAGATTTTCTATTTCCGCAGCTGGAGGCTCTAAAGCGGAAAAATGAATCGTTCCATTTTTAAGTCCCGCTACCGCCGTGTTTGGGTCGCTCATTATAATAAAAGTTATCTCTTTTGCAATTTGCTCTTCTTTAGAATAATAATTTGTATTAACGGAAAAAACTATTTTTTGGTCTGCAAGTCTTTCAGTCATTTTATAAGGTCCGTTTCCTATATAAGTTTCTGGGTTTAAAGTCCATTCGTCTTTATAAGTTTCTATAATATCTTTACGAACAGGCATAAAAATTCCCGTAGAAGCTATAAACTCTAAAAAATACGCGGTCGGATTTTCTAAAATAACTTCAAGAGTATAATCGTCTATAGCCTTAACTCCTAAATTATTATAATCCATTATTCCCGCGTTAATTTCTTTGGCGTTTTTAACAACTTCCATCATATAAGCGTATTCGGCTGCGACATTTGGGTTAATCGCTCTTTTCCAAGAATATTCAAAATCGTTTGCAGTAATTGGTTTTCCATCGCTCCATTTTGCATTCGTTCTCAAATGAAAAGTATATTTAAGTCCGTCATCCGATATAAACCAACCTTCAGCAACTGCTCCAACAACATTATTATTTGAATCGAGTTTTGTTAAACCTTCAAAAGCATGAATTATATAAACGGACACAATGTTTATAGAGTTTAAAGTTGGGTCCATAGTTTTAGGCTCTGCTCCCATATTAACGACTATAGAATCCGAAACCGTTTTATTTTTACAAGAAATAGAGAAAGCGTTTAAAATAATTAGTAAAAAAATAATAATCTTTTTCATTTTTATATCTCCGAATTAAAATTTTACAAATTATATTTAATTAATTTATAAAGTCAATATAAAATTCTATGAATAATAATTATTATGATAGCATAATTAATAAATTAAAAAATTAATTAAAATTAATAAAATTATTAATATAATCGCTTGACAAAATAATTATTTTATACTATACTATCTATTAAATGTATCAATTATTAGTCTGGTA
>ULMB01020333.1_pt1 | contig 17640 bp, 10 predicted proteins | sample 1951571 | NCBI WGS metagenome assembly ULMB01 (sample SAMEA4835542, study PRJEB28245) | human gut metagenome | biome: gut microbiome; material: fecal sample | place: Denmark | collected 2008 | reverse complement strand
ACTCAAAGGGGTGTTATTGCTGAATAGTTACTAGGAGTCCTTGAAACGGTTAAATATATATAAAATTACCCATCCTCTGTTTGCTCCATTTGTCCTTTGGACTATTTTCCTTATATTTGCAGCCTCAGAGTCTCCTCCTACTAAGGAAGCAACAAGTTCTGAAAAGGGTGGGGAAGCCGAGAGAGACAGAGGCGGTGACGCGCCTCCACACCTGGATTATTAAGACAGAAATAAGAATATTAACTTTAGTGTAACTATGATGAAGAAGACTTTCATGGCATTGGCCTTGACGCTGCTTCCCTTTGGCATGGCCTCCGCACAGGTGCGGATGCTCGTGGTGCCGAAGGATGGTACGGCGCCCAAGAGCTTCAACCTCGATGACATTCGCCGTATCGACTTCCTTGGCGAAGCCAACACGTTCTCCATCGCATGCGCCACCGACCGTTGGTCCTACGAGTTTGACAAGGTGCGCTGCCTCAAGTTTGATGGCCTCGTCAATGACATTGCCACAGCCACCAAGCAGGAGTCTGCGGTCAGTATCGCCTACAGAGAAGGGCAGATCTTCGTGAGCGGCTTGGGCAATGCTCAGGCTAACGCCACGATTTACGACCTCAATGGATGCAGCCGCCTCAGTCTGCCCCACTATGATGGTCAGCCCATCGACGTGAGCGCACTGCCCAAGGGTGCCTATATCCTCCGCGTGGGCGACAAAGCATTTAAATTCTTGAGATAACCATCCCTTCCGCCTCTTTCCAACTTCGAGACCAGGCGGATCCAAAACATAATACCTAACCAAAGAAACAATGAAGAAATTCTTTACTACCCTTGCTCTCGCGCTGCTCACGCTGGCAGCTTCCGCACAGGAGAATCCCAACCGTGTCATCGTGAAGCAGAAGTACAAGGCCCCCGTCGGCTACCTCGCCGAGCGCATCGACAGCATCTATTTCACCAAGTTGGAAGGCCGCGTCGCTGCCGACGTCAAGTTTCTGAGCTTCTCCAAGGGCAACCTCACCGATACCATCCGCCTCGCTGTCACGAAGACTCCCGAGTGTAAGTCATACAAGATCGCCTGCATGCCCGCTGGACAGGCTAATTCCTTTGCCAGCGATGCTGCCCTGGAACAATACTTCGACCAGCTCGAAGACTGCCCGACCTTCACCGACGATTTCACCAACGCCACGCTCACGGGTCTGGACATGGAGTTCCAGTCCAATGGCACCTATAGCCTCGTCACCTTGGGCTACGACAAGTACGGCATCGCCTGCGCCTCGTCGCGTGCCGACTTCACCACCCCCAACTCCGACTTAGTGGGCGACCCGAAAGTCCTCTACACCGTCGTGGAGGTGAAGCCCGACAACTTCACCATCTGGTTCCAGCCCAACGGCGACTGCTATGGCTACTATCTCTGCGCCTTCAAGGCCGGTACCGCCGAGGAGCTCTTTGAGAAGTGGAGCAAGGAGGAGGGCTTTGTCAACCTCCAGGATATGATTAAGTCTTGGGGTAGCGATAAGTACACCGACACGCAGATGTACAAGTGGTCTGGTATGGAACCGGGCACCGACTATGAGGTCTATGTCCTTCCTGTTGATGTCAACGAGGCTGACGCTCCCTTCCAGATCATCCCCGTCACCACCACGGAGAGCGGTGGCGAAGGCGAGGCCACGGTCACCATCAAGCTCGGCGACTTTGGCGAGGTCGGTGGCAACTACTTCCAGTATGTATGGTTCACGCCCAACGATGAGGCTACCCTGATGCGCGACTTGGTGCTTGCCAAGAACGATGTCATGACCCAGGACTATTGGGGTAAGGGCGACCTCGAGTTTATCAAGGAGTACCTCAAGAGCGACGACATGCCCGACTACTGGAACCGTTATGGTGAGGACTACTCTCAGTGGGGCGTCTATGCCAATACCGACTACTATGCCTTTGCCATCGCACAGAATGCCAAGGGCGAGTGGGGTCCGCTTGCCACACTGGAGTTCCGCACGCCGGCCTCTGCTCCTGGCGCAGCACCTGCCAAGCCCGGCAGACCGTGTGTGCGTCTGGACAAGGTGGTCAATATGCACAGCTATTTCGAGCCGGGCAAGGCCCCCAATGTCATGCCGAAGAGCAGAAAGACTCGTGTCTCCCTCGTAGAAGAGTAATCACTCCCTCGTAAGAGAAACCGTATAGCGGCATCGGGCAAAGGCGCAAGCCTTGGCCGGGTGCCGCTTCCTTTTTCCTTATTATATATACGTATATAGATGAAAACGTATATTACATCTATTTTTATCTTAGAGGAACGACCTAAAAGTGTTATTTTGCGAAAAAAGAGAAAATAAGTAGCCTGTTATTTTTGTTTTTCATTTATTTTGCTTATTTTTGCATCACGGCTTTGGTTCTTATGGAGAATTATACATTCTTTATGGTGAGCGAGGCCGACGGCGGCAAGTCTCGTGGGTGCGCAGCCATAGAAACCGACGCAGCATAAGTCGCTGGGCGCAACACCTCCCAAGCCGACCTTGACGCAGCCCCTTGGGGCACCTTCCCATTCACGGGTTGAATAGACGAAGTTATTATCTTTTTTACATTATTATTATTAACCGGGATGAGGCCAACGGCTTCTTTTCCCCACCTAAGGAAAAAGTAGCTTACACGGACGAATCCCACAAAGAAAATCATTTATGAACAAAGCATTACGATTTGTTTGGTTGTCTTTGTTGACATTGTTCTGCGGAGTAGCTTCCGCGAGAACAGTGGTCTTCGACCCGACGACCGATGCGAGTAGTGGAACGTCTTTGACAAAGGATGGAATCACGATTACGATGACATCCGGGACCAGTTCGTTTGCAGCGACCGACTACAACGGCACGCTATCTTATGCCTTTGGCAAGAGTACTGGCTTTGAGTTTACGGCCGGGGAGTCTGTCAAGATCAATTCCGTTACCTTTGATTATCAGTCGGCCGGCGGCTATATTTACGACCGTAATTACACCACGAGCAGTACTGAGTTTGAAGGCGGAAAGACCTATACGGTCAGTGGCGAGGGAGCTTCCAAGTTGAAGTTCTCCGTCTTTTCAGGCCCCATGTACTTCTCCAAGATCACCGTAGAATGTACGGGTGGTGACGAGCCGGGTGGTGGCGAGGTAGGTACGACCTACTCCATCGACGACTTGATGACCGGTGCTGCCGATGTGGCTTCCGCTACGCTGAAGTTCGCCGATGCACAGGTGGTCTATGGTGACGGCACCAACTATATCGTGCGCGAGGGTGGCAAGGCCATCGACCTGATGGGCACCTCTCTCTCTCTCGAAAAGGGCGCTACGCTCAATGGTACGGTGACGATGAACGTCACTTACAAGAATGGTTTCTTGAAAGCAGAGGATGTCGCTGGTGTCACCAACGGCAACAATCTGACGCAGACCAACGCCACGGGCGAGAATGTCCCCGTGACGACGACCATCGACCAGTTGGCCTCCAACTACAAGGGCGACTTGGTTCTGCTGAGCCAGGTCACTATCTATAATGACGCTACTGGCGATTTGGGACAAGGTGCTGCCTACTATGCACACACAGGCTTCAATTTCGCTACACTTACCAACATAGCTGACTTCTTGGACAAGGTGAGCGCTGATCAGGACGCCACCTACGACATCGTTGCTTGGTATAACGAGCCGGGCGCTGGTGCCATCAAGGCTAAGTTGCAGATTGTGGAGTTCCTTGGTGGCGAGGTGGCTAAGCCCGCCGCGCCGGTCATCAGTGGCAACCAGAACTTTACGGGTAGCACCGAGGTGACGATCACAGCCGAGGAAGGCGCTACCATCTTCTATACCACCGACGGCACCGCGCCGACGAGCTGGGATCCCGCCTATACTGCTCCGTTCACTATCACCGAGACAACGACGGTGAAGGCAGTGGCCCGCGTGAATAACATCTATAGCGATGTCGCCGAGATGACGTTCACCAAGGAGGAAAGTGGCGTGACGGGCTCTACCATCGCCGATCTGGCCACAGCTGCTACGAGCCAGGACAACGTGACGCTTGTGCTCAACAACGCCAAGGTCGTCTATGCTCAGGGCAACAACTACATCCTTCGCGAGGATGGCAAGGCCATCGACCTGCTCAACACCTCTCTCTCGCTGACGCAGGGAACGACGGTGAGCGGCCATGTCCAGGTCAATGTCGCCTACACATCAGGCATCCTCTCTACTTCTGATATCGAGGGTGTGACCACGGATGCCAACCTGACCGCAACGGGCGTGGCTGGCGACATGGATCCCATCGCTTGCACGCTTGGTCAGGTGAAGAATTATCCTGGCGACCTCGTCTATGTCGAGAACCAGGAGGTTTGGAGCTACGGCACGACCTGGTACTTCTATGAAGGCGCAAGTTGGACTTCCGTCTATCTCACCAATGCGGCTGACTTCAACATGGTAGCCAACAAGTACTACAATGCTACTCTTTGGTACAAAGAAGTCTCTTATTATGGTGACGTCAATGCGACCATCGTCTCTTGCGAGCGCAACGTCACCTCTCTCAATGCGCCGTTTATTGATGGTACGGAGACCTTCTCCGACAATACGACGGTGACGATCACTGCCGACAATGTCGCTACGATCTACTACACGCTCGACGGTACTGATCCTACGACCGCCTCTACGGTCTATACTGAGCCGTTCACGCTCAGCGAGTCGGCTACGGTGAAGGCTATCGCAGCCTACAAGTCGATTGTCTCTCCTGTTGCCTCCAAGGTGTTCAACAAGGTGGATGCCAACGCGCCGATGACGATCGAGCAGCTTGCTTCTTTCAAGAGCAGCTTCGATCAGGTCACGCTCTCTCTCAACAACGCACTCGTCGTCTATGGCGAGGATGGTAGCTACATCCTCCGCGAGAACGACCGTGCCATTGACGTCCTCAATACGACGCTGCCGCTGACCATCGGCGCTACCGTCTCTGGTACGGTGAAGCTCAAGGTCAACTATGCAGCTGCTCCTGGCAGCTACGCCGCCTACCCGGGTCTTCTGACCACGGCCGACCTTGCCGACGTGACCAACGCCGACAATCTGACCGTCACGCCGGGTGCCACCACCGATCCCAGTCCGCTGGCCATCGACCTGGCGCAGATTCCCAACTATCCGGGCGACTTGCTCAAGGTGACGAATGCCACTGGATGGAACTATGATATCCCGGCGTTCTATAGCTACAATCCGTTTGTGGAGTTCTTCCTCACCAACGGTGCTGACTATGGTGTCGTCAACTATGGCAGCTACAACGCCACGGTTTGGTACAACGATGTCTCCAACAACCGCCTTCAGGGCAAGATCATCAAGTGCAGTAAGGTCATCACTTCTCTCAATGCTCCGCAGATCAGCGGTACGGACAACCGCACCGACTTCGACGAGAGCACCGAGGTGACGATCACGACCGAGGAGGGTGCCAGCATCTACTACACGCTCGACGGTACGGATCCCACGAAGGAATCTACGCTCTACACTGCGCCCTTCACCATCACCAACAGCTGCACGGTGAAGGCTATCGCTACCTACAATGCCATCGTTTCTCCGGTTGGCTCCGTAGAGTTTACGAAGAACGACTACTCGGGCACCAACACGATCTCCGACCTCATCGTCTATGGCGAGAGCAAGGATAGCGTCGTCGTCCACTTCGAGAATGCCAAGGTGGTCTATAGCGAGCAGGGTGACCTGGGCTACCACTACATCATCCGCGACGATGGATTGGCCATCGACCTGATGAACATCACCAAGTTCACTCTCCCGGTGGGTGCTTACAACCTGAAGGGCACCATGGCGCTGAAGGTCACTTACCAAAAGGGCTTGCTGATCGCTGAGGAGCTTGAGAGCACCAACTCTGGCAACATCTCCTTCGTATGGCCGGAGACCAATGATATGGATCCGATCGAGGTCGATCTCATCGACGTGAAGCTCCACAAGGGCGACCTGCTCAACCTCAAGGATGTTGAGGTCTGGAGCTACAGAGGCACGACGAGCATCTACACCAACACGCCGAGCTACATCGAGCTGAAGGTGACCAATGCTGAGGACTTCGACCTTGAGAGTGGTTTCTATAACCTCACGATCTGGTACAACGATGCTTCTTCCGACTACTATGCTGGTAAGGTGAAGGTCATCAAGGCCGAGCGTGTCGATAAGCGTCCGGATGCTCCGGTGATCCTCGGCGAGGAGGAGTTTGTGGGCAAGACCACTGTCTCTATCGCTGCTACCGAGGGCCTGAATGTCTATTACACCCTCGACGGTACCGATCCTACCCGTCAATCTACGGTCTATACCGAACCGTTCGCAATCACCGAGACCACGACGGTCAAGGCTGTCACCGCTTATCTCGACGACTACTCTGACATCGTTACCAAGACCTTCACGAAGGTCGGCGACTTCGAGACCAAGACCATTGCACAGCTCTTCGAGGGCCAGCAGGCTGTCGAGAATGTGACGATCAGCCTCAACAATGCCAAGGTGGTTTACACCGAGAAGCACGACGATGGCACGAAGGTGGCTATCCTCCGCGAGAATGGTCAGGCACTCGACGTCATCTCTGGCGTGCTCGACCTCCCGTTGGGTTCTACCGTCACCGGTACGTTCTTCGCCAGTGTCGATTTCAACGGTGGTATCTTCACTACCCGCGACGTACAGGGCGAGACCAACAGCTATGAGCTCGAATACACCATGCCGAGCGACGAGGGCTACAACGATCCGATCGAGACGACCGTGGCCGATGTCCACCTCTATCCCGGCGACCTCGTTAGCATCAAGGGTCTCCAGGTGCTGGGCCAGGATGGTCAGTACTACGGATTCACGGAGGACTACAGCTTCGTCAATCTCACCGACAATGATGAGTTGGCCAACACCGTCTCCGGTCAGAAGTACACCGTCCTCGGATGGTTCAACGCTCCGGGTACCGGCTTCGCCGATGGCAACGCTTCTCTGAAGGCTGTCAAGCTCACCGCTGAGGATGCTACGAAGTATCACAACCAGACGATTGCTGAGCTCAACGTCCGCAGAGACCGCGAGGACAACATCCGTCTCGTGCTCGACAATGCGAAGGTGGTCTATGTACGCGCCAATCCTTACTACGGAACGAAGGATATCGCTCTCCGTCAGGATGGCAAGGCTGTCGTACTCTACAACTCTACGCTGCCGCTCGAACTCAACAGCACCGTCTCTGGTACTGTGAAGCTCGACTTCTATGCCCTCGCTGGCATCCCGCAGCTGCGTGAGATCGATGGTGGTGTCACGACTGCCGACAGTCTGAATATCACGGCTGGTGCTTCTCAGGAGGTTGATCCTGTCGAGGTTACCATGGCCAACTACGATGAGCACAGAGCCGACGTCATCGTTCTCCGCCAGGTGAAGATCGTCTATGGCTCTCAGGCTGCCTACGCTATCGAGAAGGATGGTCAGAAGATCGCCTTCAAGAACGAGAATGAGGATGTCGATGTCGATGCACTCGTCAGCAACGACAACCTCTACGACGTCGTCCTGTGGTACAACGGCTACATCAACGAGGCTCCCGAGATGGAGTTTGTCAACGCAGTCAAGGTCACTGACGTGGGTATCTATGGTGTCGAGGCCGACTATGGTAAGGATGGCAACACCTACAACCTCCAGGGTGTGAAGGTGGGCAAGAACTACCGTGGTGTCGTGATCCGCGACGGCAAGAAGTTTACCAAGAAGTAAGTAAACATCTCTCTATAACAAAAGGGTGGGGAACTGATCCCCACCCTTTTTTAAGGCTCATCCGAGATTTCAAGTGGTGCATGAAGTTGTGTCATGAAAAGGTTAAGACGATAGTAAACGACTGCACAAACAAGGTTCACATCGATTTACAACCAGGATCATCCAAGATGAAACTTAATTATGTGTAAATTTTTAGGCGTAACCCATCTTATAATGAAGTAAAATGCGTATATTTGCACATTATAATTTGGGTTAAGACGATGACAAAGAATACAATGGCAAATAAACTTCCAAGGAAGTTGACTCAGAAAATGCAAATCGTTGAGGAGTAGATCAGGCTTGCCAGATTGCGTCGCAACCTGAGCATGGCACAAGTTGCAGAAAGAGCAACCTGCTCAGAAGTTACCCTATGCAAAGTGGAGAAGGGGTTGCCTACGGTCTCCATCGGAATCTACCTGCGTGTGCTCTATGCGCTTCAGTTGGATGACGACATATTGCTGTTGGCAAAGGATGACCATCTCGGAAGGGCATTGCAGGACATGGGACTGAGGAATCGTCAAAGAGCAACTAAAAAAGGATAGACGTGGAACGACTTGGTTCACACGTGAAGACAAACCTTTGCTTGCGTCCCGAACGCATCCCGAAGGCATCCCGAACGGAGAAAGGACTCAGAAATCCTTCGTAGGGGGCGCTTGGATTCTCTCTTTTTAGCTTCTATTGAGTAGGGGAGGGTGCCGTGGCTGATCGTCCCATGGATAGTGATCCACTTTTGCGCAAAATGCAAATGAGTCGAGTTGTGTGTTATGAATATTCTCTTTTTATTTGGAAAAGAGTGCGGTTGTTGTAAAAATGCATCTAAAATATGAATTTCTATTAGAAATATTTTTTTATTTTCCAATTTTTACTTAACTTTGCGATGCTTGTGTAGCCTTCTGTGGAGAATAAGCCTGTTCTAAGGGGGTGAAACAGCCTACTGTGGGTTTGGCCTTGTGGCAAATAGCTCCGGTAGCGAAGATGGAATGAACGCGCGAGATTCTTGACCTCGTGTCGTCGTAGATGAAAAGAGAAGTAAAGGCGAAATTATTTTATTATTAACCAGGGATGCCTCCGTCGTCTCAATACTTTCCCAAGAGTGTAAGAACGTAGGAAGAATTCCATAAAAACAAACAATTATGAACAAAGCATTACGATTTGTGTGGTTGTCTTTGTTGACGCTAATCTGCGGAGTGGCCTCCGCGGGCACAGTAGTATTTGACCCAACCCAAGCGTCTGATGTGACAACTGGAGGAGGGACGACCATTACAAAAAATGGTATTACGCTGACCATAACGCAGCAAAATCAAACGTATCCGTCAAGTTTTGACGCAACAACTAAAGACGGTAAGGTGTGTTATTCAATAAGTCCTAATAGTCAATTTACAATAAGCTCTAATGCTCCTGCTGGAAATATCACTGCGATAACCTTTGAGTTTTTCTGGGATGAGAATCGACAATGTGGCCTTTACGAGTATGCTAGTAATAAATATGGACATTCATTGAGCACTGGTGTGAGATGTGCATTTGCCGATAATGGTTTTTCAAGTGTCCTAATGAAACTTTTTTGGGGCAGTGCCTATATAACAAAGCTTACTGTAGAATATGACGGTGGAGAAGATCCAGACCCAGGTCCCGGTCCTGGTGGTGACGAAGAGCAGACGACAACGATTGCCCAGTTGATGCAGGGGGGGTAAATGTCACTTCTGCCAACATAAAGTTTACCAATGCACAGGTTGTTTATGCAGAGGGAAACAATTATATTGTTCGTGAGAACAATCAGGCCATTGATATTATGGGTAGTAGCTTGGCTTTGTCGCAAGGTGATAAGCTGAACGGAACGGTGATGCTCTCTGTTACTTATAAAAATGGCATTTTAACAACTACCGATATATCAGGTTCGACTAATAGTGACAAGTTAAAATCTACTCCAAGTGGTTCGACGGACTATGACCCAATACATTGCGCTACTGTGGCAGATATGTTAAAGTATCCTGGTGATTTACTTGTTGTGGAGAACGCATCTTATGATGGTTACAATGGATACTGTGCAGATCGTAAGCGATATTTTACTATTTCAAATGCGACGGAGAAAGGTGTTGAGCCATATCAAAAATATGATATGACGGTTTGGTTTAATAGTGTACTATACACCAACCCAAAAGTAAAAATCGTCAAGTTGGAGCCAGTTATTACGTCTCTTGACGCACCCACAATTTCGGGCGAAACTTCGTTCGAGGAAAGTACGACCGTAACCATCAACTCCGACAAAAACGTCGCCGCTATCTACTATACGACCAATGGTGATGAGCCTACGACCAGATCTACCCCTTATACGGGCCCGTTCCCTTTGACCGAGACTACAACGGTGAAAGCTATAGCGACTTATAAAACAGTTGTTTCTCCTGTTGCAACCTGCGTTTTCGAAAAGATTGATGCTAATGTGACTAAGACGATAGCTGAGCTTGCTGCGACTCAGAATGATTACCCCATGGTGAAGGTTAGCTTCACAAATGCGCAAGTGGCCTATGCTGATGGCAAGAATTTCATCCTTCGCGAGGATGGCAAGGCGCTTGACGTGATGAATAGCTCACTCAACTTGCAGCAGGGCGCATATTATCAAGGTACGGTAAGGTTGAAGGTGACTTGTGAGAATGGCATTTTGAAGGCCTACGATGTCGAAGGCAAGACTGACGTCACGGATATTACGCTTGTTTCTCAGCCAACGACCAAGCCCAATCCTATTGTATGTACGGTAGCAGAAGCGGCTCAGCATCCTGGCGACTTGATAAAGCTGGAGGGCTTGACCGTGACTTACTGGAATGGATATTACGCGTATGATGATAACTCTGAAACATATGTGTATTTCTCCAATTTTGCAGAGATGGACTTGCAAGAAAAAAAGGAATATGACTTAACGGTATGGTATAATGATAGACAGCTACACTCATATTTTAAGAAATATTTTCCATTGACAACGATTGTGGTAGCTACTCCCGCAATTACTCATCTTGATGCCCCAACTATTTCTGGTGATGCGCTGTTTGTCGAGAGCACGAATGTGACGATTACCTCTCCTGTGGATGTGGAAGGCGTTGCTATCTACTACACGCTGGACGGTACAGATCCCTCGACGGCATCCAAGCCTTACAACGCGCCAATCCCTCTGACCGAGACGACAACGGTGAAGGCGATTGCTGTTTATAAGTCTATAGTGTCAGACGTTGCTACTATGACGTTTGAGAAGTTCGATGCTAATGCTCCGAGGACGATTGCTGAACTTGCCAGTATTAAGGCAGACTTGGCAAGCGTGACGGTTAGTTTTGCCAATGCACAGGTCGTTTATGGTGAAGAGAATAATTATATTCTCCGCGAGAACATCGAAGGCAAGTACTATGCCCTTGATGTGCTGAATACGCAACTGCCGTTCAAGGTGGGTGCTACGGTATCTGGTACGGTGCAGCTGAAGGTCGCCTTCAAGGCCAATCCGGCTGAGAACAATGGCGTGCTGAGCACGGAGGATATTGCTGAAACTTCCGATGCCGACTTGACTATTTCTCAAAGTACTTCTGTCATGCCTATTCCGTTGGAGGTGAGCGTTGTAGAGGTTAAAGACCATCCAGGTGATCTGCTCGTTGTGAAAGACGGAAAGTGGTACATTTTTGATGGAATGATTTATGGTTATGGAAACGGTACTGAATATGATGTGTATTTATCTAACCATTCGGATTACTCTTTCGGCGACAAAGCTGATCTGATTGATGTCATGCTGTGGTACAACGATGTATATACGGAAAAGACGTCTCCTCGTGCGAAGATTATTGGTGCGAAGGATACCTATGAGTACGTGATGACGGCAGCAGGATGGGGTACGATCATTATTCCGTTCGACTGTGAGAAGCCCGAGGGCTTGACTATTTATGAGTGCACCAGCGTAAATGATGGTAAATTGGTTGTTGAAGAGGTCAACTGCCTCAAGGCCAATACGCCGTATCTTCTGAAGGGCACAAAGGGCGAGCAGACGAATTATCTTCTTGAGGGTTATGCAGCTAAGCACGAAGACAAATATGAGAAGGGTGTGATGGTAGGTGTCTATGTCAAACAGGAGCCTCCATTGAATTCTTATATCTTGCAGAACCAAGAAGCAGGATTGGCCTTCTATTGCCATCTTGATCAAGGTAATGGTGCATGGGTTGGTCCCAACCGTTGCTATATTAAACCGCAGGATGGAGGGCTCAAGAGCATCCAGTTCCCGGATGATGAAACAAATGGTGTGAGAACTGCCAACGCAGCCGACTCGACGCTCGTCGATGTCTATACGACGACGGGTGTCAAGGTGAAGCATCAGGTGGAGAAGGGCAAGGCCCTCAACGACCTGCCTGCTGGCCTCTATATCATCAACAATAAGAAAATCGTCAAAAAGTAAACTTCTATGGATAAGCGTAAATATATGAAGCCTTCTTGCGAGGTTGTCACAGTGAATAGCTTGCAGCCACTTTTAGAAGTTTCTAGTGGAATACCAAGCATGAGGCCGGGAACAGAAGGTGGTCCTGCTCTTATAGGTAAAAGAAGAAATGATGTAATAAGGGAAATCGATCCCTGGAGCTGGGAATGCGTCCTTTGGAATCAAGAAAGTAATGATGTCGAGGACGAGTAGTCCTATGACATTGAACGCATAAACTAAGAATTGGTGTCTGTCATACGAACGGTATGGTCAGGCACCAATTCTTTCTTTCTGACGTGTCGATTACAGATGACAATGTGGGGTCAAGTTTGTACGCTATTTTGATAAATCAGAGCCTGTGTCTCTTGGCTGCTGGTAGAGATTGGGGGTAACAACTTTTGGGCGGATAAAACTGGAGGAAGAGCATGAGGAAAGGCTGCAATGAAGGCTTTTGGCCTGGGATGGGCTTTGTTAAATGGAAACGAAGAAATAGTTAATGGGTCGTTAATTCGTGCTAATCGGCTTGCATTCGGCTGGACGGAAGGTTATCTTTGTATAGAGGCTGCGCCAGGGCAAATGGTGAGCCAACCTTCTTGGCATAAACGGCTGGGAACGACGAGTGATTGAAATGTAAAATATAATCAAAAGAAACGATGATGAAAAGGTTAAAGATCTTATCAATATCTTCGGTTGGGAATCGGAAAAGACCGTTCTCGTATCGGTCTCGTATCAATCTCGTATTGATCCCGTATCGATCCCGTATCGATCCCGTATCGTTCTCCTATCGTTCTCGCTTCCGGAAGCGGAAACAATACGGAAACAATACGTAAGCGATGTGGGTTTGATACGAGGTCGATAGGAGGAGCAAGGAAGGAACAAGGGAGAAACGTCCCCGTTGGCGTCAAATAACGTGTCGATAGATAGGTATATAAAAACATTCGCCACGATTCTTGCGTGTCATAGGTGAGCAAATGTTAAAAAACACCATGCGTCTTTATTATTATCCTTGAAAATTACCAAGACTGGGAATTTTATGTTACCTTTGCACAGTAAAAGCATTTCACCTAAATGAAGATAACTTTCAAAGATGAAGCGTTGTCCGAACTGTATGAAACTGGTAAAACGAAGGATCGCAAATACAAGCAATTGTGCAAAAATAAAAGACTCGTAGATGGTTATATTCGAGCAGTTGGAGTGATGTATAGAACGGCGACGACACAGGAGTTGCGTCAATACAGTTTCCTGCATTACGAGAAACTGGCTCATGATCCAAGAAGTTCGATCAGAATCGTCAATGGCATGGTTGAGCGCCTGTTGTTTACAGAAACGGATGACGGAATAGAAGTAGAATTAATAGAAATAGACAGTACCCATTATGGCAACAAAAAGTAACAGATTAGTTCCAGCAAGGGCTATCCATCCGGGAGAAGTCTTGCGCGAGGAGTTGCTGGAACGAGGTATTAAGCAAAAAGATTTTGCCCGAACCATTGGCGTCCAACCCACGCATCTCAATGAGTTTATTAAGGGCAAACGCAATCTTAATGAAGGCCTGGCTATCAAATTGGAAAAAGCACTTGGTATTTCTTACACAAACTGGATGAGTCTACACGCTGGCTATCTATATGATTGTAAGGCCATAGAAGAGAAAAAGAATGAAGAGCTGAAGGCCTTAGACTTTGAGAACGCATGTAGTGATATGTTTAACCTGAAGGCTTTGTACAAAAGGTTGGATATGTCATTGATGCCATGCGTGGACCGTGTAGCGCAACTCAAGGGCATGTTGTCTTTCGACTTGCTTTCTGCTGAACACCTACGGCTGCAAGTGGCTGGTTTGTACAAACACAGTGAGAAGGTGCAAATAGATGAAAAGAACATGCTGACATGGTTGATACTCAATAAAATCGAGATAGATAAAACTCCAGGGTTGCGGACCAAATACAATGAAGGGAATGCGAAGAAGGCTGCATGTGATCTTTCAGAATTGGCCAACCGAGGGTGTTTGTCTGTTGGTGCCATAAAAGAACTTCTTAATCGTTATGGTATCCAGTATATCCATGTCGAAAAAATAGATAAAACACCTATAGACGCTTTCTCGACCATAGTCAATGAGCATCCTGTTATCACCGTGACCTATCGCTATAATGATATGGATAAATTGGCCTTTGATATATTGCACGAGCTCTGTCATATCGACAGGCATTTTGGTAGCGACCAAACAGCTTTTATTTCTATTGATGGTTTATACTCCAATGACCCAAGAGAAAGAGAAGCTAATGAGTTTGCGCGCCAAATGTTGATCCCAGATGAGGTGTGGAATGAAATGATGAGCGTTGGTTGTAATAGCTTGTCGCCTTATAAGATAGCGAAGACGATAGCACAAGCCGCAGGGTCAAGGGGCATTAGTCCTTCAATAGCCGTGGCGCGATATAAACACGATACGAAATGGTATAATACATCATCATATAGGTCACCAAAGATTTTTTGAAATCAACTATTGAAATTATAATTTGTCCGCTTCAATACATCTATGTAGTGGATTTTTTGTACTTTTGCATTCAGATAACAAAATACCAAGCATGAATATGGAAAAGAATTTCAAGCGCACTACGGTGACTGCGGCCCTGCCTTACGCCAATGGCGGCGTGCATATCGGCCATTTGGCAGGCGTCTATGTGCCGGCAGACACCTATGTCCGCTATCTCAGACTGAAGAAAAAGGATGTGGTCTTCATCGGTGGAAGTGATGAGCACGGCGTGCCCGTCACGATCCGTGCCCGCAAGGAGGGCATCACCGTCCAGGAGGTCGTCGATCGCTATCATAACCTGATCAAGGACTCGTTTGAGAAGTTCGGTATCTCGTTCGACATCTATAGTCGCACGACCAGCTCCATCCACAATAAGTTTGCCTCCGACTTCTTCCGCAAGCTCTATGACGACGGCAAGCTGGAGGAGATTACCGAGGAGCAGTATTGCGACGAGGTGACGGGCGAGTTTCTGACCGACCGCAACATCGTCGGCACCTGCCCCCGTTGTGGTGCCGAGGGCGCCTACGGCGACCAGTGTGAGAAGTGTGGCGCCACGCTCTCTCCCGAGGAACTCATCAACCCGACCAACAAGAACAACCCCGGACATGGACTGGTGAAGCGGCCCACGAAAAACTGGTATTTGCCGCTCAACCAATATCAGCAATGGCTGAAGGAGTGGATCCTCAATGGCCACAAGGAGTGGCGCTCCAACGTCTATGGACAGTGTAAGTCGTGGCTCGACATGGACCTGCAGCCCCGCGCCATGACACGTGACCTTGACTGGGGTATTCCCGTGCCCGTGGAGGGTGCCGAGGGTAAGGTGCTCTACGTATGGTTTGACGCCCCCATCGGCTATATCTCCAACACCAAGGAGCTTTGCGACGCCGACCCCGCGCGCTGGGGATCATGGGAGAAATGGTGGCAAGACCCGGAGACGCGCCTCGTCCACTTCATCGGCAAGGATAATATCGTCTTCCACTGCCTCATCTTCCCCACCATGCTCAAGGCCCACGGAGGCTATATCCTGCCCGACAACGTGCCCTCCAACGAGTTCCTCAATTTGGAGAACGACAAGATCTCCACGTCGCGCAACTGGGCCGTCTGGCTCCATGAGTATCTCGTCGATTTCCCGGGCAAGCAGGACGTGCTGCGCTATGTGCTCACGGCCAATGCCCCTGAGACGAAGGACAACAACTTCACGTGGAAGGACTTCCAGGAGCGCAACAACTCGGAGCTGGTGGCTATCTATGGCAACTTCGTCAACCGCGCCCTGCAGCTCACGAAGAAATACTGGAACGGCGTGGTGCCCACACCGGGAGATTTCCTCGATGTCGATCGCAAGGCCGTGGAGGAGTTTAAGGACGTGAAGGACAAGATGGAGCAGCTCCTCGACGGATTCCACTTCCGCGAAGCACAGAAGGAGGCCATGAACCTCGCCCGTATCGGCAACCGCTACATCACGGAGTGTGAGCCCTGGAAGGTATGGAAGACAGATCCCGACCGTGTGAAGACGGTGCTCTACCTCTCGCTGCAGCTCGTTGCCAACCTCAGTATCGCCTTTGAGCCCTTCCTGCCGTTCTCCAGCAAGGACCTGCGCGCAATGCTCCGTCTCGACAGTTTCGACTGGAAGGATCTGGGCAGTACGGATCTGCTGAAGCCGGGCCATCAGTTGGCCGAGCCGCACCTGCTCTTCGAGAAGATCGAGGACGAGGTCATCCAGAAGCAACTCGACAAGCTCGCTGCCACGAAGAAGGCCAACGAGGCCGAGAAGGCTGCTGCCGACTACAAGGCGGCACCGATCAAGCCGAACGTCGATTTCAGCGAGTGGGAGAAGCTCGACATCCGTGTGGGTCACGTCAAGGACTGCCACCCGGTGAAGAAGAGCAACAAGCTCCTGCAGTTTACCATCGACGACGGATCGGGCACGGACCGCACCATCCTCTCGGGTATCGCCAAGTACTATAAGCCCGAGGAGCTGATTGGCAAGGACGTGCTCTTCATCGCCAACCTCGCTCCCCGCAAAATGATGGGCATCGAGAGCTGTGGCATGATCCTCTCTGCCCTCGACTTCGATGGAAGCCTCGCCGTCACCTCCCTCCTGCGTGGGGTGAAGCCTGGCAGCCAGGTGGGATAAGTCTATAAAGCGAACGATCTTTTCGCCCCATACGACAAAGACCATCGTCATTGGCCTTTGTGGTATGGGGCTTTTTATCATCTTTTATGGTCTTTGACTAAAAAAAGTGTTCGCAAATTTGTGAATGCCCGCTTAAATTATTAACTTTGCAGCAATTGTTTATCAGTATACATGCAAATAAGTTTCAGAGAACAGTATCTAAAGGAATTGTATGTTGAGGGTAAGGCTCATGACAAGCGGCATCGTTATCAACCGTTCATAGTCAAGAAGTATCGTAGGGTCATAGATCTGATGATGGCTCAAATAGATGTTCTTGGACTTGCAAAATATGGCTCGCTGCATTATGAGCATCTTCATGGCGACAAAGAAGGTCTTTCGTCAGTTAGAGTAAATGATCAGTATAGAATTGAATTTGAGGAGTTTGTCAAAGATGGCGAGACGATTGCCTCTATCTGCGATATTACCTCGTTAAGTAATCATTATAAATAAGGAGGAAAAAACATGGTAAAAAATCAAGAGCTCAATGAGAGTATGATAGCCAATGAACTTGAACCGTTTGAGCCTACTCATCCTGGTGAAGTCCTAAAAGAAGAGATAGAATATCGTGGGATATCCCAAAGGCAACTTGCTCACGAAATTGGCGTGTCCAGTTCTTTACTCAACGAAGTGCTGAACGGCAAAAGAGCCTTGAACACGCAATTAGCTCTTCTGTTGTCCGTGGCACTCGATATAGATGCGGAGCCCCTGCTAAGGTTGCAGACCAAATATGACATGCTGACTGCCCAGCGAAATCCGTCGTTCATGCAGCGTCTGG
>ULMB01017163.1_pt1 | contig 18233 bp, 16 predicted proteins | sample 1951571 | NCBI WGS metagenome assembly ULMB01 (sample SAMEA4835542, study PRJEB28245) | human gut metagenome | biome: gut microbiome; material: fecal sample | place: Denmark | collected 2008 | reverse complement strand
GACAGTCCCACGTAGCCCGTTCCGGCCACGGCTATTCTATAGTCTTTCATATCTTTCATTGTTGTTTTTCCTTCTTGAATACAAAGATACACATTTTTGCCGAACCTCTGTCAGTCACCGATCGCATGGTCTGCCATCACGTCCTCGCCGTTCCATGCCTTCAGGCCCGTCCAGGGAGTGAAAGGCTCCGTCCAGAACGGATCCGTTGCCGGCAGTCCCAGAGCCAGGAAGCCGAACGTACAGAGATACACGCTTCCCGTGTTGATATACGTCTCCGACATGTTGATCTGGCTTCCTGCAAAGCCGATGCGCAGCCATCCCTTCTCGTCGAACGTCCGTGGAGCGGCAAACTGTCGGGCGATGACAGCCGTCAGTCCGCAGCGCACCTGAGCCGGAGCCACCGTCTTCGGAAGCTCGTGTAGCAGTGCCGCGTGTGCCAGCGCATGAAAAGCCCCCACGCGGTACGTGATAGAGCGTCCCACTGCCGGATACGCCCCTTCCGGTGAGATCATGCGTTCCAGCTGTTCCGCATAGCGTGCCTGGCGTTTCAGCTGTTTGGACAGGAAGTCCGATCCCGCCAGCCCATGCTTCTTCATTACCTTCAGCACATCCGTCAGCATCGGATGAATCACGAAGCTGTTGTAATAGTCCGCATGGTAGCTGGGTCCGTCTCCATACACCCCGTCCCCCTTATACCAGTCGTCGCGGAAGCGGAATACGCCATACGTCAGCCGGTCCAGATCACATTCGCCGGTAAACTCCAGCAGAGCCGCCTCCACCATCGAGGCAAACAGCAGCCAGTTGTTCTCAAAAGCCTTGATGCCGCGCGAGCGTTTCAGCTCCGTGATCATGCGTTCGCGTGTTTTCTCGTCCAGGCCGCCCCATAGCTGTTTCGGTGCGCGCAGCAGTCCCTGAGCCAGAAACGCCGCGTCCACCAGCGGTTGCGAAGGCGTGCCGAAGTCCAGGTAGTCAGGCGAATCCGGATCCACCGCGTTGGCCAGTCCCTTTCGTGTCATTTCTATGTATTTGCCGCGCAGCTTACCTTCTTCCGTCTCGTCCGCTCCCAGCTCCAGCCAGGGCGCTATGCCACACAGCGTGCGTCCCACCGCTTCCAGGTGCGAAAATCGGTGTACCCTCTTCGTGTCCAGCGACTCCTGCGGCATGTTTTCCCGCAGCGTATTGTTCGCCAGGTTGCTCAGTACCGGATCCGCTATTTTCACCAGTGTGTTCACCCGCATCTGTCTGTCTTCCATTCCCGTTGGTTGTTTCTTGTCTCGTGCCGATGCCGTCACCACCGTCACTGCCAGTGCCGCACATACGGCAATCATTTTTTTCAGATTCATGCCAAATTACGATTTAAAGTAAATACATAAGGAAAACCGTTTTTAAGTTGACTGTGAGGTTTTTCTGATAGAGCTTGTTTTACACAGCATCTTCGTCACGGTTGAAATTATCGAAGAAATCCATTTGTTTTTTCGTTAGGAATTCAGTCTTTTGATACATGAATTTGCATCCATAGTCATATAATGATATAGTAGTTCCATAATCATTCGTATTCTCGAATCCCAGAAAAGCTTTGTAGTAGTTGACTAGATTTTCGTCAGGAGTCGTATCCGCGGCAAAAAGGTATATATATTCACATCCGATGTGTTTTATCACTTCTTGTATTTTGGGTACAATAAAACTCCAAAATATTACGACTCCCATTTTTTGATCAGTCTTGAGGCTACTCCAATCATTTCGATGATTTTCGTTGGCACAGAAGTGTACGATTTCTACTCCTGCAAATGTTTTACCTACTCTTTTCAAGTCATCTTCAGACTGATGTTCCAGTTCTTTTATGATTTGGTTTTTCTTCGTGTAGGATATTTGTGCTAGTTCGTTTTTTATCAATCCTTTGCCTGTCCTGATCCGTTCAATGATTGAGTCGAACAGAATTTTGTCACTGTCGCTTAGCTCTGGATCATCTTTTAGTTCGATCACTGAATTGTAAAGTTCGCGAGCTTTTTGCAGCGAGTCCATTCCTCTGATACTTTCATAAAGCGAACCGCATTTTAGTGAAAAGTAGAAGAGTATATTCCCGTTTGGATGCTTGATTACATAATATGCAATATTCCCTTTCTCATCTTCTTCGAATGCTTCGTTTTGAAGTGTGCGTACCAGATTTTCATTACGATTGGAAAAATCTACTACGCAACGTAAATTATCCTCGTTAGTGGACAAGCGTTCACACGTGAGCGAGAAGATGGCTTCTTTTTGTTGCTCGGTTATTTTCATATCCGTTATACAGTTGGACAATTGAGCTTTTTGTAGAGGAACCTACGGATTTTTACTCTTTCCGCATCCTTTCTGATATCATCAGTGTCAATCAGTTTGTCGCAGTTCTCGTCTTCGTGGATACCTTTTCGCGCCTGTCCCCAGCTGTATTCTCCATGCGTGATGCTGCTCAGACTCCATGAATCCTTTTGTGCATAAGTAGAGAATACCATGTCAAAGACGCTTTTGTATTTTTCAATGTATGTTTGGGGTAATTTCTCTGTAAGGCAACCATCTTTATACATACGTCTTATCTCTACCATTACAGGTCCATATTTCCACGCCTCAAACTGTTCCTTGAACATCGGTTCATCCGTTTGTATAATCGCTTCCCGCTGGACAAAATACAGAAGTTTGTGCAACTTCATCTCATCCATGCGTTTGCCGTAGTCCTGTTGGTATCGCTGATAAATATACGATGCTATTGTTGTCACTTTCTCCATAATTTTCTCCGACTGGTTATTCTGAGAACAAATATACGAAGAATGGGAGAAATATAAAAGTGAAATCTTGCTTTTCTGCGTTTTACCCTTCATGACCTTTTCGGCTTCTCCCGAAAATAGAAACTCCCAACAAACCTTTTACAGTCTGCCGGGAGTTCCCTGTTTTCATAACTTGAATTTTATTCTTCTTTCTTGTCCAGTGCCTCGAAGCAAGAATTCTTGCTGATAAATTCCGGTACCAGGTCTTTCATGGCCGCTACGATTTTCATCTGGTCGTACGAGTAGCTCACGTCTATCAGGTGCTGTATGCGGTCTTTCACCTCGTCGTAGTCATATTCTCTCACCGTCGCTATCATGATTTTCTCGTGATAGGTAGGCTTCGTCAGCTCCTTCACGTTCAGCAGTTCCTCGTACAGCTTCTCTCCGTGGCGCAGGCCCGTGAACTCAATCTTCACGTCCGTACGTCCCGAAAGGCTGATCATGCGTTTGGCCAGGTCCACAATCTTCACCGGTTTGCCCATGTCGAAGATGTAGATTTCTCCGCCGTTGCCCATACTTCCCGCTTCCAGTACCAGCCGGCAGGCTTCGGGGATGGTCATGAAGTAGCGGATTATCTCCGGATGTGTCACTGTCACCGGCCCCCCGCGTCTGATCTGCTCCTTGAATCGTGGAATCACCGATCCGTTCGATCCCAGCACGTTTCCGAAGCGTGTCGTGATAAACTGTGTCACGTGTCCCCCTTCCTTCTGCAGTTTCTTCGCCAGACTCTGCACGTAGATTTCGCAGATACGTTTCGAACATCCCATCACGTTTGTCGGGTTCACCGCCTTGTCCGTCGAGATCATCACAAACTTCTCCGCCTTATATTTCACTGCCAGATCCGCCAGGATGCGCGTTCCTGCCACGTTTGTCTGGATAGATTCCGATACGTTGTCCTCCATCATCGGCACGTGCTTGTACGCCGCTGCGTGGAAGATGTATTGCGGTCTGAATTCCTTGAAGATAGCCTCCATACGTGTCTGGTTGGCGATGTCCGCCACGATGGTTTCCGCGTCCAGGTTACGCCATTTGTCCATCAGTTCCAGCCGGATGTCGTGCAGCGGTGTTTCTGCCTGGTCCACCAGTATCAGCTTGTACGGGTTGAACGTAGCCACCTGTCGCATGATTTCGCTGCCTATCGATCCTGCCGCTCCCGTTATCATCACCCGTTTCCCTTCCAGGTGCGAAGCCACCTTCCGTATGTCTATCTGTATCGGGTCCCTTTGCAGCAGGTCCTCTATCTGTATTTCCTTGATGTCCCCGCTTTCCAGTCCCCGTTGGTTCCATTCGCTCAGGGGAGGGGCTGTCAGCAGCTTGATGTTATGTTTCAGGAAGCGGTCCAGGTTCTCCTCCTTTTTCAGTTCGTTCCGTTTGGCGGGCGAAACGATAATCGTCTTCACTCCCTTCTGTGTCAGGATGTCAAACAGGTTTTCGTCGTTCGGGAATACCCGTACCCCCATGATCAACTTGTCATACAGGTCCGGTTCGTCAGCGATGAAGCCTCTCAGCCGGTATCGTTCTCTCATCGACACCCTCAGCGATTTCGCTATGTTCACACCGGCTTCCTTGGCGCCGTAGATGAAGATGTTTGTCTGCGATGAGCCTCCCGCCTTTATTGTTTCAAACATCATTTTCACGATCACCCTCGAGCTGGCCATCAGGGCAAAGTTGATGATGAACGCCATCAGTATCACGTTCACCGGAGCCAGTCTGATATCTGTTACCAGCGGAGCCACCATACATGCCAGAGCCACTGCCGTGTACGACACGAACAAGGCCACAAAGATTCGTGCGATATCCACGAACGACGACAGTCTCAATACGCTCGAATACGTGCGGAACATCTTGAAGAACAGCAGGCTCACTATCATCGTTAGCCACATGGTTCTCCACATCGTGGCTGAGTCCAGCACCCGGCTGCTGAAGTCATATCGCAGCGCGTATGCCAGTAGGAGGGAGAGTCCTATCATCACCACGTCCATGGCCAGTATCATCCAGATGGGCAATACATTGACCGATAAATACCTTCTGACAAATTTTTTCATGATTATAGTTGTTTAGTTCTTGTTTTTGTTTACTGCAAGTTTGAAATATCGTTTCATAAATCCGATATAGGCTATTGTCAGTATGACTATGCTTACGATCAGTACCAACCAGTGCTGTTGTGGAAATAGGATGAATGCACCTGCAATAATGGCCTGCACCACCATGTAGAGTGTACTTACCGCAACATGGGGCCACTTCAGTTCGTTAGCCAGCAGCTGGTAGGCATGCTTCCGGTGAGGCTGGAAAATGTTTTCTTTCAGCATCAGTCGGTGGACGATAGTCAGCACGCTGTCCACTCCATACACAGCCAGCAGTCCTATGTAACTCAGATCTCCGGTCGTCAGTATCAGTTTGCCCAATGCAAAGAGAATGATGAAGGCGATTGATACCGAGCCTACATCTCCTGCAAAACATTTGGCTTTTTTTCGGAAATTGAACAGGCAAAACACACATACTCCCAGCAAACTTATATAGAGGAAATCCGGTTCTATGAATGTACTTATCCGGTTGTTGATAATCGCCAGTGTACCCAGTACCACCAGACTGTAACCGCCCGTAATACCATTTATTCCGTCCATAAAGTTATACGCATTGATGATGCCTGTGCAGACCACTAGTGCCACTATGATATACCACCACGGAAATTCCGTTAGCAATCCCAGTTGGTAGAACATCAGCGGCATGGCAGCGAAGTGACATAACAGTCGGATACGGTTGGGCACCGAATGTACATCGTCCATGAAGCTGATACCAGCGATGAGGGTCAGTCCTCCGATGAACCAAGGGTATTCCCAACCACTGATGATAAAGTAGGCGAGGGCACCCAGATAAAAAATGATACCACCTCCTCGCAATGTGATGCGTGTATGGCTGCTTCGTTCGTTCGGCTTGTCTATGATGTTCAGCTTGTCCGCTATGCGGAAATATAGTAACTCTGCTGCCAGTAAAACCACAAAAGTCAGAATATATTCCATTACTTAAATATTAAATATTCAATCAGTTTGTCATCTTGGTCATTCCTTCCTGTCATCCTGAGCTTGTCGAAGGATCTCATTCCTCATTTCAACAAGTCCTCTTCTCCCAGCGGCATATACGGCCCGTCCTTTACCTCAAAAATGACCGATCCACTTTCCAGTACCTCCAATGTATGCCATTGTCCGGCTGGAATATGAACTCCATAACTGCCGTTTTTAGGATCTAATACCACGCTTTCCGTTTCCTCTTTTCGGTCATTGTAGTACATCACCCGTATTTTTCCCCGCAACAGCAGATACGTCTCTGCCGTATGCGGATGCCGGTGTATAGGCAGTATCGTCCCTGGTTCCAGTGCGTTTAGCAACCGTTGTGCCTTTGCTTCCAGACTGTCGTGCAGGTTATGGTTCATGCGTAGGCGTGGACTCTCTTTGGCCTGTTGTGTTACTTCGTTCAATAAGTCTTCGTTGATTAGTTTCATAATTGTTTTGTTTGATTTTGAAACGACAGAATTGTTTTTCTCAATCCATCTTTTGCCCTGACAGGCATCTGTTCAATGCCCAGTGCTTTCTTTATTTTAGCATTGCTCACCACATAGTTCTCGGTAAGTTTGCGTAGTCTTTCCTTGTTCAAAGGCAGGTGCAACCATGTACCGATAATCGCCATAGCTTCTACCAATCCGCGATTAATTCTCCATATATGGACTTTTCGTCCCATGGCTTCGCACATCACTTCTATCAGTTCGTTGGTCGACAACACTTCGTCGTCTGCCATGTGATAAATACCGCTTTCCAGTTCCTTGGTTAGCATACCTTCAATAACAAAACACAGATTATCAATACTTGTAAACGTACGTTTGTTTTCAAAGGCTCCCAGTGGCCAAGGAATCCCTTTGCTAACCACACCATATAGCAAATTCAAGTTTCCTTTATTGCCTGGCCCATGAATCATGCAGGGTCGTAGAATAAATACCCGTTTCTTACTGTATTCCTCATTTTTCATTCTTCGCTCTTCATTTTCGAGAATGTATTCTTCCGCCTTGATTTTACTTTCTCCGTAAGGCCCTATAGGAGCCGGGACAACATCTTCTGTCAGCACATCCCCCGGCACAGTATCTGCTGCTGCTTTCACCGAGCTGAAGAATATGAACTTTTGTGCAGAAGATTGCAGGAAGTAGTCATACACTTTTTGGGTCAGTCCTGTATTAATATCAAAATATACCTGCGCTTGGGACTGGTTCTTTGTATCATGCGCTTTTCCTGCCAAATGAATGATAGCATCCACTTCAGGAAGATTTCCGTTCTCCAAGTCTTTCCACGAAAAAGTCTTTTCTACTCCTTCCTTCATGGGTGAAACAATATCCAGTCCATATAAAGTATGATGCGCTTTCAACGAGGCAACGAGGTTGGAACCGACAAAGCCATGGATACCGGTAATTAGAATTTTCATTATTGTATTTTATAATTTAGTTCTTATATAATTTTTCAATCTCATTCCAAATCAATTCTTGCCTAAAATTATTTTCCACAAAACTGCGTCCAGACTTTCCAAAATCAAGCCGTTTTTTCTCATTTTTATAAAAGAATTCGATTGCGGAAGAAATATCTACTGCATTATGGGAAATAAAAATTCCTGTCTTATTTTCTATAATAGAATCAATGCATCCGGTAGCTTTAGTTGTTATTATGGGGAGCCCCATAGCTGATGCTTCTAATACAGAAGTAGGAAAACCTTCTCGATAAGAAGGCAAAACAAAGACATCCATTAATGCATAATAGTTTTCTATTGTTGCGTTCTCTACGTATCCCGTAGTAATAATATCTGGATTCTTATTTATTTTATCAACGGTATTGGCAGGTAAAGCATCACGTTCTTCTAACATCCCAACTAGTAATAGTTGAATATTCGAATATTTTTCTTTTAAGATTGTAAAAGCATCAATTAATTCAATAATTCCTTTATCACGAACTAGTCTTCCGGTAAAACCGATAACAAAACTAGCTTCAGCTATTCCCAACTGCGATTTTAATTCCAATAATAGTTCCTGTCTTATATTACTTTTATCAAATCGTCGAATGTCTATTCCATTGCAAGTACCTTTTAGCAATACTATTTGTTTCGTTTTCTTATTTAATCCATCTTCTAGGCTCCGTTTATATACAGAAGGACTGACACAAACAATTTTTGTAGCCAACTTGGCAGCCAATCTATCCATTGAAATCAATAGTTTTCTTTTCAGACCTGTCGAAGTTTCATATACTAAACCATGGCGAAAATAGATTCGTTTCGGTACTCGCATGATATATGCGGCTACCATGGCCAATAATGCTCCCTTTGGGGTATGCCCAGTAACTATATCGATCTTTCTTACATGAATAAAGCAACAAATTCTCAGTAGAGCTTTTAAGTCACTAAATAAAGATATTTTACGCAGGATAGGAACTTCTTTAAACTTAAAGTCTAAATTCTTAGAAAGTAACTCTAATTCAATGGAAGGGCTACAGATGATATATTCTTTATAACCTCTTTCTTCAAAAAAAAGAAGCTGCTTTCCCAAGAAATAAGGAATTACAAAAGAAATATTTACAACATGAAGAATGTTATTCATATATATATTATATATTGATAATCCTGTCACAAATATTGATATAATGGTTGACGTTTTATTATAAATGTTCTAATAGTGTTTTAATGAAATTATATAAATAGTTATTTGGATTTAGTACCTATTTATAGTGAGGTGGTTTTATCAATTGCCGTTTTGATTTACACTTTGTGCTTATTAAAATGTTTTTAATATTAAGTCCTGATAAAATCCAATACTGATCTGCAATAAAATTTCCTAATATGTGATATTATGATAAGTAGTTTTCATCCCGCTTCCGTAGTATAGATGTAAGAATTGGTTGTCTGCTTGATGTTAGAAAAATTTGGCTTGTTTATTGGTTTAAATTCTTTAGATTGATGCAACTAAGTGATATCTTTTTATATTTATTATGTAAAAAATGATGTACCTGATTTATAAGTTTATGAGAGGTAATTATATCACAATTGCAATGACTATTATTTCATGTTTTTTGGGAATAGGCTATTAACTAAATTACTAAGGATCGGACGTATCTAAATTCGTAAGAGTTGTTATTGTGAAAAGAAATTATATCAAACTTTTTATAAATATTTTTTTTAGAATTTTTTTTAGTTGCTTTCCGCCAATTAATAGCGCTATCTTTCGTCCATATTTTCTAATTGGTGATTGCCATGATTGAGAATAATGATGAATTGAACGAGTATTGTTAGTTATTCGTAATTTTCCATCTTTTACAGAAATTGGGCAGAAATATTCATCTGGGTATACCCACACATCTGCACATTTTTGAATGACTTTTGTGTTCTTTAATCCATTTTTATATAATATTTCAGTTGTATAAGAGACTACTGTTTTTAGATTATAAGTTCCACCTTTCTCAATAAAATGTAATTCGTTGTATAAATTAAGGATCTCTTTGTAAAGACTAAGTTTAGGGGAGGCTCCTAAACCAAGACCTGGTGCAACACTTATTGCTGTTGCTTCATCAGGCATTGTTTCACATCCCATAAATGAACCGCGGGCAACAATATCATCCATAGATTTTATAACTTCTACATCTGTGTCAAAATATAGACCTCCATAACGGTATAATATCCAAAAACGTGCATAGTCACTTACAAAAGCAAATTTTGAGGCTTTATATGCCTCCTTTGTATATGGAATTGTATTTACATCAAAATTATCTTCGTTCCATTCTTTGATTTCATAATCAGGAAAATGTTTTTTCCATGATTCTAAACATTTTATAGCTAAGGGAGGCAATGGCTTTCTTCCAAACCAACAATAATGTATTATCTTAGGTATCATATTAATTATTTTTTCGATGTTAAGTCTATGATATAGATAACCATCTAAACTTCATTTATTTCATTTCAGAGTGGCATGATGTCTTTTTTTGTGGAAATTAATCACGCGTTTTTAATAATTTGTAAAAATAGCATTGGATAATTCTTACCATAGCCTTAATCTTTACAGGAAAAGCTGGTATTTCTTTATAACCTAATGTTTCTAAATAGAATAATAAAAAGCCCCTTGGATTATTCTTTAAATTGGATCTAAAATTTTTACTCAATCCATCCGGTAAATACTCACATCGATAAATGCCTTTATCTATGCATCTAAGGAGCAATCCAGAATGTGCTATTCTGTACCAAATAAGAGCTTCTGGGACAAATCTTTCTCCGCTTAATTCGGGAAACGGGTATTGTTCCAAAACATGAGTTTGAAAAATAATTGCTTTATCTCCGATTATACCTAAAGTAAAAGCTAAATCTAAAGAATTTGAATCAAACTTTTGTAAGGGAAATTTTTTTCCAAAAGTTTCATCGTTTTTTATGTGTATTCTTCTTAAGCATAATCCTGCATATAAACTTTTATCTGTTATTTCATTCCATTCATTTTTTATAGTTTCAACTGCATCTAAAGTAAGAAAATCATCACTGTCTACGATAAAAAATAATTTTCCTTGTGCCTTTTGAACTCCATAATTAATTGCCCGATGTTTTCCGCCGTTTTTTTGATAAAAATAGCGAATAACAATCTTTTGTTCTTCAATAAAAGAGTCTACTAATTCTCTGGTTTGATCATTACTTCCATCATCAACAATTAACCATTCAAAGTCTTGCGAAGATTGTCGACATAAACTCTGATACAATTGATTAAGGATGTATGCTCGATTGTACGTAGGAGTAAAAATTGTAATTGCTTTTTTCACTTTGTTGAATTTTAAGATGATTTTAATGGAATATATGTTTATAATTTTGATGCCGTTTCAAATCTAAATGTATTTTATCTTTAACCTCTTAAAATGACAATTTCAATTTTTATATAAACGTGAATAAATTTGCATTATAAATTTATTAAATCTGTATCTATTGATTTTCTCGTATAAATCCTCAACAGAATTATAATGCTTATGTTATTGCTGCTACACATAACTACTGAGTTTTTGTTTACAGTATGAAGGTGTAGTGTTTTAGTGTGAGATGTTAATGGGGAGTGTTTACAGCTATTTTAGAAGATATTTTCTAATGCGTTTGCGTATTCCGGCTTGATTTTGAAGAGACGGAAGTTTTATCCCTAATTTACCCAAATATAATCTTTTAAAAGAGCCGATTCTTGGTATTGATAGTGGATTATTTTTTTGAGAAATAATGTCTGGCATTACACTATATGCTAATTTAATTCCACAACTTTTTACATATTCAATTTCTCTTTCCGAATAATCGATATTATATAATCCGTTAGGATAAGCAAATGAAATAATTTTGTGTTGTAATATATCTTCTAATTCTACAACAGACGCTTTTATTTCGTTAAATGAACGGTCATCATTTTCTAAAGAAAGAATAGGGTGAGTAACTGTATGAGCACCAACCTCTATTAATCCAGATTTATCCATTTCTATTAATTCGTTAATTCCAACTATTTTTTTCTGAATACTCAATTGAGGCTTATATTTTTCTATAATTTCGTATACAAGATCTATTGGAATTTCTTTTAAAATTAGTTCTATTGGATAATTCGAAATCTTTGAAGAAAAGATATTCCTTTGTACTAACTCGTTTTTGATGAAATCTTTATCACAATATGATAGATCCATATACCAAAAATTCTTCTCTTCTTTACAAAAACGAGGTGATACAAAAATTGATGCAGGTATATTATATTTTTTCAGCAAAGGGAATATTATTTTGTATGTAGAAATCCAGCCGTCATCAATAGTTAAATGACATGTATTTGAAAGCGGAATATTCTCATAATAGAATTTGTATAATTCTTTAGCAGAAATAAAATGAAAGTGCTTTTTTAACCAAACTAGTTTTGCTTCTACTATATTAGAATCATTCTCATCGTGAAGATAAAATGCGATATTCATTTATGTGAGATTTTTATATTGTTGAATTTTAACTGATGTACCATAATATTACAAAAAGTCTGTTTCACCTGTCGTCAATTCAAGCGGTTCAAAATAATTATATGAATAGTATTTAAACTTTTTCTTAATATGAAAACAGAGCTTCTTTTTTGATAAAAATTGATAATTTGGATTGTTATAGGCATTATATCTGAAGGCAACTATTTTACTTTTAAATAGAAAATGTGAGAAAGTTGAAAAAACGTCCTGGCCAATACTATAGACAATAGTTGCTACACGAAACTTTTTAAATAAATCAATTCTATATATTATGAGTTCTTTTTTATATAGGAAAAAGTAATATTGATTATTAGGGTGTTCTAAAAATCTCCATTTTAGCAATTTTACATCCCATGGAGTATGCCAATATTCTTTTATATCATTTGTATACTGCTTTAATAATCCAAAATCAAAATTTTCTAATTTTCCACTTAAATATTGGGGCTTAGAGAAATAAAGTGGATTGGAGAATAATAGTAGCCATGGTTGATTTTTCAGTTCTTTCCATCCTAACTTAATATCTAAAGGAGCTGAATTTGAATTTGGAAAATTAAAGATGACACGATTCCCAATGGTTTTTAATGCTTCGAGAGTTAGAATTTTAAAAAAACCCATACCTCGACATGATGATGAAGTTGCGGTGTCTACCATTTGGAAAGCATCAATCTTCTTTGTACCTTTCTTTAAATTCCATCTCCAAACAATTCTAAGTGCAACAATTTTACCAATCCGCTTATCAACAATACTCCATCCGAGTGCTTCTCCAAATGGGGAATTTAAATATTTCCATTTCCACCAATCAATTGTAAATTGTTCATTATTAAAAACCTCTCTTAATAAAGACAACGACTGAATAATTGTATTTTTGTCTTTGAAATCAATTTTCTGTATGTAAAAATTGTCATTCATTTGTATTGAATTTGTTATAATCCAATTTAAATGTATTTCATAAGAAATAGCGCTGGAGCATTTTTCTCATAAACTATACCTTTGGTTTATCATTATTATTCATGAATATTTTGAATGAATGAATTAAACTTTTCTTGTTGTGAGTGGTTACTATATAGTTTTTCAAATAGCTGTCTTGCTACAGGATTTATTCTACCGTAGGACCTGTCGATATGAGATATATGCGTCACATAATCTTCAACACTGTTACATAAAATCATACATCTTTCATCAATCTCATATCCTTCAAAGGCCTCTTTTGATCCAAGTATAGTTTTACCATACATTAATGCTTCAGCTGTTTTTGTTTTCATTCCACCGCCGACGTGAATAGGAGAGATAACCAATTTCGCTCTATAGTAATATTCTGATAAATCATCCACAAAACCATGTATGTGAATTCTATCAGTTAGATTATTAAAATTTATGTTGTTCATGCCTTTACCTACAACATACAAATGTCCGTCAACTTTAGGCATTACATTATTGATGAACCATTGAACAGCTTCTATATTTGCAAAGAATGAAACTCCAACAAACAGATAGTCAATAGGATATAATCCTTTGCTTTTAGCCGATAATGCTGCTTTTTGTTGATCGTAGAGATCTGGAAATGAAGTTGGAAGTTCTAAGTCTGATACCCTATTATATATTTTATGTAATAACAGGGAATCTCGTTTATTAAGTGTTATACAATAGTCTGCATATTTGCAACTTTTCTTTTCCCAATACTTTACTGAAAGGAAAAATGGGATTGCTTTCAAGCCACTCGTCTTTAAGTAATCATAAGCATATTGGGCCTCTATATTATGAAAAAATGTTATAACTTTTAATTGGGGATATTTCTTTTTAATGTACCAGCAAGCTCTGCCATAAAGTGATTGCTCTATGAATATATATTCAAATGTGTTATTACAAATAGTTTTGTCAATAAGTCTAAGATAATTGTTCGTGATTTTTAGGAATAATTTAAAAATAAATCCTGGTATAGTAGGCAGGTATATTACTTCAAAGTTGTTTTCTAATAGTATTTGGTTACGCTTATTAACCTGATCGGCTCCACTTTGGGGTTGAATAATTTTTTCACCTATATATAATATTTTACTTTTCATAATCTACGGAAAAATAGTTGTAAGATGTTGAGAGTATAATTTTAGGTAAAGAATTGTCCATGTAGCTTGAGCAATAACCACCTGAAATAGTTCTTTCGAATGTCCATCGAGTTGTCATAATGAGCATGAATATAACTATTAGTTTTTTAATTATTCTAATATTTTTACTTTTTAATGATGCTCTAATATACCAAATATATATTAAAGCAAACAACCAGTGAGAAAAGATTGAAAATCTAAGATATGCAACTAAGTTATAGAAATTAATATTACTTATGATAAAGTACAGTAGAACTAAATTTGTGGCATAAGAAATATCTTTATTGGATTTATATTTATACCACAGATATAATGCAAAGCATAACAATGCAAGTTGAATAGCTATATAATGCGTAGTACCTGTCTTGCCATCGCCGTAATCTTCAAAACGATCAAGTAATAGTTCAAAATACCCACTGTTAGGTAATATACTTAGTACTAATTCAATAATATTTGTTAGCAATGAAATGAAAAATAAGACAATACTTAATACTATTATAAACTTTGTGTTTAATACTTTATACAAAAAGAGAGGAAGTAACATTATTACAGATGGATGCATACCTATGGCTATCAGTACCAAGGTCATAACAGATATTTTTTTTCCACCAGTCATATATAGTGTAAGGGCGTAAAAGAAAACGGCAAAAGCTGCTGAATTTTTTAAAAGTTCACTAATTTGCACAAATGCCATAAAGCAAAATGTGCAAACTAAAATAACTTTTGCGAAATTTTTCTGATTAAAAAATCCATAATATTCCATTAACCTCCTTATACTTATGTATGTAAGTATATAAACAATAAATGTCCATAAAAAACTTACTATTTGAACATTACCTGTCGCAGAAATGGCCATAATGCTTACCGGATAGAACACAAAATTTAGTAGTTCTAAAAAAAATATATTTTGAAAACTTTCTGTGATGCTTAAAGTTTCGTATAATTCCATGCTCAGGTAATATCTTATACAATCTGTATCTTCAACAGCCAATGATTTTTGAGAAAATGCTAATATCCCCCAAAACATAGAAATGACAACAAGGCATATTGAAACTCCTCCTTTTGCCATCTTCCTTTTAAAAAGCATCCAAAAAGATGCAACCATAGAAAAGAATGGAGATATTAGAAATAATAATATCAGGAATAATGGACTCATGAGGGAAGTGATAATGCCTTATAGTTAAAATAAACTTTTAATAAATTGTATGTACTCAAATTAAGGTATAACTATTTTTATAATTCAGTATTACACTTGTAAAACCTTTCTGAATCTTGCTCTGTTATTGTAATGTTTTATTGGATTTACAACGAAAGTAGAACTTTCAAAACATAGCCCTAATTTGAGCTTTTGATAATTTTTTTGTATTGTTTAGATACATCTGCCCATGAATTTGCAACATGAAGATTTACAAATTCAGCAAGCTTCTTTTGGGTGATTTTCACTATGGAGTCATTATTTAAAAGTTTTATAATTGTATTTATTCCATCATCGTCAATATAATAGCAAATAGAATCAAAACTATCAGGTGTCCATTGTCCCTTAGTGGTGATAGGTATTGCACCATTGATAATGGCTGCTAAAAAGCTCCCTCTTCGTTCTGAAACTCCATCTGTAAATGGTAAATACGCATATTTACTGTTGTTTAAAAGGTTAGCAACAATTTCATTGTCTTTGTTATATATAAAATCGATGTTGAGCCCCAAAGATATTTCGGTTAAATGTTTAGCGTAGATTTCTCTTTTTTCCGAGACCATACCTATTATTGCTGCACGAATTTGATATTGATATGTGTTTTGAAGTTTTCTTATAAGTCGTATTAGCTTTTCTATTCCTCTATTTTCTTCTATTAACCCAAAATACGTAAAATCATAAAAACGCTCACTTGTCGGTTTGATATCTTGGGCTTGATGAATGTTTGAGAATATTTTTATTATATGATAATGCTTGCGTCTAAAAGGGTAAAACTTTAATGCATATTCCCTTTCTGGCTCTGTTGTAAATATAACTTTGTTGGCAAATAACAAAAATAGATTTGAAGCCAATTTATACCTGGTTCCCATTCTCATATTTTCATGCATTGTTATTGAAAATTCTTTTCGAGTAAATATGGAATAGTAAATACACAATAAGTGAGGAACAATACTTCCATAGGAAGATTTTGTAGGATATTGTAAATTAATGGAAGAGATCGTATATCGATTTATTAATCTTATTAATCTGAAGATGTCTTTCAATTTCCAATCTTTCCAAACCAGATAATCCCAGTCGTTTGGGGCTGCATTAACTAATTCGTATGAATAATCTGCAATCCCACATTTATCATTATGGCCTGCGCCGACAATTAATAATATTTTTTTATTCATATCAGTGAGATGAAAAACTATTTAATAGATTTTTTAGTAGAGTATAACCATTAATTTTTAACATTATTGATCCAATGAAGTAAATAATGATTGTTGATATTAAACATATTATTAAAGCTAATAGCCCATTTTCAATATTTTTTGTAATAATATAATTGGCTATACTGAATGTCAAACATGTTATTATGATTGGCAAGAATACTTTTATATGTTCTTTGACGGTTATGATGGGAAAAGTTTTTTTTAGATAAAATGTCATGATTATAAAATCTGTTATTTCATACAATACTAACCCCCAGCACATCCATTTAATACCCAAAGGGAATGTTACAATTAAGATAATAATAGATACTGTTTTTTTCCAAATTTCTGCTTTTAGTGCAAAATCACTTCTTCCTACAGAAGTAAAATACTGTGACGATAATAGCATTATTGGGGTTAAAATATAAGCTAAACATAGAATCTGTAATAATTCATAGCAAAATAACCATTTCTCTCCTAAAATTAACAATACTAAATCTTCAGAAACAGAGCATATAAAAAACATTAATGGGAATATTAAATAGGATAATAGATTTACAGATTTCCAATATGATATTACCAAATCCTTGTATGAATCTTGTTTATTACATAATATTGGAAACAATACGCGACCAACTATCCCTGATATATTTACAGAAGCAAATTGTGCCATAGTTGATGCCCTGTTATAGTATCCCAACACGCTTGGTGAAAACCATTTACCGACAATCAAGGAATACAAATTTAAATATAATGTATTTATTAGTCCAGCAAAAAGCAATTTTGATCCAAAACGAAACAAATTACAAAACGAATCTTTGGAAAAAGCTAATAATGGATGCCATTTTATTGTAATTATATATAAAATACAGGCTATAAGATTGTTTAAAATTGTTTGGCTTACTATAGCCCATGCTCCATATCCAAAATATGCCAGTACTACACCTATAATACCACTTAATGTCATTGCAATTAATGATATTATAGCTTGTTCTTTAAATTTTAGATCAATCGTTAATTTCGTTCTATGAACTAATGAAAAAGATGTAATGATCAGATTTAGACCTGCATATTTAAAAATGGGGGACAATAAATCTTCATCATAAAATGATGCAATATATGGAGAAGTAAAGAATAGAATGCAATATACAGCTATACCAATGACTAAATTAAAATAAAATACAGTAGAAAAATCTAACTCTGTTCTATTTTTCTTTTGAATTAATGCATTCGAAAAGCCACTATCAATAAAAGTTTGTGCAAGTGCCAAAAAGACATTTAATATGGCAATTAAACCATAATCAGTCGGAGTGACTAATCGAGCAATTATAATACTTAAAATAAATTGAAACCCTTGAATCGAAAATCGTTCAATTGAGGTCCATAATAAGCTATTTATCGTCTTATTCTGAATATTAAACATCGTAAAATTGCATGTAAATCATCATCTGGTTAGTGTACAATTTTGACATACCTCATAGAGAAAGTCCCTTTGGAAAGCTCTCTTTTTTAAAGTATAGGTAATGATTAATGTTCAAAGGTTAATGATTAATGAGATGCTTCGCTTCACTGCGTTCCGCTCAGCATGACAGGCGGAAAGAGTGCTCACTCTTCCGGCTCGCCCTGCAAGTAATCCATCCATTCGGCCAACAGCCGCTCTTTCCGGGTCAGCTTGCGGGGATGCTTCTCCTTGAAGGCTATCGCTTCGTCGATGTATGGAGCAAAGGACAGACGGACGGCATCGGGCATCAGCATCTGCCAGAGCAGGGCGTCAAAGTCTTCGTAGGTCAGGACGAGGGCGTATTTCTGGAGCTTGTAGGGTATCTTGCGCATCTTGCGGGTGATATAGGCGTTGGGGCCGGCGTCGACAAACTCCTTGACAAGTTTCAGCTCGTCCTTGTTCAGGTCGTCGAGCACCAGCTGAGGGT
>ULMB01026292.1_pt1 | contig 18285 bp, 16 predicted proteins | sample 1951571 | NCBI WGS metagenome assembly ULMB01 (sample SAMEA4835542, study PRJEB28245) | human gut metagenome | biome: gut microbiome; material: fecal sample | place: Denmark | collected 2008 | reverse complement strand
GCTGGCCCGCCATCCTGCCGCCATCGAGCAGAATCCCGTCCATCCCGCCTGTGCCTCCAGGGCCAGCCAGGGGTTCACTGTGTAGAATGCCTTGGCGTCCAGTCCGTACCGTTCGTGGCTGAACAGTCCTCCGCTGGCTTTCAGAAACAGCTTTTCGCCGAAGTACATTTCCTTGGATACGACCGCCATGTTCAGCCTCACCCGTTTATAGTAGTCCCCATAGTCGTTGTACACCGGTACCAGCACCTGTACCGCCATCTGCCACTGCTTTCCCAGGTTCCATTTCACCCCCGGCGTCAGGTTAATCAGAAATTCATACGGCTTGCTCAAGAACAGGTCCCGGTAGTTCAAGTCCACGCCCATAAACAGGTCTATGGTTCCCGCTTTGCTTTGTGCCTCCATGCGCCAGGGCAGGCAGCACAGCAGGGCCAGCAGCATCCCCGTCAGTCGTTTTCTCATAGGTGGCTCAATTTGTATTTGACGATTTCCGCTGTTTTGAACACATACCGCAGGCAGTCCAGCAGCGCGTTGGAGTGTACATGGTTTTCGCGGTAGGCTCGCACGTGGTCTGCCAGTATCTGTCTGTGGCTGGCCAGTCCCGAGGTCGATGCCCCACCTGTGCGCATCGTCACGCAGTCTCTGGGCACATATCTCGTTGAAATCCTTCCCACATAGATCAGGCGCAGCAGGTTCTCAAAGTCGGCCGCCACCTTGTACGACGTCGAGAAAGCCCCCAGCCGTTCATAGACCGCCTTCCGGCAGTAGAACGACGGATGGGCCGGCATGAACCCGAAGAACATCTTCCAGCGTCGGAAGTCGGCCGATGAGTAGTACCTCACGCACTTGTTCAGATCCTTGCTGTCCACGTAGTGGATATCCCCGTACACAGCGTCCACACCGTGACTTTTCAGCTCTCCGGCCAGCGTCTCCACAATGTCCGGCGAAGTATAGAAGTCGTCCGAGTTCAGGATTCCGATCACCTCTCCGCTGGCCATTCGTATTCCCTTGTTCATGGCGTCATAGATCCCCTTGTCCGGTTCGCTGATGTAGCGTAGCCTTCCCTGGTAGCGGGGTTCGTATTCCCGTACCAGTTCCAGGGTCCCGTCCGTACTTCCTCCGTCGATGATGATATGCTCTATGTAGGGGTAAGTCTGCCCCAATACGCTTTCCAGCGTATCCCGCAGGGTAGCCACGCTGTTCCATGTGGCCGTAATTACTGAAACTTTCATGTAGTTTTATACTGTAATGTTGTATTTGTCTTGCAGGTAGTGTTTTATTTTATCCTTGTCGTTTCCGCAGGCCTTCTTTATTTCATAGATTTTGGCATCCACCAAGGTGCGATACCACCAGCCTTGCAGGAAAGTCCAGATAAAGCCGACCTTGCCGTCTAGGCAGGCCCCTTTCAGGAAATAACGGTAACAGAAATAGGCGAACGAGCGCCAGAACAAAGGTTGTTTGGCATATTGGTGCTTTTTCATTCGCTTTTGTAAAGCCTGTGTGCTGATTTGTTTATGTTCATCCGTTTGGGCTGCTCCGGTTAGATCAAGCTCTATATCCAGCAAATCCACTGCCTCCCTGATTGCGTAGTTCACATGCTTATGGCAAAACCAGGAAAGATCATTCAGGTTATGATCACAGAAATCATGTTCAAATTCTACCGATTGTCCTCCCAACAGTTGGATATGTTCATCCATCAGGCGTTGTTCACAAATCCCTTTTCCCGTGCGAAATAACCGAAGTAGTTTGACTGGATAAATTCCTCGTTTCATCCATTTACCCATAAAAATATGACGGCGATTGAATATCACTCCTGTTATATCATCAGCCAGAACAGGGAGTTTATAGTTTAGTTCTTCAATCAATTCCGGCATCAGGTATTCGTCCGCATCCAAACGCAAAATCCACTTGGTTTTAATAGGCGCATGTCGTAGCCCCCAGTTCAGCTGTTTTGCATAGTTATTTTCCCATTTATTTTGTAAAATAACAGCTTGGTATTCTTTGACTATTTCCAAAGTCTTATCAGTTGAATAGGAATCTATAATAAACACTTCTTTGGCGAACGTTTTCACATTCTCCAGGCAACGTCGAATATGAATTTCCTCGTTATAAGTGAGGATAATTACAGAAAGGTCTAACATAGGTATACGAAAAACTGTGCCATCCCGTTTTTACAGGTGGCAAACGATATGTAAGAAAGAAAAAGATTAATCTTTAACGATACGCTTTTTAATGAATTTAGCCGGATTACCACCGACTACGGTCCACGGCTCTACATCCTTAAATACCGCAGCCCGGGCACCTACCACTGCTCCTTGACCGATGGTGACACCCATTCCCACAAAAGCATCTGCCGCTACCCAAGCAAAATTATCTATTTGTATTGGTGCGGTAATTAAAGGATTTCTTGAATTTGATATGTCGTGAGAAGCTGTACATAAATAAGCGCCCTGAGAAATTACAACTTTAGATCCTAGTCGAATACATGCTGGATTATAGCAATTTGCTCCTGCTCCAATTGCAGTATAATCACCAATTTGTAAATTCCAAGGTGCCCATATTTTTGCTGAAGCACTTATTTTTGTCCCTTTCCCTATCTTTGCCCCAAACAGCGATAATATAAAATTACGCCAACGCCAAAACAAAGGGCCTATAAAGGGACGAAATAAAAACAGACAAACAATATTCCAGATTAATCTTTGTAATTTATTGCCTAATGAAAGACATTCATGATATGCTTCTATCTTCATTATTTTTGCCCTTTCATTCTTATGGATTTAATAAGCCAGAATGGCATATATTCCCTAAATACTTTTACCAATCGAGTTTTCATATTAGGTACCATGTATTTATACCGCATTTCGTCAAATGAAAGCTGATTCAGATCCTGATAAAAATTCTTTCGCGATTCTGGTAATTCACTTGAACGTACACCAGCCTGATTTCGATTTATAGCTTCTTCTATTGTACGTTCAAAGCATTCCATTTTATCTTTGCTTTGATTGATTAATGTCTTCCCTTTATCTGAATTACCAATCAATAAAGAAACCCCTTTCTCTATTTCGTCAATATGTCCAAAAGGAATACTTCTACCAATTCCCCAAAAATCGGCTATTGTTATATCTGTCTTTCGAGGAAACCCTAAGTAATGGCAATCATAACAAGCCATCTGTAGATTTTTATTATCGTTAAATGCCAGCCAATATGCGTCGTTATTATTTCTCAAGAAATACTTATTCCCTGATAATAATGTAATCATGCGTAAAGCATCATACCATCCTTTTTTCTTATGACGAAAGTTTATATGAGAAATTTTTCCATATTTTCCTTCTATCCATTCTAGATATTTCTTATACATCAATGGACTAGGAACACCATGACAAATAAAGTCACAACAAATTATGTTAGGATAGTCTTTTCTTAAAAAACTTCTTAGTCCTGCTGCTTGGCAAGGTGTTCCACAAAATAAAATCGTTCTTCCTTGTTTAGCATACTCTTTTATTTCTCGGAAAGCATTTCCTATATAGCTTTGAACATACTTACTTAACCGCAGTTTACTCAAATCTGCCTTTTGCTCTATACAGATATGTGACACAGACATATCGTTTGCATAAGCGGCTCCACAGACAATACCTCCTTTTTCCAATATGGTTTCAGCCAATGCGGAAAAGGCACCGCCACTGGAACTTTCCGCACGTACTTTTTCATCTTTATGCCAAGCAGCATAAACGGTTCGATTATTGGTTAAAGGAATAGATTCTTTTGAGTTTGTTAAAACCGGACAAACTTTTTCACACAATCCGCATGATATACATTTGTTCTCATCGATAAGTGGGCGATAAAATCCCTCTTCACTTGGAACTAATCTTAATGCTTCCTTCTCACAAATTGAAGTACAGGCACCACATCCTGTACATATATCATCCTCACATAAACGAGGTAATTTATGGCTCATCATTGGCAGTTGTCTGTTAAAAATTGGATAGATTTATGTCTTTCGTTGTTTAACCGTTCTCTGATTGGTTCATAATTTATCGATATATCTTTTGCAACAGGAAATTGTCCGTCTTCCACCAACAGGCGGCTTTCCAATTGGAATAATCTCAATAAACTTTGTTGCCGACTATTATTTTGTTTGCGCAATGGTGCAACGGTATAAAAATTTCGTTCGAGATTAATTGAAAAAGCAGCCCCATGAAAAGAATTAGTTATAACTAATTGAGCATTGGAGAATAGACCGACAAACTCAGCAGGTCCGGCATCCGTTATATTCAATATCGTTTTATCCTTGTCCTCTATTGAAGCACTCTTACATACTCGAACTATCGGTAAGCTCAGCGTCTTATTGAGATGATAGGCCAGACGCAAAATGTAGGGACAAGGCGTCAATTCATACAATAGAATATATCCATTCTGAAAATTCTTGATAGCTTCTGGCGCTACAGCTATATCGTTCCAATCCTTCTTTGTCAGCAACAAAGTTGGGTCGAGTACCCACTGAGCTTTTTTCCCGCACAGGTCTCTGACTAAATCGACCGCATTGGCTTCCCGAACTCCAATAGCGTCGAATGCATTTAACGAATCATGATAATAGGCATAAGCATAAGATGGGATTTCAGAGACCCCAAAACTGGAGGCGTAAGCCAGTCGTGTTTTTCCTTCAGGAGCGAATTTCAGGAAGTATGGATCTAAAGAAGAATAGATTCCTGGATTCCAAACCTGATCACTTCCAACCATATAAATGTCATAGTCCATTTTTGCGCTGAATAGCTCATCAATGGTTCGATATGATTTAGATAATTTAGTATGCGTTTGATGAAATAAGGCAAAGCGTTGTGCTCTTGTCTTTTCATTTTTTGGATGTAGGAATGCTCTACTCTTCATATATAGAGGATATACTTTTTCAGCTAGCATTTTCTTTATTCCAAAATGAAAATTCGGCCTTGAACGCACGGTCTTAATGTGTAGAGGGTTTTTATAAAATAGATAGTCTATGATTTCAGCATCATATCCTAACATATTTAAGACACGTTGCAAAGCATAAGCTTGCAACTCTGCCCCATAATTATTAACTTTTAAAATAGTTATAATACCTATTTTCATACAGTCATTCCATTTTATCTCATTCAAATACAAAATCAGGCTTTTGCTCCCCATTCAGAATCCATTCATATAAGCGTTTCATTTGGAAAGCAACTTGTATATCACTATACTTCTCAATAATGAGTTGTTTTCCTCTTTCCCCCATAGCTTTAATTTCTTCTTCTGACAAAGAAAGGGCTTTATCTATTGTTTGAGCTAATGTCTGAATGTCGTTATTTACCCACCAACCGCAATAATGTGTATTAAGTTCCTCCCATGGAGCTGTATTCGTGCATATTACAGGGGTTTCAGCTATCAGAGATTCCGCAACAGTCATTCCAAAATTTTCCGTTTTACTCGGTACGCATAGTGCACGCATAGATGCTAACTTCTTATACTTTTCTATACCTGTTACCATTCCGAGGAATATGACATTCTTAAGTTTTAATTCGGCTACTAAATTTTGTAAATATTTTTTATATTCTTCATTGCCTTCTCCCATAAAAACCAATTCATAGCCATCAGTTTTTCCTGCCAATTTTGCCCACGCCTTAATCAAAGCATCTGGACGTTTATAAGGGTGAAGCCGTCCCAAATATCCAATACTCTTTCTTTCTTGTGGTGAAGCTATAGTGGTTATAAAATGGGGAACTGTCACGGGATTTGGAATAATCGCAACAGGATTATTATAGCCCAAATTCCTATAATGTTCCATCTCCGTCTTACATGTTACATGGATACAAGCCGCTTCCCTTAGATTTTTAGCACTTCCTCCAAAAGAGAGTAACAGTTTTTTTTTCCAGGCCGACCGTGCCAAAGCTTGTGGATAAAGCATCCCATGCGGAGTGATAATGTATGGCTTGTGCTTCTTTCGAGCTATGGAACAAGTGATGTAATTACAATATAACCACATTCCATTTGTGTGATACAAATCGTACGTTGCACGTTCCAAGAATTGTTTCATATTATTGGAATATCCATAACTGCTCACGCTATCGTTTGGAAGAGCCTTTATCCAATTTTCACCAATTCCTAATAGGTTATCCGCACTGAGTGTCATCAGGTCAATGTCACAACCTATCTTACGCATTGACTTAACTAAGTCGTAAGTGCAAGTAGATGTTCCTCCAGATTTTGCACTTAATCCTGCTATCGTTTGAAGATATTTCATCGTATTATTATCCTTCTTTAATAGACTATAGATTAAGAAAGTACTATAGTATCTAAATATTCACTATATAACACTAATCCTATATTTATTGATAATATTGGATGTAAGTTCTTAGCAACAATATTACTCATTTTCCAGCATTTCAATAAATCGCTTTATCACCACTTCTTGCTTGAAATTTGTTTCAAACATCTTGTGGCTTATTTCTCCCATCTGTGGCCATTGTTTTCGACAATTGAGCAATGATTCAAAAGCAGATTTTATCTGCACCGCATTATCGGGATCAAAGGAGAATCCATTCTCTCCTTCTTTCAGTGTTTCATAATGATTTCCACAACGTTGTGATATGAGCAAAGGTAAGCTACAGCAGCACGCCTCCACGATTGAAAGCGGACTCGGGTCAGAGAATGAAGGAAGTAGAAAGCAATCACTTTTCATATAATGGGCAACCACAGTTTCTATTGAGCAAAAACCATGCAGATGAATATGCTCGGAATAACCATTATCAATTATGAACTGCCTTATTAAAGCTTCGTCTTTGCCATCTCCAAGTATATCGAATTGAGCAGACAATACATTTTCTCGATCAATAGCTTTGAAAAAATTCATAATTCCCTTTATTTTCTCGTCTAAACGAACTGGCAACACAAATCGTGGTTGTTCATCGATTGGAGTGAATTTATGCTTTCCTTTTATCAGAGGAAGCATTTTGTCCTCTTCTATTACGTTGGGAAGCAGTATAAAGCGTTTGCCCAATATACCCCATTGCGTGAATGTCTCAATTGCCATCTTTCCTGGTACTATCATGCGACCTTCTCCAGTATTATACACATACTGTCTTATCCAGTTACGCAGAGCATTTTTTTTTCTAGAACCATTAGTCAAATAATTAGCCTCCGACCAAAATATAATTTCCGCCTTTAACAACCTCATTCGTTTTAACCAACAAGCAACTATCACATCAGGCGAGTTCCATGGAGATCCCATTATAATGCTCGCATTACGAGCCTTGCACATAAGGCTAATTAGTTTAGGATTCCAATGCAACGGAATGCCAAATAATGTACGATAGGGCCGATCATCGACAACATAAGAGAATTTCATGGTTGAATAATCAATCTTCCATGACCGCTCTTTTTCCCGTTCACACATATACAATAACTGTATATTCAACCCCAAGTCAACCATCTTATTGAATAGAGAATTACGATAAGGAGCGATTGTGTTTTGTAAAATCAGATATTTCATAACAATACTTATTAGGATGGTTCTCAATCTTAGTCATCCATTCATTCCACACACTGGGTTTAAACCGGTTTATAACTACATCTGACTGATTAGCATAATCCATCAGTTCTTCATCACGCATCAACAAGATTTGTTTCAGCGTGTTTACAAATGCATCAACCGAGCGTTTTGTTTCAATATACTTTATTCCTTCAATTTGTGGATAACGGATTGTGGATATAACAATACGATTATGTAGCAAGGCTTCAATTATTTTGCTAGGAAAATTACATTGATTGTCAGTCCAATTAGGATTTCTCAAACTTAGTTGGAAAGTAACTCTATGCAACAGAGTCCGATAATCATCAGATGATAACACTCCATAATAAATAATATTAGGATATTTTTCAGCATACTCTTGTAATTGCTTACTATTACTGTTACCAGTAATATGCAATCTACAATCGCCTACATGAGCAAAAGCTTCCAATACCATTGGTAAGGATGATATATTAGGTTGTAAAACCCCAGACAATAAAAAATCCATAGAGGGTTTTTCAATAACTGGGGCTCTGTCGCAATTTTCAGGTATGACTCCTGCTAAACATACACTGTTCTTATTGGTAAAAAGCACAGAATCTGCCAATTTTATCACTCCTTCAGTATGATTCAGCAAATAGAGATAAAATGACATTACCGAAATCTTCCGCTTAGGCGGAGTGAAATCTAACTCTATAGCATATATCTTTACTTTAGGCTTAAATAATCTTAATAATAATATCAACAAAACATTCAGCACTCCCACATTGTAAAGCCATAAGGTATCGTGCTGTTTGATGCGTTGGAATACCTTAATTTGCTCAACAAACACTGCTAATCTTGTTGCCAAACTCCCATAATGTCGTAAAGATGAGTAGATTAATTCTTGATCAGGATCCTCAAATTCTTCCATTTTGCCTCTCACAAAGATGGGCATTATAGAATAAACCTTATTAAATACATTACCACTCATCAGATTGCGAGAGAAATTACATGCCGCAAACGATAGTCGATATTTTAAAATAAGATGTTCAGGTAAAATATGCGTTAGAAAAATTCTCATAATATATTTTAATATATTTCATATTCACTTGGAGGAGTCAACTCCATGGAGCACTGATTTTCTCTTGAGTTTTCCCCGTATAGTAGTCAATTATTTTAAGGAAATATTCAGCTTCTGCTTTTGGGTATATACACTGGAATTCTTGCGCTGTCTGTTTCCTTTGTTCTGGAGTAACCTTCCCTTGTGATATTTCTCGTTCTATGCAGTTTTTCAGTTCATTCCAGTTACCACTCTTGAAAATTTGGCCACACGATTTGCGGTTTTTCAACAATGCTCTTGCTCCCACTGCATCTGAAATGATCACTCTATTGCCATACATCAGGCCTTCATTGACAGTACACCCCCATCCTTCAAGCTTGCTTACTTGTAACACTACATCAGTTTTGGTTAATATGTGGCGAACTTGCGAGGGCATTAATTTGCCCCAATACCGAAACCTGTCGTCATTTGCTATCGCTTGTCGCATCTGTTCTTCTAAAGGACCACCTCCGACAATATTTAAAGTCCAATCACCTTCAATATTTTTAAAAATATCAATCAGCTCCAACGTACATTTTCTATTAGCAATTTGTCCAATATAAATAAATTCTATCCTTTGATTATTTATCTGATCACTAAACATTAATGGATAAATATCAAGTAAATATGAATCAGGAGATGGAACTGAATAAATAAAATCAAATAGTCGTCTCGATGATATAAATGCTTTTCGGTAAGCTAATACGCCAGTCCAGCCGGTACAACCTATTGCCTTGACACGGCGTGCTATCCCAATATTAAAAAGATAAAACCACTGCAATCTTCTTAGAAAACCTTTAAACGTCCACCATTGATATTGCTCCATATTGACCGACATTACAAAATATCGGTTCTTAAGTGTCTTGCGCAATGCATAGCCAAACACCTCATTCTCTGGGTAGGTTTTTAATGCACCATTTATATGTACATATCCAGATGTGCGCTCAATAAGTACGTCTGCATCTTTCTTATCTTCTATACGAACTACCTCAACATTCCTCATATTGAGACCGCCAAATGTCCCATATGTCAAATCTCTGCAAGCAATAATCACATGACAATTTACGCCAAGTTCTTCATACACACTTGCAGAATGCATACAGATATAAGTTGTCCAAAAAACTATACCGTCCATATAATTTCAGTGTGGGGATTACAAGTATTGTATAAAAACTAATGAAAGTTTAGTTGAGTTACCTATTACAACCTCTAGAATCTTTCCATCATATACAAATGGAAAATATTGTTTGTTAAATAGGTTACTATAATCCAAGCTTTTTTTATGCTCCTTATTTCCCAGATTGTTAAACAATGAGTTATACACTCGTTTATCTCGTTCTCTACGCAGAATAGGCCCGATACTTTTTTTCATGTGGGACATATATATTCTCCCTTCTAATGCTTATGCTGATATATAAGCATTAGCATGAAATAAACATACAGTTAACAGACCCTAGTCCACTATCCCAAGCTAGCTTAAGTCTCTATCAGATAAATAATGTAAAAATATTTTGAATCCACCTTTCTAATGTTATTGATATGTACTGCAGATTTTTTCCAATTCTTCTCGGGTGAACCTTTCATTTTCGGGATATAATACACTTTCATGTTTCATTATTTCCTCTATACTCCATTTGAATTTTATTACTTTAGCAGGATTTCCTACAGCTACAGCGTATGGTGGAATTTTTTTTGTTACTACAGAAGAAGCCCCAATAATGGCACCTCGCCCAATATGTGCTCCAGCTAATAGTGTTACATTGATTCCTATCCAGACATCCTCTTCTACAAAAATATCTTTATATTCATTGTCTTCGTTGCTTCCACTAAGAAATTTTCCAATATGCTGGCGGTGGTTTGATGTGACAACTACCAGACCTTCTGCAGTAAGGCAACCGCGCTTCATTACAAATTTGCTTTCGCCCATTGTCATTATGGTGGAACGGCAACCAATACGTGCAAAATCGTGCAAATAAATGTTTTTGGGATTCTTTAAGTCGCAAGGTCGTGCGATTGAAGCATTTTTACCAAAATATCCAAATTGACTTGGATTCGGTTTCACATAGTAATGTATCAAAATGCCTATACCCTTTCTTAAACGAGTTATAAAATTCATCCTAATAGGTAGTTAAATTTAAAAATTATATTCAGATTAAACCAATTATTGATATAGCTCTCTATAATTTGGGAATAAACGATTTCTAAAAAAATATAGTATAATCAGCCATTCAAATGCAGGCATAAGCCCCGTAAAGCAAGAATTAATAGGCGATGCAAAGAAAAGCCTAGTTAATAGCAAGAATAGGAAAATATTAATTATAGAATTACGATTTCTTAATCTTGTAGCAATACTTTCTATTATAAAACATAATACGCCCCACATTATTATTCCACCCCAAAATCCATAATCGAAATACAAATAAGGCATATGAGATGGTACTGTTACCAATAATCCGATATCATCTGATATTGATTTAACATATTTTTCCCACATTGGAGACCCCATCCATTTATACAAAAATTCACTTTGACCATATTCATACTCAAAACTTCCATCAGGATATTTTTGCATTATATTGTTTGTGATTCGGGTTCCATCCGTATAATATAGAAACTTGTCGAAAAAGCTATGTCCTTCTGTGCCTTCGCCAGAGCTACGCACCAACCCAATAATAGAGAAAGCCGACATAGCTATAATAAGTATCATTACAAGAGTTTTAACATCTTTAGAAAAAAACTTTTTCCCTTGTTGGTTCTGTTGCCAAAAATAGATAATAAAATATGGTAGCAACGTTGTTATAATCCAAGCTCTTCCTGCAATAGCTATATTCGTAAATGCTAACATAAATACATCTCTCAATAACACCTTCAAATTTATCCCAGTATTTGACTGTTTATATGCAAGCAATGAAATATAAAATACACCCAAAAACATTACATGTCCAGAAAACATATTGGCGAATTTCCCTATGCCTGTACGTTCTAAAGTTACTGCAGCAATCCTATAATCGCCTAAATTATTCCATCCTACGGCAGAAACAAGAAAGACAACCTGAAGTAGGCCTAAAAAAAAGTTTACATACAATAACCAATGGTATTTTTTTAATATCCATTCGAGGTATTCTATATAACCCTCTTTTTTATCTATATCTACTTGCGTATTTGTGTACGGAATAAGCAAATGAGACAATGAAAAGCCAACAATAGATGATATTGTCATACCCAATATAAATGGTGCAACATTATTGTAGCTTTGCAAGGGAGACGCAGGGTTATAATGTCCCAGACTTCCTGTCATAGTAAAATGAACCAAGACAACAACAATCAACCAAGTAATTGTGTGAATTGTAGAAGGTATTAGTAGCCTATATTTCTGCCGAGTGAATAAATAAATAAGATAACTGACACATATTATGATGGTCAAATCTATAATATTTAATGTTGTCATCGATTACTGATTTATCCAAAGTGTATAAAAATTACCAATAACAAGCTCCCTCAACTGACTTGGCAGCTTTAGGTGTCTCATGAATAGACGGATTAACCCAATATTGATTGAAAAGTTTATAATAGTCTAAATTAAGGCTGAACGGTACGTTATATCCGAAAATATGTTCTTCTGAAAGTGCTTTATACTCCTCTTCCCATCGCTTTCCTTTAATACCAAAAAGCAACTGAATTCCACCACCAATATGGATAGCTTGCTTACCGAGACGCTTCACATGAGCCGCCAAAGGAAGTCCATAGGCTCCACAACCAAGCAAACAAATATCAAAATCTATCTTGACAATCTCATCTTCCATAAATTTCAAAGCTTCAAACCAATCTTTGAAGGGAACTTCAGCGTAAGCTGATGATTGAACGGCTTTCAATGTTATCAACTCGAATTCCGGCAAAATATCCTGATTTTCATACAGCTTTTCTCTAATCGCATATTGTTTTCTGATAGTGTCAGCATATGGGTGAACTACAAGGACTTTTTTTCCTTTTAATATTCGAGTCCAAGGACGTTCTACGAAATATGGATAAATGCTTTCAAAATGTATGAACTGACAAGACGCTTTTAAAGGCATAAATTTCTCCTTATAATTGACCGACATTAGCATATCAGCTATTTCTGAATCTTTTAGATATCGTTCAGCAAAGCGATCCAAAATATCAGGTGTTGGATTGAATACACCAGCATTACGAGATATGCTTACAAAAAAAGCTTCATCGTACCAGGGTAAATCCGTCTTATCTATAACAAATTCCCAAAGCTTACTTATCATGCTCCGATTTTCCTGTCGCATGCGGTAGGAATTGATAATACACATCTCAATACTACCATAACGTGTAAGCATAAAGGGTTTACCTCTTTCCAATGCTTCATACAACAAATCGTTAGCCTGTTGCCGTTCATATACACAACCAGGCATACAATCATAATATGGCTTCTTGAAGATTTCCTTGTAAACCTTAGAAGCGGCTTTCGCCATGAATGTCTTCAATTTCATAAACAATTTTTTAAAAAGTTAATCCCTTCTATTCGCTTTTTGTCAAGAATTTTATTAACAAACTGGTAATCTATAACCTGTGAGATATTTGGCAAGTTATCAATGACTATACGTCCCGCTAAGCCAAACATTTTCAATAGCGAGGTGAAGCGAGCCATACCGCGGCTAGCATTACCTATTGTCACAAATTGCCTGTTGAATATCAAGCTGAATGCTGTTCCATGAAAGGAATCTGTCACTACAAAATCAGCCGACGCTATTTGGCTTACCCAGTCATATACACTGGGATCTTGGTTTATAATGCGACTCACTATTCCTTTTCGCTTCTTTAATTGAGGTAGTATGTGTTGAGCTTCAAGACCTGTAGCAGAACATGCTTGCTCAATAACCTTTCGTTTTTTATCATCCCAGTCCAAGATATATGTTACTAATTTACCTGTCCCCTTTTCTTTGCCTTTTTTTAGTAATATTTTGTAAATATTAGGGTCGGCGAGTAAGGTCGGGTCTAAAATGGAATATACTTCTATTCCACAATGTTCTCGTAGCATTGGCACGGACTCTTGTTCACGCACAGATATTCCGGTAAACAGCTTCAATGATGCGGCAATCTCCAGTGTTTCCTGTTCATCATATTCCCACGTAGCAGTGCCTGTACTTGCAGCAAATGCTACTTTCTTGATAGGAAGTTGCTGCTGGTTTATCATATAATAATCGCCATCGACCGAAAATATTCCCTTTCGCCATACTTGATCGCTACCTATTACAATAGCATAAAATCCATCATTTAGCAGATTGGTTAGTTCCTGCGATGTGAACACCGGTCGAGAAATTGGTTGTAGCTCATGCTTGCGGAAGAGGTAGAATGCCCGTTGAGTAAATGGGTGTGCCAACTTCCTACGTATAGGATAATTACGATTAAAAGCATTTGGAATGCGATCGATGATTACCGGCTCAAAACCTAGCTGTTTTAAAATCTCTTTAGTGGCGTATGTTTGTAACACTCCACCATAGTTTAAACCGTAGTGCAAGGTTAGAATACCTACTTTATTGCTTGTCATTATTTCTTAATAATTTGATATATTCGTTTAATACCTAAGCTGCGCAATGCAGACTTGATTGAACTGATCACCTTTTGTCGAATAGTGCGTCGTTGGCAAATATGGTTGACGATATTACTAAAATTATTCTCATAATTGCTTGCCCAAAACTCTTCACGGTAACGATTCGGGGGTATGTCTCGATGTAATGCTATCTGAAGTTTATAGGCACGAGTTGCATTTACTGGTATTCGCTCCAATCGTTCCCCTATCCCAGCCAATAGCTGTTTTGCTTTTTCTGTATGCACGGCAACAAGGCTGGTTCCCTCGTCATCGTCCATTTCGGGATGTTGTTGTTCAACCCCCCAATAGTCGGCAAGGGTGAAATCGCTTCCCGATGAGAAACCACGAGCCGGGCAATTGTGGCACGAGGGGCGCAAATATATATTTGCCCCATAACCTTTCATATATGGGCTTTCAGGGAATATCGGCGAAAGCAAAACTGAATTTTGTTCGCCCTCGGTTGTTATTTCAGCGAGAGTAAGTGCAAAACTGTATTTTTTCCAACCATTTCTCTTATCCCTGAACCAAATGCCTTTTAAATTCCATCCCGGTGGGACAATGGTATCTGCTCTAGGTGTTTGACGAGCTGGGTGAGGAAAAACTAATTTTATTCCAATGCTCTTACGGACGTAATGATTTATCTCTTCTCTCAGATATGCCCTAAACACTTTATCACTTGGCACTCCATGACAAATAAAATCCACTAATACTAATTTGTCATACTTTTTTTTGAGAAAAAGTTGTAGCGCCTTGCATTGGCAAGGTGTGCCGGAAAATAGCACCCATCTGCCCTGCCGCAAGAAATCACGCACTTGGGCATAAGAGTTGCCAGTATTGCATTGCACATATTTACTACCACGAAATGCGGCAAGTCCTTCAATACTCTCACAATAACGATGTTCTACTCGCCAATCTTCAGTCCAAGCTGCACCAAACACCACTCCCTTTTTGCGTATTATTTCTTCGGCAATAGCAGTAAAAGTACCACCAGAAGAGCTTTCTTTGCGCTTTGGTGTATCTTCAAAACGCATTGCCTCCACTGACAGCGGAACTGAGGCTTCTGTGAGTTGCAACATCGGACACACTTTTTCACATATGTGGCAATCAATACAGAGGTTAACATTAACTTTTGGATAATGAAAACCTTCAGTATCAACCACCATCTCGATGCACCGCTTGGGACATGCTTGTACACATGCACCGCATCCGCAACACCGATTATTTTCTAAATCATTAATCATCTGAATATCAAGTATCGGTTAATCTTTGGGGAAAATATATTGTTTGTCGCTAACAATAAGTAGGTCGCAGTAAATATGCGTCAGTGTAACCTACACCATTGAGTTGGCGAATATCCATCCTCCTAAATTTATCGTCAACAAATTGTCAAATGCAACGTTCGATATCTTCATCACAGGCAGATATAACAGATAAATTCTAAAATTAAATTCTCCCTACCACACTATCCACAGGTGCTCAACTTTGCGTCACAACGACATTAACAACTAACAAATAGATAAAGAATAGAAGAATGTCGAGAATTTGATTTGTGATACTACTCTAAATAGAATGCCAATCACTTGATTAATATATCTCGATTTCAAGTAAGAGAGATACAAGCCCAACATCGTGCAACACAATGCAGATAATGTTTTTACCTTTATTCCGTCCATTTTTACAATGCTCCAGCATAATAGAGCAAAAAGCATGTACGAAAGATCTGGGCATATACAAGTGGATGGCTGTGCGTGTTGTATTGAATAGCATAGAGAACACATAGGCTAGTCGGAGTGATAAGTAATGTTCAATCTTTATAAAAATAATATGTCTTTTTCCGTATATGATGCACAATCCAAGAGCTAATAAGTATAAACTCAATAAGTACTTTCAAGAAATATAGAGGGAAGAACGCACCACTGAAAAGGGAGGTATTGACTATCTTCCAAGTTGTGATTGGTTGTGAACTTGAGATTGTGCTCTCAGCAAACCACAGTACACTCTAGATTGTGTAGGAAATGAGAATGCATTTATTTGTTTCACATCTATACGTTCATCCTTTATAAAATATCTTGGTAAGAAATAAAACATGGCTACGGCAGACGTTGCCAATTGGCTGTAGCCGCTCCATCACTATACATAAAAAGCGTATAAATGAATAACACAGCTATTGTAGTCAAGCCTTTCATGAATGAGGAATAATTATCTCGGTATATTATTTTTGATTATTCTTTGTTTGATCTTAATAACTGCCGCTGCCAATATCATTTTTTCTTGTTTCTGGAGAGCAACTAAATACGCAGTAGTGATAAGTGTTATCGTAGATATAGCGACAGTAGCGATTAATCGTGTAAATGATGGCTCAAGAGTTATGATTACAAGTACTAAAACCATGCTCGTAACTATTGACACTACCAAACAGGGAATGACAACGTGTAATAGAAATTGCATGACTGGTAACTGGCATTTTTTGTGAGCATAGTATACCCTGCCAATACACAATGCTATAACTGAAACAGTCGTCACCCAATAAGCATATTCAGGATTGGCGAAGAAACGTAAGAGCACATAAATCAAAGGCAAACGTAAGATATAGGTTAATGAACTAAATATTTGAAAGTTGCGTATATCACCATTGCCTGTTATCATTGTCACCAATGCGACTGTGAAACTGGCAATTATTTGTTGAACAACCTCGTATCGGCAAAACATAACAGCATAGTCTGGTACTTCTGTAAGCCAAATATTTAACAAGTATGGCAATTCGAAAAGTATGGGCAAAGCTACAATTATAGCTAAAAAATAAGCCAGTTTGCTTCCAGTCATAACGGCACGAATCATACCGTCTTGATTTTTTGCTCCTGCACATTTCACAATTACAGGGTTTAATGCATTCATCATTGTTCCTGATAACGTCATCAGTTGGCCGCACACTTGTTTGGAGACTCCTTGAGCGGCATTCATGATTGTACCAAAGAACGAATTAAGGATCAGTCCCATTCCTTGCAGAGATATGATGCTCGATGCAGAATAAGTGAGTTGCCATAGTGCAAATGAGAACATGTCTTTTATGACTTTGAAATCTACATGGGAGCGAAAGTTTACTTTGCATTCTGTGTATTTTCTATTACAATATACCCGGCATACTATAAAATTGATAAGTCCGATTATGGACAAAAAAACGCCGTATAAAACTAATTTGTCGGTAGAAATATAAATCAAGCCAATAGCGGCTAACAGTTTCAAAACGCCATCCAAACTGCCCATAATGGAGTAATAAAGCATATTTTCGTGAGCAACAAGCACTGCATTGTAAGGCACTGTCATCATACTCATAGCTGTTGTGAGAATGGTGAAATAATATATTGTCTGTGCTGCTTTGAGTCGGTCTTGCGAAATAATCAGATAATCGCCAAATACTACTGGCTTCAAAGCTATGAATACCAGTGCAATAAACACTGCAATGCATACATGAACTAAATAGCTTGAATTGAATATTTTGATACTTTTATCCTTATTACCCTCACCTTCGGTATAAGATAGAAACCGCTGTGTGGCCGCTGTCATGCTTTCATTCAGGAACGTTAGTAGTCCGATGGTGCTGCAAGTAAGGTTGAATATTCCAAAATCTTCTACACCCAATCCCTGCAATATATATCTTGTAGAAAAGATAAGGCATACAGAAGTTATGGCAATTTTGCCATAGAGGTAAAAAGTGTTCTTTGCAACACGCTGTGAAGTTCTCATAGGTCTCAATATGGAAGATATCATCTACTTATCATTCCTTGAAATCAGAAGTGATTTACTTTATTTTCAAACTAATGTCCTACTCTCCCACAAAATAAGTAGTACCATCGGCGCAAATATGTTTAACTTCTCTGTTCGGAATGGGAAGAGGTGTATTCATATTGCTATAATCACCAACTCACATTATTTTTATACGAAATTGTTTATATCCCAATTTTGTTTTCACGCCTTCTTCTCCACCATAAACTTATTGATATGGCAGCGCAGGTTATCCGTCGACGTGCCCGTCTTGATCTGCCTGATGAAGGGATGCAGGCTCTCGATGAACTCGGCCGTCACGATGTTCTC
>ULMB01022214.1_pt1 | contig 18314 bp, 9 predicted proteins | sample 1951571 | NCBI WGS metagenome assembly ULMB01 (sample SAMEA4835542, study PRJEB28245) | human gut metagenome | biome: gut microbiome; material: fecal sample | place: Denmark | collected 2008 | reverse complement strand
TTGTGCTCTTCCTCTTCTGTTTTCAGCCGCATCTTATTTTGTCTGTACAGCAGCAATATTATTATGCATGCGGCTATGGCCGTTAAGGCGAGTCCGCTGAACAGCAGTATTCTTATGATGTGCGTCTTTTCAGCTTCGCGTATTATCCTGTTATATTTATATTGTTCTTTTATAACGGCGATGCGCTGTGCAGTTTCTCCGTTTTTAATCACGCCCGCAAGGCTGTCGTATTTGTCTCGGTTGCGTATGTATTCTGTCAGATTTCCGTTGATGCTGTCAGAGCGCATAATTATTTTCAGGGCATTGGCCTCGTTTTCCATTTCGCCGTATCTTGATGAGTATTCCATGCTCATCTTTGCATATATCCGCGAGCTGTCCGTCTGTCCCTCTTTTTCCAGCAGCATAGAGTGTACATAGTAGGTTTGAGACAGATATCTGTCGTCTTTCAGCGGATTGTTCTCGAGCCTTTTTATAGTTTCCCATGCTTTGGCGGTTTGTCCTGTTACATAGAACATTTCTGCCATGTTGGCCATGTCCATATACAGCCATGTTTTTTTGCTCGGAAAGTCTTTCTTGTCCAGCTCAAGGAGATTTTTCATGCACGTAAGAGCTGTTTGGTAATCGTTGTCGAGGGTAAAGGCATAATACGCCATCATTCGCCAATAATATTGTGAGCTGTAGTTACCTTTTTTTTTAACGTGATAATACTTTGTAGACTTCAGCAATTTATATCCTTCGCGTTTCTGTCCTATTATTCCGCATATAATTCCGAGATGCGAGTTTGCCTCAAACAGCCCGACGTTGTCTCCTTCTTCTTTGAATGCAGCCGCAGCACGGTGAAACTGCCGATATGCCACAGGGAGGTTCTGTTTTTCCCATTCAATCATTGCCTGGTCAAATATCGACCGTCCGTTTTCGTGTTTGGTTTCGCAGGACAACAGGACGGTGAGCGTAAGCAGAAAAGTGATATATCGTATAAAGATTTTCATTTATTTATGGTTAATATGGAATATTGCTCTGATTACAAAATTAGCAATTTTTTTATTTTAAGAAACATGTCTGTCCTTATTTGTCCGTCCTATTAAATATTATTTAACATAATTGTCCGGTTTATTGTCCGTATTATCCCTGTTGTGGTATAAATGAATTAAGCTAAATTTGGCCACAACATTTTTTTGAAGTAAAAACACACTAAAAGTTTTGCATTATGAAAAAAAGAGATTTGTACGTTGCTTTATTGGGGCTTTCGTTAGCAAGTCCTGTTACAGCTCAGGTGTATGTAACCGAAGGGCAGTTCTTTTCTACAGGAGTAAATAATGATGGTGAGGTGCTGATAATGGAAAATCAGTGCTCACCTTATAATATTTGGAAACCTAAAAACGACATCAATGACATTACAGAAATTGGTGGTGTTTCTGCAGGAAATGGTATAGGAGGTGAAGCTAAATGGACAGAAGATGGAAAGTTCGTAACTGGTACAACTCCATGGGATAATATTGTCATACAAAAAGGATGGAATTGTTCGGCGTTTGAAGAACCGGCAGATGCTCCGCAGCCACATCATGTGAGCAATGTGTTTTTCATAGCTAACAGTTTGCTTGTCACCACAGCCAGTACGGCAGACGGAAGTGATATGCGCATACGCTGGACAATGAATAATGGTGACCGTTGGAGAGCGGGTAATATTATCGTATCTGGTTTTCCTGTTGAAAGTATTGAGGGTGTTATGCTCGACGGATGTAGATTTACTTCGTTAATAGGTTATATGTGTGGCCGTAATGCATCTATGTATTATATTGGATCAAATGGAAATGACATACATGCAATAACGCCTGTATTAAATGGATTTGATGGTGAAGTGGACACATATTGGGCAGTTGATTTTGTGGTTACTTCAAACACTTATGATCCTGCTAAATATGGACTTTTAAGCGTCGAGGCTAAAGATGGTGAGTGCAGCGTTTGGTATACAGCCGACGGAGGCGACACTTACAGCAAGGCCGACGGAACTTATGCAGATGCTGCCACAACCGACTTCTGCTATACAGGTACTGAGGCAGATGCCGTTATGTGGCTGGTAAACAGTAAAGGTGCTATACAGAAGTCTGTTGATTTTGGCGTTACATGGACAACGGTTTGTGAGATAGAAGGTTCTTTCAAGCGTATCCACTTCTCTGGCAGCGATAACGGCGTAGCCGTGGCCGATGACGCAGTGTATGTAACCACTGACGGAGGCGAGACATGGACAAGGTGTGAAGTCGGATCTGACGACGTGGAGCTGAATCCGCTGGCCGGAACAGTGTGGAACGATGCTTGCTGGAGAGAGAACACTCTGTATGTGTTCGGAACTAACGGCATGGCATACAGCTCGCAGAACTATGGAAAAGAATGGAAAAAGGAGAATATAGACGATGCTGAAGGCCATGACCTTAACCGAGCCACTCTTTCGGCAGACGGAAAATATATTCTCGTAGGCGCTAACGATTTCCGCGTTTTCCGTCTTGGCTTTGAAGACTCACGCTTTGGATATGTAGCTGGAAAATATGAAGTTGAAACAGACACCTGGACTCCAATGGAGTGTAGTGGGGTTTTCTCGCAGGATGTTAATAGTTGCTCATATAACGTATCTGGAGACGGCCATGTACTGGTAGGTAATTCTTATCAGATGGTAGGCGAAGGAGGCGATGCGCAGAGTCGTGCTCAGGCGGCTGCATGGGTTGATGGCAGTCTGGTTACTCTGCCAGTTTTGGATGAGGAAAGCAATCGTGCTACTCAAAGCTATGCTACAAGTTATGACGGAAGTGTAATTGCAGGATGGAACGACTTTGTAGGTCCTTGGAACGGATGCTATTGGACACGCAACGACGACGGAAGCTACACGCAGCACATGCTGCTCAAGGCTGGTGTAGATGTAAAAGATGTTGACTTTTATAATTTTGATGACACTAAGCGTTATTGCTTCGGTCCTGCCCATGCCGTGTCGCCTGACGGAAAGTGGATAGGAGGTGCTGGCACGTCGCTAAATTATACTTTGAACGCATGGCTCTATAACATAGAGACAGGAGAGTTTAAAGATCTTGGAATAGACGGCGGTACGGTTGTAAGAGTGAACAATGAAGGAACAATGGCTGTCGGCTATGGTGCAACAGGACTTAGTGCCTTTATATGGACAGAGAAAGATGGATATAAAGATCTTAATGATTATGCCGCAGAACTCGGACTCGACTATACAAACAGCGAATTCTCGATGATAAGTTGCGTAGATGCATCGCCAAACTGGCGCTATCTGTGCGGTTGGGGTATGGCCGGCATGGGTAAATATGCCTATATGATGGATACAAAGGGCGAGTCTACCGGCATAGGTCAGGAGATTATCGAACAATGCAAGGCAGAGATTTATCCTAATCCGGTGTCAGACATCCTGCATGTGGCGCTGCCTTATGAAGGACTTAAGACAACCGTTACGTTGTTCGACCTTCAGGGACGTGCCGTGAAGACGCTGAAAACGGAAAACACAACCAATGAGATTGATGTTACAGACGTAAGGCCCGGCATGTATATCCTCGACGTTGAGGCTAAGGGCCTGCACAAAGGCTTCAAGGTGATGGTTAAGCATTAAATTATATAGTGTAAGGCGGAGAGAAGGCCTTAGCGGCTTTCTTTCTGTCTTATTCATAAATGTAGATGTTATAATTTGTATGCTATGAGAAAGATATTATTATTGGCTGCCGTAATGATTTCGCTCTGTCTGCCGGCACAGAATATTACAGGGCTGGTTGACGTAAAAAGAGTTTCTGAATCCTTCAGGACATTGCCCATATGCAGCCCTCGTACAGATATGATGAGTGTCAAGGCTCAGGTAGACAAGCCGGCAAAGGCGCCTGCAGGAGATGTTGAGACTTTTTATCTTGAATATTACGACAGAGTTTACGGCTTTGAGAATTTATGCGTGAGGTCGCACGTGAAGTCTGACTTCATATTTGGCAACGACGGCAAGGTGTATATCCCCAACATGTTTTTCATGTCTCAGCTTCCGGGATATATCGAGGGTACGCTTTCAGGCAACACAATAACAGTAAGCGGGGCGCACAATGCAGGCACAGTAGGCGAGAACACCTATTATGTGTCACAGGTTGACCCTGAGACAGGAAGTCCTAAAAAAGAGGCTTTCACGCTGACAAAAGATCCTGCCACCGGTATTTGGAAAACAGACGGGAATACGCTGCTGGGACTTTATGTAGATGAACTTATCCCTGAAAATCTTTATTCTTATTGCGCCATGCTTAATTATCTTCCTGCCGGCGCGTTTCCTGCCTCAGTGCAGTGCAGGTTGACAGCGGTGGATAATTATGACAGAAACATAAGCAAGACGCTCGAGGTGATAAAGGTAGAGGACGGCTATTATATAAAGGGCCTTATGAGAGGATATGACGACTCGTGGGTGGTTGGCCTGTATGGTGAGAACGGAGATATAAAAATTCCTTCATATCAGGTGCTTGGCGATGACGTGGCTGCTGTATTTGTAGACGAGTTGAACTACAACCAGCCCGAAGGCCTGTTCGTATATGACGCTGAGGCTGACACTCATTCATTGCAGGATAATATATCTTTGATGGATATGTATTCAGACAACGGTACGGACTTTTATGCAACGCAGGTATATGCAAGGATGACCATAAGCGGACTATCTGCAGACATATCAGACGTAAAGGCAGACAGAAATATTGTTGGTACGGAATATTTCGACCTGTCTGGGCGTCGGGTCAGCGATGCTTACAAAGGGCTTATAATAAGGGTGACGAGATATGCCGACGGCACCAGCAGTGCTGAGAAAATTATGAAATGAGCTTGTTTTTCATTTTCAGGGTCTTGATTGATTATAACTTCTAATATTTTCATGGTTTTGTTTATTGAAAAATAAATCAAGAAAAAGTTATTGTGAAAGAAATTACAAGCTGTGATGCTGACGGATGTAGGGTGTCGGTATCTGTAAGGAACCTGGCATCGTGAAACTTTCTGATGGACGTACAATAAAAAATTATGAAATGAAGTAATTGTTCTTCATTTTGAGGGTTCTTAGTTTATAGGATGCGGTTAGGCTATAAATGTGATTTATTCGCTTAACCGCAATTTCTATTTACGCTTCCTTCTGAATTACCGGGCCACTTTTGCATCAAAAGTGGCCCGGTTACGATATCATACTTATGCTTTTGCTGCCTGAAATTGCAGCTTTGGGATATAAAAATCAGCCATTTCAGGCTCTTAAAATATCTTAGATGTGAACACGTGTTAATAAACTTGCACTGTTGATACGGACAAATTAACATCCGTTATATATCGTTTCCCTAGATTGAAAAAATATTTTGTCATGACTTTTTACTGCATATTTCACGATTCACAATCCATAATTAGCTAAGCGCTGAACAGCGTTTCATAATAGGCCTGCGCTGAACTTAATTTCACAAATCATAATTGGCTTGCGCCGAACTTTGTTTTTCCGTTCTTAATTCTCAATTCTCCATTAATAATGTGCTTGCCGTATTATATTTTTTCGTAACTTTGCAGACCACAGCAGATTTTTATTTTTCTGCAAAATTACGACAAATAGAGATGGATAATAAAGAAATAAATAAAAACAACGAGTTCGTAAGACAGGTGGCTGAGCAGAAATATGAGTTCGGCTTCACCACCGACGTGCATACGGACATAATCGACGTGGGTCTTAACGAGGACGTGGTGCGCCTGATTTCGCAGAAGAAGGGCGAGCCCGACTGGATGCTCGACTTCCGCCTGAAGGCCTACAACTACTGGAAGACGCTGGAGCAGCCTACCTGGGGACACGTGAACGTGCCCGAGATAGACTATCAGGCTATATCATATTATGCCGACCCGCTGGCAAAGAAGAAGGACGAGGGCAAGAAGGAGATTGACCCTGAGCTGATGAAGACTTTCGACAAGCTGGGCATTCCGCTCGAAGAGCGCCTTATCCTTAGCGGCCAGACGGCCGTGGACGCCATTATGGACTCGGTGTCGGTGAAGACTACTTATAAGGAGAAGCTGGCCGAGAAGGGCATCATATTCTGCTCTATCGGTGAGGCCATAAAGGAACATCCTGACTTGGTAAGAGAGTATCTCGGCACGGTTGTGCCTTACCGCGACAACTTCTTCGCAGCCTTGAACAGCGCCGTGTTCAGCGACGGTTCGTTCGTCTACATACCAAAAGGCGTGCGCAGCCCCATGGAGCTTAGTTCTTATTTCCGCATCAACGCAAGAAACACGGGCCAGTTTGAGCGCACGCTGATCATTGCCGAGGACGACAGCTATGTGTCTTATCTCGAAGGCTGTACGGCCCCGATGCGCGACGAAAACCAGCTTCATGCCGCCATCGTTGAGATTATCGTAAAGGACAACGCCGAAGTGAAATATTCTACGGTGCAGAACTGGTATCCGGGCGACGAGAACGGCAAGGGCGGGGTGTTCAACCTCGTTACAAAGCGTGGCGATCTGCGTGGAGTTAACTCAAAACTGTCGTGGACACAGGTTGAGACGGGTTCGGCCATCACGTGGAAATATCCGTCGTGCATCCTGCGCGGCGACAACTCTGTGGCTGAGTTCTACAGCGTAGCCGTTACCAACAACTATCAGGAGGCCGACACGGGTACGAAGATGATTCATTTGGGAAAGAACACCAAGAGCACTATAATAAGCAAGGGCATCAGCGCCGGACACAGCCAGAACTCGTACCGCGGACTGGTGCGCGTGTCGCCTAATGCCGACAATGCCCGCAACTATTCGTCGTGCGACTCGCTGCTGCTGGGCAGCGACTGCGGTGCCCACACGTTCCCGTATATGGACATACACAACGACTCGGCGATAGTGGAGCACGAGGCTACGACGAGCAAGATAAGCGAAGACCAGCTGTTCTACTGCAATCAGCGAGGCATACCTACGGAGCAGGCCGTGGGCCTTATCGTCAACGGATATGCCAAGGAGGTTTTGAACAAGCTGCCTATGGAGTTTGCCGTTGAGGCTCAGAAGCTGCTCAGCGTGTCGTTGGAAGGCACTGTGGGATAGTTCTTCAAATTAAAAATTAAGAATTAAAAATTGACGGGTAGTGCCGTAGGTGTTTATCGGTTCATCAACGATATATATTAAAAATATTATTATGATGAATACAAGACCATTGATTGTTTTAGCCTTGCTGCTTTGTCTGTCAAGACCTGTGGCAATCGCTCAGGACGATGACTCGCGGCGATGGGCAATAGACTTCAGGCTAAGTCCTGTAAAGCCGGTTGTGTCGCTAAACGAAACTCCCGACAAGTATTACGACCCTTTGAAGGCAGGCGGCGGCCCTAACTTCTCGGCTCACATAGAGTATTTCATTCCGCAGACAGGCTTCTCTGTTGTCGGCGGCTATGACCACGAAGTGATGGACTTCTACTCAGGCGACGTGTCGGCCGATCTGTCGCAGATTATGCTTGGCGGACGCTGGTATTTCCTGGCAAAGTCGTGCCCGCTGCAGCCTTATCTCGGCGTAAGCACTTTCTGGAACGTTGCCGGGCGCAAGGATGCAGGCACGATAAGCATGTCGGGAATGTATGGCAGCTATGAGCGAAAGTATAGCGTTAGCAGCCCCGTGCTGAGTGTGGCGCCGGTGGTGGGTCTCGACATATATCTGTTTTCGTGTGTGGCTCTTGAGGTCGATTATGGCTTCCGCATGGCTGTCGACGGACACACATCGTCGCAGACGATATTCGGAAAGGACACAACACCCTATGCAATGCGTTCGCCGATGCACCGCCACGCGCTGTCAGTGGGACTGAAAGTTACGTTCCCGTTCAAGTTTACAAACAGTGATGTCACCGGACTGCTGGACTCTCTGCTGACATATCTATATCTGAAATAAACAATCACGGCAGGCGCAAGCCGTAAGGCCGGAATAAATTATAAGCAAGAATTATGTTAGAAATAAAAGACTTACACGCCAAGATTGGCGACAAGGAAATATTGAAGGGCATCAACCTCACCATAAAGGACGGTGAGACACATGCCATAATGGGACCTAACGGTTCAGGCAAGAGTACATTGAGTGCTGTGCTAGTCGGTAATCCGCTGTATGAGGTTACGTCAGGCTCGATAACCTTCAACGGCAAGGACCTGCTCGAGATGAAGCCTGAGGACAGGGCACACGAAGGACTCTTCCTTTCGTTCCAGTATCCCGTGGAGATTCCGGGCGTGTCGATGACCAACTTCATGCGTGCCGCCATAAACGAGAAGCGCAAGTATGAGGGCAAGGAGCCGCTCAACGCAGCCGACTTCCTGAAGCTGATGCGCGAGAAGAGAAAGATTGTTGAGCTTGACAGCAAGCTGTCTAACCGCTCTGTGAACGAAGGTTTCAGCGGCGGCGAGAAGAAGCGTAACGAGATTTTCCAGATGGCAATGCTCGAGCCGAAGCTCAGTATCCTGGACGAGACTGACTCTGGCCTCGACGTAGACGCGCTGCGCATTGTTGCCGAAGGCGTCAACAAGCTGCGCACGCCGGAGTCGAGCTGTATCGTCATCACTCACTATGAGCGCCTGCTCGACATCATCAAGCCCGACATCGTTCACGTGCTCTACAAGGGACGCATCGTAAAGACCGCCGGTCCGGAACTGTCGAAGGAAATCGAGGCACGCGGATACGACTGGATTAAAGAAGAGGTGGACTGAATTTAATTCATAATTGGCTGATGCCGAACTTCGTTTCACAATTCATAATTCACAATTGGATTGCGCTGAACTTCGTTTTATAATCACAATTCTTAATTCGTAATTGGCTAACGCCGAACTTCGTTTCATAATTAATATACGGATGGATAGCGAAAAACAATATATAGACCTTTACAACCAGTGCCGCGACATGATATGCGCGCACAGCTCAGCGCCGCTCAACGCCGTGCGCGATGCTGCGTTCGACGACTTCAAGCGGATGGGATTCCCGACAAAGAAGGTCGAGAGATATAAATACACCGACATTCCGTCGCTATTTGAGCCCGACTACGGCCTTAACCTCAACCGCCTTAACATTCCGGTTGACCCGTATGAGGCTTTCAGATGCGACGTGCCTAACCTCAGTACATCGCTCTATTTCATAGTGAACGACGGCTTCTATGGCAAGTCTACGCCTAAGGGCCAGCCGCTTCCCGAAGGAGTGATTGTCGACTCGCTGGGCAAGGTGGCTGCCGAAAGGCCAGAACTGATAGAGAAATATTATGCCAAGCTGGCAAAGACTTCTGAAGACGGCATAACTGCTCTCAACACAATGCTGGCACAGGACGGACTGCTGGTTTATGTGCCTAAGGGCGTTGTGGTAAGCAAGGCCGTGCAGGTGATCAACATCCTGCGCTCTGACGTCGACCTGATGGTTAATCGCCGTGTGCTGATAATAGTGGAGGAGGGGGCTGAAATCAAGCTGCTCTTCTGCGACCATGCCGCCGACGACCGCCGTTTCCTCACCACGCAGGTTATCGAGGCTTATGTGGGCGACAATGCCGGACTTGACCTCTACTGCCTTGAGGAGACTCACGCAAAGAACGTTCGCGTGAGCAACCTGTTCATTGAGCAGCAGCGCAGCAGCAGAGTCAACCATAACATAATAACGCTGCACAACGGCATAACACGCAACCGCACCGACCTCGTGTTTGCAGGTGAGGGTGCCGAGTGTAACCTCAGCGGATGTGTTATAGCCGACAAGAAACAGCATGTTGACAACAATACGCTGATAGATCATCGCGTGGCTCACTGCACGAGCAACGAACTGTATAAATACGTTCTCGACGAGAACGCAACGGGAGCCTTTGCCGGCCGAGTGCTGGTGCGTCATGGCGCACAGAAGACCGACTCGGTGATGCGTAACCAGAACCTCTGCTCTACCAAGGAGGCGCGTATGTACACGCAGCCGATGTTGGAGATATATGCCGACGACGTTAAGTGTGCCCACGGCAGCACCGTAGGTCAGCTCAACGACGCGGCCCTGTTCTACATGCGCCAGCGCGGCATCAGCCTTAAGGAGGCCAAGCTCCTGCTTGAGTTTGCTTTCGTCAACGAGGTCGTAGACGGCATAAAGCTAGAGCCGCTCCGCGACCGCCTGCATTATCTCGTAGAGAAACGCTTCCGCGGCGAACTCAACAAGTGCGAGGGATGCAAGCTGTGCAGATAAAATTCGGTAGTTAGAAGTAGTTAAAGGAGTTAGAGTAGTTAAAGTCATTACCTTTGTTGATGTCGTCATTCTTTATGTAACAATGTTGACTGGAATTTGGCTCTGGCTGCTCTAATTCTGAAAATAAGCTCGGATACTTGCATGTTTTCATCTCTTGCAATATAAAGTTTCAAGGCTTGTTTGCTTTAACTGCTCTGACTTCTGTAATTTACTGAATATTCTCGTTAGTCTTTGGCCACTTTACTTTGTATAAAATTATTTAGGCTATTGACTTTAACTACTCTAACTCCTTTTACTACTTTAACTCCTAAAAAAGTATGTTCGACGTAACCAAAATAAGAGAAGACTTCCCGATACTCAGCCGTAAGGTTTACGACCGTCCGCTGGTATATCTCGACAACGGTGCAACAACGCAGAAGCCGCTGTGTGTGCTCGATGCCATGCGCGAAGAGTATCTCAATGTCAATGCAAACGTACACCGCGGCGTGCATTATCTTTCGCAGCAGGCAACCGACCTGCACGAACAGGCACGCGAGAAGGTGCGCAAGTTTATCAATGCAGGTTCGGTTAACGAAATAATCTTCACGCGCGGAACCACCGAGAGCCTTAACCTTGTGGTTTCGTCGTTCTGCGACGGGTTTATGAGCGAGGGCGACGAGGTTATCGTGTCCGTCATGGAGCATCATTCCAACATCGTGCCGTGGCAGCTTCAGGCAGCGCGCAAAGGCATATCGCTGCGCGTGATACCGATGAACGACAAAGGCGAACTGCTGCTCGACGAATACGAAAAGCTGTTTACTGAGCGCACTAAGATAGTCAGCGTTACGCATGTAAGCAATGTCCTCGGAACTGTAAATCCTGTTAAGGAGATTGTGCGCATAGCCCATGAGCACGGTGTTCCCGTCATGGTCGACGGTGCACAGAGCACTCCTCACTTTGCCGTTGACGTGCAAGACATCGACTGCGACTTCTTTGCCTTCAGCGGACATAAGATGTATGGTCCTACAGGCGTAGGCGTGCTATACGGAAAGGAAGACTGGCTCGACCGCATGCCGCCGTATCAGGGCGGAGGCGAGATGATAGAGAGCGTAAACTTTGAGAAGACCGTGTTTGAGCATCTCCCGTTTAAGTTTGAGGCCGGCACGCCCGACTATGTTGCCACTCACGGCCTTGCCACCGCCATCGACTATATCAGTTCGATAGGCATCGACAACATATCGCGCCATGAGCAGGAACTCACAAGATATTGCATGGAGCGGATGCAGGAGATAGACGGCATCAGACTCTTCGGCACGGCCAATGATAAAGACGCCGTGGTTTCGTTCCTCGTAGGCGACATCCACCATCTCGACATGGGCACGCTGCTCGACCGTCTCGGCATAGCCGTTCGCACCGGTCACCACTGCGCCCAGCCCCTCATGATACGTCTCGGCATACAGGGCACGGTGAGAGCCTCGTTTGCCATGTATAACACAAAGCAGGAGATAGACGTTCTTGTTGAAGGCATAAAGCGCGTAAGCAAGATGTTCTGACTTTAGTATTTACTTTTTATATAATAGAAAAATCCTGGAAGTGTAGAGTTTTATTCTTCCAGGATTTTGTTTGTTTCATGCTTCAAGGGCTATTTCCTCTTAATGCTGCCTTTGATTTTTGTTGCCTTTAGCATGATATTGCTAGACATCTTTGTCTTATAAATGTATCTTGAATTCTTATTAAACATTCTTGGAACGAAATTTCTAATCTTAATGTTATTCTTGGTAGAGATTCCTTGTGCTCCATTAATTTCAAATGTTTCGTATGCACCACCGAGCCAGCCATACTCACCATTAACATATACGTAATAAATGGTACCAAACACGAACATTTGGGCTTCTTGGTCATATCCGCTTGTATGTTGGTCTGTGACACCAAACAGAAGCGCAGCATCTCCTACATATAGAGGTCCGTATGTCTGATGAGAGAATCCGGTGTCAACATCTTTGAACGAAATATAGCCTTGATCGTCCATAGTGAATGTTAAACTGCCTTCTTGTGTTATCCATGGTTCAATCTTATAGTTAAATGGATTCTTCTTATCCTGATACATTGTGGCAGAGTATGATGGAGTAATATCATTGATTATAGGATTACCTACGAAATTATCACTGCCCTCACCATCTGTTATAAATGCCGGTTGTACATTATGTGTAAATGTTCCAGAATAAACAGGTTGCCAGTCTGCGGCACTTGATTCACCTCCCAATGAGAATTTAAATGGTGTTGCAGAATGATTTTTCATGTTGCCCTGAGCGTCATATGTAACTATAATCATAATATAATTACCGCTTTCTGTTAATTGTGCCTGTATGTCTTCTCCCGATGTAATATAGTTTGACTCTATATTACCATCATTTATGGCTGTTACAATTTCATTTATGTCATCACCTTCTGCAGCGATTACCCATCTTGCAAAAGCGACATCTTTGCCAAGAGTTATTGTACCTTGTACATAGCTGTTGTCTTTTGCATCGGTAAATCTTCCCGTATAGGTGAATGAAGATGTATAGTCGGTTATTTCATACCCTGGCATTGCTATTGCAAACATTCCGTCTGAATTTGTATAATAGGTTGGACTTGTTATCTGTGAAGGTCCAAGCTCCATTAAGAAACTTTGTGCAGGCATGGTAATTATACCATCTTGATATGTTCCGAAATATTCAGGCGCAATCTGCTTTAACGTTTCTACATCGTATCCGTTAAGTACATTTAGTGCAGTTACATAACTGTAAAGAAGAATATTGTCTGAACCGTATTTTCCTGGAAGTATTGTTCCATCTACATAGGCATGAGCTGGATCCGAAACATCGAAGATGATACCATTGTCATTATTAAATGTGATAGCACTTCCATTATACATTTTATAAATTTCCGTATCTTCGCCGTAAGGATTCTTGAGACGGTAACGGCCTTCTTTTAGAGCACTTTTTTGTAGTGGAACTTTGTAGGTTAGAGGTTCTATACCGAAAACAGAAGATATGAGACCTTCACGATAAGTTACTTCTTCTCCTGTATCAATCCATTCTGTAAGACCAGCTGATATTGTGCATGATGAATCTCCGTATGGAGTGGTATAAGCTTCATCTCCAATACTGAGTGTAATGTTTTCATAATATCCATATCCGCATTTGTCTGACAGAAGGGTTTTGGGGTCGTATGCAATATTTATGTCTGCTGTTGTCGCACCGTCTGCAAAAGTCACTGTTGCTGGGACAGTGTAGATACTGCCGTCTTTAGTTACAGCGTTTATTTTTACGGTAAGTTCACCTTCGCTCTGAATACGGTTTATCTGTACCTGAAAACTGTTTTTTGCAGGATCCAAGTCGTAATTTGAGGCAAGGGTTGTTTTAAAATATACCTGTTCACCCTCGGCTGTTGCAGCAGTATGCTCATATTCTTCGGTACATGACCCCATAACGAGTGCAAGCGCCACGAAAATGAACATCGTGCAATAACTGAATATTTTATTCATAATATTGTCTATTTAAATTATTTCTATTTATTTTGCGTAGTTATTTGCCGGGTCAGGGTTGTTATAATATCTTACACCGGCATTATTTGTCTCTTCTGAGCGTACTATAGCCCAGTTCATCCATGCAGGACGTGAAGTAGTCTTGAATTGTGCCCGAGATTCTATGTTGACAGATGTAGTCTTGTCAACAGCATAGCCTAGGCGTTTAATGTCGAAGAACGACTGGCCTTCACCCCAAAGCTCAATTTGTTTCTGGAAAACAATTTCTTCTATAATTTGGTCTTGGCTTGTACCTTTAAAAGAATACTTCGTGTCACGTGACAGCATGAAGGTTTCGAGCAATTTCTTTCCACGTTCAGCGTCTTGGTGAGCAGCAGCTTCAGCTTCAATGAAATACATTTCTTCAATTCGCATTATCGGGAATGCCGTGACATTTCCTGCTGTATAGTCGCTAACGTTTCCACCGGCAGGACGGAATTTAGTTGAAGTATAATCTTCAAGAGCTTCGCCTATTTCTGCATCGCAATATGTATTCTTTCCATACAGTGAAAAACCTTCTGGAGCTTTAAACATAAGTTTACGCCAGTCAGTATTGCTCATTTTATTATAAGTAGCTGAAGGAATCTGTGGAAGAACACCAGCTCCTCCCATTGACAGAGGACCACTGTATCCATACGTGTTTTCTGATGTCATGAATGCAGCCCAATTCATAAGATTGCTGACATTGCCGCGTGAATAAGTTGCTCCCCACATCCATTTTGTAGCATCGTTGAATCCTGTAGTTATGTTGAGTGCCTCTTCCTTTGTCATTGGCTGTGACGTAGAGGCATCTATTGCCATGCGTGCATATTTTTCAGCCATAGGATAGTTTTCCATCCACATATAAAGACGTGCATAAAGACCATAAACGCAGTCGATCTTAGGTACGGATGTGCTTGATATTTTCAGTAGGGGTACAAACTTTTCTGCAGCCTGCAAGTCACTGAGGATAAAATTGAACATGTCTTTTTTCTTTGCACGAGGGTTGTTACGTGCTTGCTGTTCTGTTGTCTTCTCTGTTACAATAGGTACTGTCAGACCGGAAATGTCATTTCCCTCTGGACTTATTGGCTTCGTCTTGTCATTTTCAAGGAACTCGTATTCGCGGGCCATATCGAGATAAATCAAAGCGCGGTAGGCAAATGCTGCACCGGCAAGACCTTTTTCAGAGTCAGTTCCGCTTATTGTGTCAACTGCAGCAATAGCGTTATTAGCAGCCAGGACAAAACCTGTTTGATATTGCCACATGAATTGGGCTGTAAGGTATTCGCGTCCCCAATATAAATCATAGTACCAGTTGCCCCATTGGTTGTATTGGTAGCCATTGGGACTGAATGCCAATTCGCCAGACTGTATATCTCGAATAATCATCAAACCGGCATATCCGATTGACCAATGGTAACTTGACGTCCATATTTTTGAAAATTGATTGTTCAGACCCATGACAAGTGCTTCTGCACTTTCTTCTGTAGGTGGCACCTGTTCATCGGTAACGCCACTTGTAGGCAGGGTTTCGTCAATACAGCTTGAAAGCGTAAATGACGATACCAAGACCATCAGCATGCTAAGTCCGTATATAAATATCTTTTTCATATTTTTTCTGTTTGTAATTGTTTTTAGAATGTAACTGTTATACCGCCTGATATGGTGCGCATTGCAGAATAGTAGGCAGTTGAAGCTCCTCCTGTTATGCTTTGGCGTGGGTCAAGTCCTTGACGTTTAGACCAAACCCAAAGATTTGTCGCCGTAAGATAGAGTCTTAATTTGCTTATTCCTGCTTTTGCAGTGAACTTGCTGGGCAGAGTATATCCGAAATTGAGGTTTTGCAGACTTAGATATGAGGCATCGGTAAGGAAACGGTCTGAAGTATAGTTGACGTCCTGATCTGCATAGACGATATGGGGAATGTTCGAATTTTTGTTTTCCGGTGTCCATGCATTCAATAAGTCAGCATGGATAGCAGATCCTCCTGTCGCCATGCTCATCATGCTTGCATAATCAGAATCGTAAATTTGACCACCAAGCTGATACGTGAAGTCTAATGATAAATCGAAACCTTTATATGAGAAACGTGTGCCGAAGCCTCCATAGGCCCATGGCAGTGCTGTTCCGCAAAGATATTGTGTGGCATCAGAAGATGATTCTGTCGTTTCTTTGCCTGCGACATAAGTCTTCTTGTTTCCGTATTCGTCTAACACAGGATTCCCGTTTTCATCAACAACGTCTTTAAGGACATCTTTCCAGTAAAGTGCTTTACCTGTTTCGGGGTCAACACCGGCATATTTAGCCATATAGAAAGTGTAAAGAGGTTTTCCTTCACCATAGAAATAGCTGCCGCTTGCATAGCCTTCAACGCCTTCTGAAGTGGTTGTTGTCTTGTTTTCATCTGCAATTCTTACAATTTTGTTTTTATAAGCTGTAAAGTTTATGTTTGCGCCCCACTCAAAGTCTCTAGTCCTGAAGATTGTTCCGTCGAGTCCTATTTCAACTCCCTGGTTAGTCATATCTCCAATGTTGTCATAATATCCTGTATATCCGAATGAACCAGGAAGTGAGAACCATGAAAGCATGTCGGTTGTCTTACGGTAGAAATATTCAATGCTGCCGGCAAGACGTCCGCGGAACAGAGAGAATTCGAAACCTGTATTGAAGTTGCCGCCTGTCTCCCATGTTATTTCTTTGTTACCCATAGTGGTACTTGGTATCAGTGAGGCAACTCCGTCTGAAGGTGCTATTGTGTATGTGTTTGAGTAGAGGTAGTTGCCGATGTTGTCGTTACCCTGCTCACCATAAGAAGCCTTGAACTTCAACTCGTCAACCCAAGAAGCGTTGAACCACTTTTCCTTGCTGATGATCCATGCGCCGCCAAATGACCAGAAGTTACCCCAGCGGTGATCCGGGTGGAAGCGTGAAGAAGCGTCACGACGATAAGATACTGAACCGAAGTACTTGTTGTCATAGTTATACTGTGCACGTCCGAAGAAACCTTCTGTATTGTAGTCGGTAGTGTACGAATCCATAGTTCCGTCAGTTACAGCTCCTGCCAATTCATCATTGAGGAATGAATACATATTGCTTTTTGATGCAGACAATATGTAAGATCTTGTACGATAATACTCATGACCTAGCATAATCTCAACATCATGCTTGCCGAACAGACGATGCCAATTCAATATTTGCTGATAGTTATATGACCAGTCACGTCCGTGCGATTTGCTTACGATACCGTTTTGTGATGCAAACTGTCCAAAATATGGCTGCTGTGTACTTGTTCCACGGCTCTCATTAAGCATGACACTATTTGTCGTTGTGAATTTAAAGTCTCTTAGGAAACGTATTTCCGCAAATCCTGTAGCATTGAGGTTGTTACCCTCTGCGTAACTCTTGTCAAGCTGATTTGAGCAAATTGGGTTAGAACCTGCAAATACGGAACGCTGTTGGCCGTTAATTTTTCCGTCGCCCCAGTCGTAAGACGGAAGTCCTGTCTGGGCATCTTGTAATATGTTCCCATTTGCGTCGCGGATATAAAGAGGATAAATAGGCGCAATAGAATTTACTGCGAAAATATTTCCGCTTGAACTGCTGCTGCCGTCGTCTCCAAGATAATTTGATACATAGTGTGCATAGCTGAAGTTTGCACCAACTTTAAGCCAATTTCTTATTTGGTAGTCTGCTTTAAGACGACCGGTGAAACGTTCATAGTCAGAACCGATTGTGATACCTTCGTTCTTCAAGTAACCTGCAGAACCATAGAAAGAACCTTTTTCGTTGCTTCCTGTTGCTGTAATATTATATTCTTGACGAAGACCGTTCTGGAATGTGGCATCACGCCAGTCGTCAGGGAGGAGCATATAAGAATTGCCGTTGTAGTTTACAATGTTTCCTAATGTGGCGTTAGGGTTGATTCTTCCATTTGTTCCAATTAGATATTGTCCTTCTGGAACAGCATAGACATTATAGCCCAATCCATAGGAATTATTGGCGCAAAGGTTGTTGTTTGCCCATATATAAGATTCTCTGTCAGTATGCTTTAAGTATCTGTCTTCTGCAGGCATCCCTTCTTGCCAATTGGGGTTAGGATACCAATCTTTATAGTAATTGTAAAGTGATTTGTAATACGTTTCATAGTATGCCGCAGGGCTGTTTACAGTCTTGTAATATGGAGTGCCTTTTGAATTGGCTCCCCACTTGGCATCAACAGTGATTGATGAGGTGCCTTCGCGGCCGGTCTTTGTTGTGATGATGACAACACCATTGGCACCACGCGCACCGTAAAGAGCTGCAGAGGCAGCATCCTTCAGGACGGTCATTGAGGCGATGTCGTTAGGGTTTATATTCTGAATATCACCATCATAAGGCGAACCGTCAACGACAATAAGCGGTGATGTGCCTGCATTAATAGAACTGATACCACGGATTTTAATGCTTAGACTTTCTTGTCCGGGGGCACCAGTCGCAGAATTGATCTGTACACCTGCAACCTTACCAGTCAATGCTGTTACTGCGTTAGAACTAGAGGTTTTTGTTATTTCCTCTGACTTTACAACCGCTGCAGAACCGGTGAAGGCT
>ULMB01022958.1_pt1 | contig 18490 bp, 11 predicted proteins | sample 1951571 | NCBI WGS metagenome assembly ULMB01 (sample SAMEA4835542, study PRJEB28245) | human gut metagenome | biome: gut microbiome; material: fecal sample | place: Denmark | collected 2008 | reverse complement strand
CCGCTACTCCAACTTTGCCCGTATCGGTGAAGGCTCGCTGGGAGGCAAGGGCCGCGGCCTGGCTTTCATCGACAATCTGGTAAAGCGCCATCCCGAGTTCGAGGAATTCGACAACGCCCGTGTAGCCATTCCCAAGACCGTCGTGCTCTGTACCGACGTGTTCGACGAGTTTATGGAGACCAATAACCTCTATCAGGTAGCCCTTTCAGATGCGGACGACAACACCATCCTGCGCTATTTCCTCAAAGCCAAGCTGCCCGACCGCCTGGTCGAGGACTTCTTCACCTTCTTCGATGTAGTGAAGTCGCCCATCGCCATCCGTTCGTCGTCGCTGCTCGAAGACTCGCACTACCAGCCCTTTGCCGGCATTTACAATACGTACATGATTCCCTACCTGGACGACAAGTACGAGATGCTCCGCATGCTAAGCGACGCAATCAAGGGTGTTTACGCCTCCGTCTACTTCCGAGACTCCAAAGCCTACATGCAAGCCACAAGCAACGTCATCGACCAGGAAAAAATGGCCGTCATCCTCCAGGAAGTAGTCGGCAACCAATACGGTCCCCGCTTCTATCCCAGCATGTCGGGCGTGGCACGCTCGCTCAACTACTACCCCCTGGGCGACGAGAAGGCCGAAGAAGGTATCGTCAATTTGGCACTCGGATTGGGTAAGTATATCGTGGACGGCGGCCTGACGCTCCGTTTCTCGCCTTATCACCCCACCAAGGTATTGCAGACCAGCGAGATGGAGATAGCTCTTCGCGAGACACAGACCCGCTTCTATGCCCTCGACCTGAGCAACTGTGGCCACGACTTCTCTATCGACGACGGGTTCAACCTGCTGAAGCTTCACGTCAAGGAAGCCGAGAAAGACGGTGCACTCAACTACATCGCCTCGACCTACGACCCCTACGATCAGATTATCCGCGACGGTCTGTATCCGGGCGGACGCAAGGTCATCACTTTTGCCAACATCCTGCAGCACGACGTCTTCCCCCTGCCGCGCCTCCTGCAACTGGCCCTGAAATATGGGCAGGAAGAGATGCGCCGCCCCGTGGAAATCGAGTTTGCCGCCACACTGAGCCGCGAAAAAGACAAGACTGGCACCTTCTACCTGCTTCAGATACGTCCCATCGTGGACAACAACGCCGTGCTCGACGAAGACCTCACCGCTATCCCCGACGACCGTCTGCTGCTTCGCTCCTACAACTCGCTGGGCCATGGCATCATGAACGACCTCTATGACATCGTCTATGTGAAAACCGACCACTACAGTGCCTCGAACAATCAGAAGATAGCTTGGGAAATCGAGAAACTCAACCAGCAGTTCCTCGACGAAGGACGCAACTACGTACTGGTAGGTCCCGGCCGCTGGGGAAGCAGCGACACGTGGCTGGGCATCCCCGTGAAGTGGCCCCACATCAGTGCAGCCCGCGTCATCGTGGAAGCCGGCCTGACCAACTATCGCGTAGATCCCAGCCAGGGTACACACTTCTTCCAGAACCTGACGTCGTTCGGCGTGGGCTATTTCACCATCAATGCCTACATGAACGACGGAATCTACAACCAAGACTTCCTCAACGCCCAGCCCGCCCTGCACGAAACAGAATTCCTGCGTCACGTCCGCTTCGAACAACCCATGACCGTCAAAATGGACGGCAAGAAGAAACAAGGTGTCGTGCTGATGCCGGAAATCTGAGGCATCTTTCCGGTGAAGTTTCACCGTAAAACCCTAAGAAGCAGCATCTTATTGTGAAATCAAATCCTCGTGAAAGAATATATCTTTCACGAGGGTGAAATTTCCGGTTTCACCGGAAGTTCCACATCTACAGCCGATTGTATGCCGTGTGAAGGATTGAAAGCATATTCAGCATCATCGGTTAATTCCAATATCACGCTCTACCGGCAAGCCATTACGAGCAACACACAAACCGTGTTCAACATGATGGAAACAAACATCCACTTAACGGACATAACTATGGACTTGGCAGTCGCCACTTTCCTAATACAATCTTAAAAAAGCAACACTAAAAGTCGTTTATACCTTTTTTTTGTTCCATAATTCTTAAAAAAAGAACCTTTCTTCCTTAAAAATGACCTTGTGAGCCTCACAGATTATCTGTTACTTTGCACCCGAAAAATTGTGAGATTACGAGAGCGAATGCAGCGACATTCCATTTCAGACTCGTATCCTTTATAATATCAATGATACATAAAACAAAGTTAGTATATAAAAACATGAATGCAATGAAAAAATTATTGGGAGGCCTCCTGTCATGCATCCTCGGAGGATGGCTGCTGACGGCCTGTACCTCGGATGACGACCTCCAGCAAATCCCCGAAGGAAAAGGATATGTAAAACTGGCGCTGAACACAAATACTGGGTTCCAGACCAAGGCGGTGGATGAGTCCTACTACAGTAAAAAAGAGAATTACACGGTAACCATCACAAAAAGCGGAGAAAGCGTTCCCGTGCAACAATGGAAATACAACGAGATTCCTGAATTCACAGAACTGGCAAACGGCACTTACACCATGTCTGCCATTTGCGGTGACAGCACAAAGGCTGTTTACACAGACGACCTTTGCGTTTTAGGATACAAATCGTTCACCGTGAAAAACGATTCGGTGAATGTAGAAGTAGCCTGCAAGCCCAATTCTGCCCGTATAAATATAGTATTCGACGAAAAGATGGACGAATACTTCTCTGATTACGAAGTAAGAATCAAAACAGCCGCACAAAGCGGTTCCACTTATATTTGGGAAAAAGAGACAACAGGCCCCGTCTATTTCAAAGTAAAACAGAGCGAATCTGTCGCAATGACGATCAAACTGACGCCGAAGAGTGGTGTCGGTGCCGAAACATCCATTGAAAAGACATACCCGTTAAGTCCCGCAGACGCCATGAAGTTGACCCTCACACCGACAACTGGTTCGGGCAACCTGAGCATCACCATCACAATAGACGACACCGTCATTGAGCATCCGGTGGACATCGAAGTCCCCTCCGACTGGGTATAAACAAACTTATCACAGAACATCCTAAATAAGCAATCAAGAAGATGAAAGCAATCAATAAATGGGCGTTGGCCGTGGCCATGCTGGCCGGATTGGCGTCGTGCGAAATGAAAAATGAAATTCTGGGAAAAGACCCGATGACGGGCGACACCGGAACCCTGAACTTATACGTAGAAACTGGTAAGACAACCAAGGGAACCACCGACCAGGTAGACCAGTTCCCTGTAACCATTACCGGTACAGACGTAGAATATACCAAGAAATTCGATAGCTATGCCGAACTAAAACAAGCCGGTGATGTTACGCTTCCCGTAGGTACATACACCATCGAAGCCTGTTCACCGGGAGAATTCAAAAGCGAAATGAGCGAACCGTTCTATGGCGGAAAGTTAGAAAACGTAAAGATTGTGAAAGGCCAGACAGCCGAGACCTCAGTGGTTTGTACGATGCAGAACGTCAAAATATCGATCAGCCTCACCGAAGAGTTCCTGGCTACGTACCAAGACTGGACCATTAACGTGACAGACAAAAACGGACACATCAAAACCTATACGAAAGCCGCAGACGGTGAAACTCCTGCTCCTGTCTATTGGAAAATGGACGAAAGCGTGGAAACCATCTACATCAATGGAACAGCCAAAACGAACGGAGGTGAAGATGTTACTATTTCAGGCACAGCCAAGAAATCCAACTTACCGGAATATGAAGAAGGCGACGACACATCTTTCGTAGGAGGCGACGAACTGAAAATCGAATTCAGCCCTGTAAAAGTAGAAGGTTCTACGCCGGGTGTTCTGGAAGAAGGCATCCAGATAACCATCACCATGTTTAACTCCGAAGAGAACAAAAACGTAGAGATTCCTGTTGACCCGGGTACGGATGGTGGTGATACGGAAGAGCCCGGAACAGGAGAAGACGGTGGTGACGAAGGCGGAGAAGAAGGAAATGAAGGAGCCCCCACTATCGATTTACCTGCAGACTTCTCGTATTCAGCAAGCACTGGAGACGGCAAACCAGCAAGTGCTGACGCATGGCTCTATACACCTGCTGGATTAAAGAGTGCCAAGGTTAGGATTGAGACAACAAGTGATGCATTTGAGGCTACACTAAATGAAGTCGATATGAGCGGAAATCTGCTTGAAGGAGTAGAACTAGTGAACAATGCTGGTATTGACAATCTCTTTGCTGGAGTAGAATTAGAAGATCGTTCACCACAACTTGGAGTAACTAAATACAAGTTCCCTATCGGAGCATTCTTTACGTTCTTAGACATGTTTACTGGTGAACATAAGTTTTACATCACTTTGACGGATAACGAAGATGTAACTGTAAGTGATGTGTTAACCATCACTATAACTGAATAACAAAGATGAAAAAGCTATATACTATCTTAACAGCCTGTCTTCTCCTTGCTTACCTTGGCTCGTGCCAAAACGAGGAAACGGAGCAAAAAGCTGTCGGCTACCTGATGCTGCAAGTGGGCACGGACAAAACGACCCTTACCAAGACAGAAGACACTTACAACCCCAAACAGATTGCCGTCAAGATTATAAACTCCGCAGGCAAAACGATAAAAGAGACGGATGACTGCACTACTTGGACTGAAGCCATCGAACTGCCCGTAGGTACTTACACCATCGAGGCCTCTTCTGCTGGATTTGACGGAAAGACGGCAGGATGGGACAAGCCCTATTATGCCGCTAAGGAAACCGTAGACATTAAAATGAATACTAATACCAGCAAAGAGATTGTCTGCAAGCTGGCTAATGTATTAGTAACCGTAGAATTTAGCGACGATTTCAGAGCCGCTTTCCAGAGCGCCGTGGTTGGCGTCTCAGACAAAAGCAACAGTGACAACAAAGTGACTTTCGAGATGCGCCAAGCCAGCGAAACAGGTAAGGCTTATTTTCCTGTGACAGACTTGATATCCAACCTGACTGTATCCAACTACAAAGGTGAATTGCACAGCAAGAAAGATACCATCACCGGCATCAAAGCCCAAGAGAACGTCATCCTGCGTTATCGCATTGCATCCAGCGGTTCGTCGAACATCGGCGTTACTGTAGACGACGCCACGAAGACGTATACTTACACCATCGGTGTACCTGTGACTGCTACCAGCACCCTCGTAGCCTCGGCCAATGCCTGGAGCACCTTTGCTTACCTCACCGGCGAAGTCCCCTCGTTTGCCGACGTCTTCGACCAAAGTAAATTGGAGTTCCAATACAAGACAGCCGATGCCGCCGAATGGACTAAAGTTGCAACCGAGATGACCGTAGAGGAAAAGGACAAGAAATTCGCTACCCGTCTTACCGGCCTGACGCCTGCCACGGCCTACCAATGCCGCCTCTACTACAACGACGGAAGCGAGGAGGGCATCACGAGCGAGACGGTGGACTTTACTACGGAAGCCCAAACTCCGTTGCCTAACGGCAACCTGGACAGTTGGTACAAGAGCGGAAAGACTTGGTATCCAGTAACGGAAAACGATTACAATGTTTCCGGTTCTTTCTGGGATTCCAGTAATCCGGGTACAACCACAGGAGCAGGCGCTTTAGTTAATAAAAATCCGACGCAAGGTAACAGTACAACAGTACATACAAGCGGAGGCCAATCTGCTGAACTGAAATCCCAATATGCTAGTGCTTTTGGTATTGGTAAATTTGCAGCCGCCAGTCTGTACACAGGTAAATTCAATTCATTGGTAGGTACTAACGGTGCGAAAATTGATTTCGGACAGCCCTTTGTATCTCGCCCTACTGCTCTGCATGGTTGGTTTAATTATACCAGCGGTAAAATAGATTATCGTGGAGGAAACACACCGGAAGGCTTAGGAGAGAAAGGTTCGGATGATCTTTGTTCCATCTACGTAGCTTTATCAAAGAAACAAAAGCAGGTAGACAACACAAATACCGAAACGTTCCTTGATTTGAAGAATGATACGGACATCATTGCGTATGGTCAATTGTCTGATGCGGAAGCCGTAACTACCAATGGCTGGAAAGAATTCACTTTGAATTTCAAGTACAAGACTTTGGAACCATTGGAGACATATTACTTAATCATTGTTTTCTCGGCTAGCAAGTACGGTGATTATTTCACAGGAAGTACAAATAGTGTCATGTACGTTGACGACCTTGAACTGATTTACGGTGATACCCCGGTAATGTCGGAATAAAATTCCTATCTTTGCAAACACACCCCAAGGGGTTAGAAGCCCATTCTGTAACAGGAAATGGTTTCTAACCCCTTCAGTGGGAAATAATCAGACTCAAATATTATAGAAGTAATTCTTATAGAAGAATAGATGAAGAAAAAAACAATTCTGCTAATGTTGCTGGCGGTCGTGACGACCGCCAACGCATGGGCCCAGCGAGGAAAACGGGCCATCGAACGAATAGACCGTGACGTACAGACACGCGTATTCATCCCCAAAGGTACATGGATGGCAGGAGGAACTGTCTCCTACTCCGAGCACGAACAGGACAACCTGAACTTCCTTGTCATCAAGGACGTCGAAGGAAACGGCTACGACTTCAGCATCAGTCCCTACATTGGCTACTTCTTCCGCAACAACATGGCTGCAGGTATCCGTTTTGCCTACAATCGTGACTATCTTGATTTAGGTAATTTTGACCTAAACCTTGGCGAAGATTTTAATATCAGTCTAAAAGACATCTATTATTTGGAACATAAATACGAAGTATCCGGCTTCTTTCGTTCTTATATTCCCGTAGGCCGCAGTAAAGTATTCGGTCTCTTTAACGAAATGCGTCTCACCTACGGTTATGGCGAAGGGAAAAACTCTACCGGCTCTGGAACTACTTATGATGGTACCTACCAAACTGTTCAGAACTTCCAGATCGGCTTTGCACCGGGACTGACGGCCTTCATCACCAACTGGGCAGCAGCTGAAGTTTCGGTCGGCGTAATGGGTTTCGATTTCAAGTGGACCGACCAGAAGACTAACCAGGTGGAAACAGGCAAACGCCGCGTCTCCTCCGGTAACTTCAAGATAAACCTTTTCTCCATCAATCTCGGAATGACTTTCTACCTCTGACGATATGAAACGAATGATTCAACAATACCTGACCCGCATACTTGGCATGCTGGCACTGACGGCCGGCATCCTCACATCCTGCGCTATCGAAAACGACATTCCCTACCCCATCATAGAGGCCTCCATCGAGTCGATGACCGTAGAAGGCCAACGGGGAGCGGATCAGAACACCTTTACTGCCGCTACCATCAACAAGTCGGCACGCACGGTAACCCTCTACGTAAACGACGGTGTGGACCTCTCCCGCCTGCAAATCCTCAGCCTAAAAACGACTACAGGAGCAGAACTTGTGGTGGATGATCCCAATGTATGCGAAGACTACTCGAAATTCCCTACTTCCGGATTTGCTTCGCTGGACAGCATCCCGTTGTCATCCAACACGCATGTAAACTTCTCGCAACCGGTCACCTTCACCCTGCGTACGTACCAAGACTATCAGTGGAAGGTAACAGTAAATCAAATTATCCAGCGTGACATTGAAATAGATGGCATGACAGACTATGTAATCGATACAACTACTCGTACTGTTATCATCTATGTTGATCCTGAAACTGACCGTACAAATCTGAACGTAAAGAAACTGAATTTGGGCGGTGAATACGGACGAGTTTCGCCTGACCCAACCCTACATAAAAACTATTCAAAGCCCTCTACCTTCAACGTCAGCTGTTCGTGGGAAGAATATTCTTATGAATGGACCGTTTATGTCTACCCAGACAGCGGTGAAAGTAGTAGCAGTTCGACCGAAGCTTTCGCTATGACTACCCGCGCCACCGTGAACGGAAAGATACAAAGTGGTAAGACTCCTGTAGTGGAATACCGTAAAGAAAGTGAGACGTCGTGGATCACTGTACCATCAGCCAATGTCAACGTTTCAAGCAATACTTTCAGTGCTACACTGACAGGGCTAAGCGCTTCTACCACGTACAAATATCGCATTAATGTAGACGGCTCAATAGGTAGCGAACAATATTTTACCACAGCCACTGCTACGCCCTTAGAAAATGGTAGTTTTGATGAATGGTCGTCCGAAGCTGCTGCCAATGGAACTTTATGGCAACCTTGGTCCACTTCTTCCTTTTGGGATACAGGAAATAGAGGCGCTACAACAATAGCAGACAGTAACAGCGTACCGACCTCTGAAACATGCAACGGATCTGGTAAGGCAGCTTCACTTGAAACTAAATGGGTCGTGATGAAACTAGCTTCCGGTAACATCTTCACGGGTTCTTATGTACGTACAGATGGTACGAATGGAGTTCTAAGCTTCGGTCGTGAATTCAAATCCTTTCCTTCCAAATTACGCATCAACTATAAATATACTTCTGCCACAATAGACAAGATCGGTGAAGACGCATTAGAATATCTAAAAGGTCGACCAGACTCCTGCCATATTTACATTGCCTTGGCTGACTGGAATCAACCGCTTGAGATACGTACCCGTCCCAGCGAACGTCAGCTGTTTGACAAGAACGACTCTCATGTTATAGCCTACGCTGAATACATAAGCGGAAATTCTGACAGCCAATATCAACAAAAAGATTTGGTATTGAACTACCGCTATACCAATCGTACCCCTAAATACATACTAATAGTAGCGTCTGCTAGTAAATATGGTGATTATTTCACGGGAGGAGTAGGAAGCAAGTTATTGGTAGATAACTTTGAATTGATTTATGACTGATTCATCCTTATAAACAAGCGAGTAATAAAACAATGAAATATATCAAATCAATCTATATCGGACTGGTAGGTTTGCTGATGACAGCCTGCACCGATGAACTGCCAACCCAAAACTATGGTGAAGGTGAAGGCCGTTTGGTCCTTTCAGAAGTAGAAGTAGAAGCTGTAGTAGGTGACGTGATCACAAGAGCCTCCCTCGAGACAGACATTCTGCCAAAAGTTTCTGATTTTACAATCGAGATTATAAACAGTGAAGGCTCTTTGGTAAAAACCTTGGCACCAGGAACTCTTCAATGCACACTTTCTGCCGGAACCTATACCCTGAAAGCCACTTATGGCGACGCTGAAACGATGTCGACTACTCCTGCGTTCTACGGAGAAAAGGAAGTAACTATTATAGCCAACCAAGATACGGAAACAGAAATTGAAACCTCCTTGGCACAAGCTGTAATCCGCCCTTCTATTGATACTGTTTTAGAAGCTCAATTCACAGAATATAAGCTAGAATTTAGCAACAGCGAAAATCAAACTGCTCAACTGGAAAATAACAAAGATTTCTTCATACCCTGTAATGGGATCTATACATTAACGCTTTCTGGTACAAATCAACTGGGTGAACCATTTACTCATACATGGAATTATGAACAAGAGCTCGCTGTCAGAACACGCTATATAGTTGTTTGTAATCCAGACTTACCATCTTTTATTCTACCTGAACAGAAGGAAACTAATGCATGGGCCACATTCATCTACATTACTCCTATGACAGCTGAAAACATGACCTCCCATCAAGAAGACATGACAGATAAAGTACTTGCCAACATTGTTTATGAAGCATCGTCTGATGGAACAACTTGGATTACTTCAGAAGCAACTGAAGACGGGAAAATTGTTATTAAAGGCCTTACTCCTGCTACACCTTATACCATCCGTTCTCGATTTGGTGCTGTATATAGTGAAAATACAAGCCAACTGACAACAGAAAGCGCAACAGAAGTTCCCAATGGAGACTTTGAGGAGCTGACAGAAACGATTAATATAACGATAAATCAGGGAGGAAGATGGTCTATTGCTACTGCTATTTGGAATGATCTCTATCAAACAACTTTATCCATGAATATATCAGAACCTTCTCATTGGACTAGTATCAATCCAAAGACATGTAATGTTAATGCTTCCAATCAAAATTCATGGTACATGGTTCCATCAACATATAATACATCACTCAGTTGGCTTTCACATCAACCAACAGCTAAAATTATGGGAATAGGACAGGATGCATACGATTCAACTGCTGATATTTACAAAAACAATTCTGCTAAAAATGGAAATAATGCCATGGTAGTACGTAATGTTGCTTGGGATCTTAACGGCCCATCAATCTCGGACAATAAGCAAACAGGAAATACAGATTTCAGCAATTATTATTGTAAGAATACCCCTTCTTCTATAGCGAATAGGTCTGTAGGTAAATTATTTTTAGGCTCATATTCTTATAATAACGGTACAGAAACATACAATGAAGGTATTTCATTCACATCACGTCCTCGTTATTTAAATGGGTTTTATAAATATGCCAATGACTCTCAAGATACAGAAGAGAAAGGTGTTATTGCTATTCAGTTATTGAATGGAGAAACAGTTATTGCTTCCGGCAAACAAGAATTTGTTGCCACAAATGAATATACAGAATTTTCTGTTCCCTTAAATTATGAACAATACGACCTTCAAGCAACAAGCCTTCGGATTATGATTTCTTCATCAAATCATACAGGCGAAGCAAATATAAAAACAACCAATTATGTCAACAAAGATGAATGTTGTTCCCGTGGTGCTATGCTTACTATTGATAACCTAACATTCTCTTATGAATTATGATTTCTAACATGAAAATAAAATCCTTCCATCTTATAGCAGGCCTTTTCTTACTTACTTCATGTACTTCTGAAACCGAAGCATTGTTAGAAAACGCCACAGGTGAAGTATGTTTCGTCATCGGACAAGAAAAAAATGTAGAAATTGAAACCCGAGCGACTTATGATGTCAATGATTTCAATGTCAGTCTAAAAAGAGGTTCCACTGTGATTTTCTCACCTCGCAAATTTTCGGAAATAGCAGGTACGACCATCACCTGTGCCGCAGAAAGCGACTACCTCTTCACAGCAGAAAGCTGTACGGAAAATGAAGCCGAAAATACAAACAACAATTGGGGAAAAGCTCGTATCGCTGGAGAAAAAACATTCGAAGTAATAGCTGAACAAGAAAATACCGTTGAAGTCACATGTAAACAAGTTAATTCTTCTGTACAAGTAAAGTTCAGTGATTTCATCAAAAAACTCTGCCCAGAATACTCCATTACGTTCTACGCAGTAGATAATACTGAACGCAAATTTACATTAGATCAAGATAATTACAACCTCAAAACAGCCTACTTCAATGTAAATGAAAGCCGAGCACTCAATTATACAATAACCTTGACCCGGTCAGGGGTAAAGCATGAGTACACAGGCAACCAGACATTGACACCCTCTGGTACCTACCAGCTAAACATAAAAATGGATGATGAATCATTCTCTATCATTTCCATTGGTATTTCTATTAATGGAAATTTGGAGCAGGAAGTGACCTTAGATGCAATAGAAATCAATCCGTATATATAACTTTATGCGCCCCAACTCCCCCAAAGCATGGCTTCTGGCCGCACGCCCCAAGACGCTGACGGCCGCCCTTATCCCCGTGATATTGGGCAGTGCACTGGCCTTTGCCGACCAGCAATTCCAGACAGAGGAAGCGGTGCTATGCCTGCTGTTCGCCTGCCTGATGCAGGTGGCAGCCAACTTTATCAACGACCTGTTCGACTTTCGGAAAGGCAGCGACCGAAGTGACCGCCTTGGTCCCCAACGGGCTTGTGCCGAGGGATGGATTACACCGTATGCCATGACCATCGGCATCGGTGTCGTGCTGGCACTGGCTTGTGTATGCGGACTCGGCGTATTGTACTTTGCCTGGGGAAACCTGCCGCACGGCGGATGGGAACTGGTACTGCTGGGCGTACTGTGCCTGCTGTTTGCGTTTCTCTATACCACGGTACTCTCCTACAAAGGCTGGGGCGACGTATTGGTACTGGTGTTCTTCGGCTTCGTGCCCGTAGGCGGAACCTACTACGTACAGGTAGGGCAGGTGAACTGGGACGTATGCCTGCTGTCGCTCGTATCGGGACTGGTCATCGACACATTGCTGATGGTGAACAACTACCGCGACCGCGAACAGGACCGGATCAGCGGGAAACAGACATTGGTCGTGAGGTACGGAGAACGGTTCGGAGCAGGTATGTACCTAGGACTGGGACTGGCAGCCGTCGCCATCTGTGCCGGCCTGGTCTTTACCGGACGGCTCACGTGGCCGGAATTTATCTGGGCACCGTGCGTCTACTTCTACCTGCACACCCTGACGTGGCGTAAGATGATAGAGATTAAGGAAGGCAAAGAACTGAACCGCATATTGGGCGAGACCTCACGCAACATGCTGTTCATGGGACTGCTGCTCTGCGCGGCACTGGCCTCCTGACTTTTCAGCCTAATTTTCCCTCATCAATTTGTTAATGAAGTCCGCAAAAATGATAAAACATGTTATAAAACACACCTTTTTTCTTGCATTATTTGCAGATTTCCAAAAAACCCGTACCTTTGCAATGTGTTTTTCATAGTATTAGATTTAAGGTTAACAAAGGTTGGGCTCAGCGGAGCCCTTTTTTTATGCCCATAAGCGGCCACCCCGACAGCCTTAGCCTCTTCCTGAGAAACCGGGAAAGCAGGCAGAGAATTCCCCAGTTGGCAAAACATTTTTCTCCAGTCAGCAAAAAATTTTTTCCCAACTGAAGAAAAATTATCCGGCCAGTTCCACAACTTCCAGATCCTTGAAAACACCGTCCTCGATAACAAAGCGCACCAACGTACGCACTTTGTGGAAACCATACTTGCCTGCCGCACCGGGATTGATGTGGAGCAGGTCGAGCGTTTTGTCATACTTCACCTTCAGGATGTGCGAATGTCCGCTGATAAACAGCTTTGGGGGACGCGTCAGAATGCTACCAGCAATCGAAGGATCGTACTTGCCGGGATAGCCGCCAATGTGTTTCATCAGCACTTCGGCTCCTTCTATCCGAAAACGGAGAGTCTGCGGATAGAGCCGGCGGATATCCTGACCGTCAATGTTGCCATACACCGCCCGAAAGGGACGGAAAGCAGCCAAACGTTCGGCCACTTCGAGTGAACCGATGTCGCCCGCATGCCAGATTTCATCGCACGGTTCGAAATATTGCAGGTATTTCTCGTCCCAATAGCCGTGTGTATCGGATAACAAACCTATTTTTATCATCTTTTCATTTGTTTTTGTCTGCAAAGTAAGTACATTTGTGATACATTCGCAAAAGAAGAAAACGTTATTCCGTGCCGACGTTTCTTCCGCGCCCTAAATCTACAAATTATGGAATACCAATTCTTCAAACGAGACATCAGTTGGCTATCCTTCAACTACCGCGTCCTGCTCGAGGCGGACGACGACTCACTGCCGCTGTACGAACGCATTAACTTTATCTCCATCTATTCGTCGAACCTTGAAGAATTCTACAAGATACGTGTAGCCGACCACAAGGCCATTGCTACCGGCAAAACACCTGAAGACGACGAAAGCGTACAATCTGCCATCGAACTGGTGGATGAAATCAACCGGGAAGTGAACCGGCAACTGGAAGACCGTATCCGCATCTACGAGACCAAAATACTGCCTGCCCTGCGCAAACATCACATCATCTTCTATCAAAGCCGACAGGTAGAAGATTTCCATCAGGAGTTTGTCAACCGCTTCTTCCGCGAAGAGATTTTCCCTTATCTGGCCCCCGTACCGGTGACCAAAGACCGGATTATCTCCTTCCTGCGCGACAACCGCCTCTACTTGGCAGTACGCCTCTACCAAAAGGATATGCCGGATGCAAAGCCGGAGTACTTCGTAATGAAGCTGCCCTACAGCAAGGTACCCCGCTTCATCGAATTGCCGAAAAAGGGTAAAGACTACTACCTGATGTTCATCGAAGACATCATCAAAGCCAATCTGACGACTATCTTCCCAGGCTATCGGGTGGACAGCAGCTATTGCATCAAGATTTCGCGCGACGCGGATATCCTGATAGACGATGCCGCCAGCAGCAACGAAATCATCGAACAACTGAAAACGAAAGTCAAAAAACGAAAGACTGGCGCTGTGTGCCGCTTCGTCTACGACCGTGCCATGCCAGCCGATTTCCTGGAATTTCTGGTAGACGCTTACCGGATAGACCGTAACGAACTGGTGCCGGGCGACAAACATCTCAACCTGGAGGACCTCCGCCACCTGCCCAACCCGAACCCGAATCTGAAGCCTATCCAGAAGCCGCAGCCCATGAAACTGAATTGCCTGAACGAACGGGAATCGGTATTCGACTACATCGAGCAACGGGACTTGCTGCTGCACTACCCCTACCATTCGTTCGAACACTTCATCCACTTCCTCTACGAAACTGTCCATGAACCGACGGTAAGGGAGATTATGGTGACACAATACCGTGTAGCTGAAAATTCGGCCGTCATCAATACCCTGATTGCAGCGGCGCAAAATGGAAAGAAAGTCACTGTTTTCGTAGAACTGAAAGCCCGTTTTGATGAAGAAAACAATCTGGCTACGGCAGCCATGATGGGAAAGGCGGGTATCCGCATCATCTACAGCATACCTAAACTGAAGGTGCATGCCAAAGTGGCACTCATACTACGCAAAGATCCGGCAGGCCATAAACTCACCAGCTACGCCTATATCAGTACCGGAAACTTCAACGAAAAGACAGCCACGCTCTATGCCGACTGCGGGCTCTTCACCTGCAATGCGGTCATCGTGAACGACCTGTACAATCTTTTCCGTACCCTGCAAGGCAAGCAGAAAGCCCCAGTCTTCCATCGTCTGCTCGTGGCACGCTTCAACCTCATCCCCGAACTGAACCGACTGATTGACCGGGAAATAGCCTTGGCCAAAGCCGGAAAGGGAGGACGTATTATCCTGAAGATGAATGCACTACAGGATCCGGTGATGATAAGCCGCCTGTACGAAGCATCGGAAGCCGGCGTAGAGATAGACCTCATCGTGAGAGGCATCTGCTGCCTCATTCCCGGACAAGCATACAGCCGGCACATCCGCGTGACGCGCATTGTAGATACGTTTCTGGAGCATGCACGCGTCTGGTACTTCGGTAACGGCAGAAAGCCACAGCTCTTCCTCGGTTCGCCCGACTGGATGCGCCGTAACCTCTACCGACGGATTGAAGCGGTGACACCTGTGCTCGACAAAAGACTGAGACAGGAATTGACCGATATGCTTCATATCCAACTGGCTGATAAGCGCAAAGCATGTTTTGTGGACGAGGAGTTAAAAAACCGATGGAAATCACCTCATCCACAGACCGAAAAGGTACGAGCGCAATATGCTTTTTATGAATACTTGAAATCTCGTTTGTAACACGATTGTAACATATATGACAAGTATGTGTAACAGAAAAAACCGTCCTTTGCATCCGAATAAAAATTCACTATAATTTATATGGAAACTATCTATCTAGGAATTGTAATTTTCCTGTTCGTCCTGGCCATATTCGATTTGGTGGTGGGCGTAAGCAACGATGCCGTCAACTTCTTGAACTCTGCTATCGGAGCCAAGGCGGCATCTTTCAAGACTATCATCTTCATTGCAGGCGTAGGAGTCTTCATCGGTGCGGCACTCAGCAACGGTATGATGGACATAGCCCGACACGGCATCTATCAACCGCAACACTTCTACTTCGCGGAGATCATGTGTATTCTACTGGCCGTCATGTTGACGGACGTCGTCCTATTAGACGTATTCAACACGATGGGTATGCCAACCTCGACTACCGTTTCAATGGTATTCGAGCTGCTGGGAGGTACTTTTGCATTATCACTTATCAAGGTTTACAGCAGCGAAGGAACTTTGGGATTAGGCGATCTGATCAATACAGATAAAGCCCTTTCCGTCATCATGGCCATCTTCGTGTCGGTAGCCATTGCGTTTTTCTTCGGTATGCTGGTACAATGGTTGGCACGTATCGTCTTCACGTTCAACTACAAGAAGCACATGAAGTATAGTATCGGCATTTTCGGAGGTATAGCCGCTACGAGCATCATCTACTTCATGCTGATAAAAGGACTGAAGGACAGTTCCTTTATGACTCCCGAATACAACCATTGGATACAAGCGCACACGCTGGAACTGGTGGGTGCCTTTTTCGTGTTCTTCACCGTCCTGATGCAGGTGCTCCACATCTGCAAGGTGAACGTTTTTAAGGTTGTTGTGCTGATGGGTACGTTTGCCTTGGCATTGGCTTTTGCAGGAAATGACCTGGTGAACTTCATCGGTGTGCCTTTGGCCGGTTATTCTTCGTTCCTGGATTACACGGCCAACGGACAAGCCGCAGGTCCCAACGGTTTCCTGATGACTTCTTTACTTGGTTCCGCACAAACCCCTTGGTATTTCCTGTTAGGTTCGGGTGCAGTCATGGTCATTGCCTTAGCTACTTCGAAGAAAGCCCACAACGTCATCAAGACTTCCGTAGACTTGTCCCGCCAAGACGAGGGTGAAGAGAACTTCGGTAGTACGCCGATCGCCCGCACACTGGTACGTTTCAGCATGACACTTGCCACCGGCATCTCAAAAATAACTCCCGAAAGCACCAAACGCTGGATTGATACCCGTTTCCGCAAGGACGAAGCTATCATAGCCGACGGAGCCGCCTTCGACATGGTGCGCGCTTCTGTCAATCTGGTACTGGCCGGACTACTCATCGCGTTGGGTACTTCACTGAAATTGCCCCTATCTACTACCTATGTAACCTTCATGGTAGCCATGGGTAGCTCATTAGCTGACCGTGCTTGGGGACGTGACTCTGCCGTTTTCCGTATTACGGGCGTGTTAAGTGTCATTGGCGGATGGTTCATCACCGCGGGAGCCGCTTTCACCTTCTGCTTCTTCGTGACCTTATTCATCCATTATGGCGGCACAGTAGCTATTATCCTGCTGATAGGTGTGGCCGTATTCCTGCTAATAAGAAGCCAGATAATGTTCAAAAAGCGCAAGGCTAAAGAGAAAAAAGACGAAACTTTAAAACAACTATTGAGCAGTTCCGATAACGCTGAAATCCTGCGCCTGTTGCAGACGCATACCCGTGAGGAGCTTGGCAAGATATTGGCGTTTACCGAAGAGAACTTCGAGCGCATCTCCACTTCTTTCCTACATGAAAATCTGCGCGGCCTGCGCCGCTCCATGGGCTCGGTAAAGTTTGAGAAACAGCTCATCAAGCAAATGAAACGAACAGGTACACTGGCCATGAGCCATCTGGACAATAACACCATCTTGGAGAAAGGGCTCTACTATTATCAGGGAAATGACTTCGCCAGTGAACTGGTATACAGTGTAGGCCGCTTGTGCGAACCTTGCTTGGAGCATGTGGACAACAACTTTAAACCGCTGGATGCTATCCAAAAAGGCGAGTTCGCAGATGTTACGGAAGGCATCACCTACCTTCTGCAAGTATGCCGCAGCCGTATCGAAAATAATAATTACGATGACATGGATACAGATATCCGTAAAGCTAATGAGCTGAACGGCCAACTGGCTCATCTGAAACGCGAGGAGTTGCAACGCATCCAAAGTCATACAGGCAGTATTAAAGTAAGCATGGTCTACCTGACCATGGTACAAGAAGCCCAAAACGTGGTAACTTATGCCAGCAACTTGCTGAAGGTAAGCCGGAAGTTCCAGGCAGAAGAATAAAGGAAACAGTTTCCTTTCCATAACGAGAGGAAATATCTAAACAGAGCGGAGGATCCGAATACGCATTGACGTTTCGAGATCCTTCGCTCTGTTTTTATATCCTGGAGATTTCAGTATTTACCCTGATCATATTCAGACTGTAAAAACATATCAAAGTAAGAGTTAAGCCCTTGCAAGCATAAACTAAGCGAACAAAACAGAAAGACGGAACAAGCTCTAATACCACAACCGTAAACACCTACATTAGCGACGTAAAGTGGCACTTGAGCCGCGTAAAGAGGGACTTTAGCAGTCTAAAGAGCAACTTTAGAAATGCAACAAAAATATCCTGGATTATGATACAAAAAAAGAGCGCACATCAAAGATGCACGCTCTCGCAATTTTTATAGAAAGTTTTATCAAGCTTCTTCTGCAACTACTTCGAAAGGAATTTCTACAGAAACTTCTTTGTGCAGTTTAACAACTGCTTTGTAGTGACCAACTTCCTTCACAGCGTCTTTTACAACGATGATCTTACGATCAATATTGTGACCCAATTTTGCCAACTCATCAGCAATCTGAATGCTTCCTACAGAACCGAAAATAGTACCTGTGGAGCTTACCTTTGTGGCAATAGTCAGAGAAACGCCTTCCAGCTTTGCAGCCAATTCTTCGGCATCTTTTTTAATTTTCTCCAACTTGTGAGCACGCTGCTTCAGTTCTTCCGCCAACATCTTTTTTGCAGACGGAGAAGCGATAACGGCCTTACCGGTAGGGATGAGGTAGTTGCGACCATAACCGGACTTTACAGTCACGATGTCGTTCTTATAACCCAAGTTTATTACGTCTTCTTTCAATATAATTTCCATACTATCTCCTCCT
>ULMB01013075.1_pt1 | contig 18717 bp, 14 predicted proteins | sample 1951571 | NCBI WGS metagenome assembly ULMB01 (sample SAMEA4835542, study PRJEB28245) | human gut metagenome | biome: gut microbiome; material: fecal sample | place: Denmark | collected 2008 | reverse complement strand
GATGTAACGGCCGTTGCGGATAATTTCTATGACGGTCCCGCAGATCTGCTCCCGGTTACACTGTTCAGTAGCCTGGAGGTTGCCGTCGCCCATCAGGGTCATTTCATTATCCCGGATGGCAATGATCCGGTGAAGGATATATCCCCTGTCCGGAATCCGGGCCAGCACGATATCACCTCTGTGAACCGTTTTTTTCTTTTGCAGGATGATGCTGTCCCTGTCGCCTGTGATAAAAGGAAGCATGCTGTTTCCCCTGGCCCGCAGTTTTACCCGGTGTCCTGTCTGGAGCAGGCTGGTCACTTCGGAAAGCATACTTTCATTAGGAAGCGTGATTTTCAACTCCAAATTTGGTTGGTCTGTCATGTACTGTCTGAAAACAAACATGGATTCCATACCGCCGGACAGTCCGTAAAGACTGTCCGCGGCAGGAATCCATGAACCTAATTTAATTAAAAATCTGAATTATTCTCCACGGGTGATAACGGCACGGCTCAGACGAGGATCATCGTAGAACATGTTGTCCACTCCACCCTTGTAGTCCATGCGAAGCTGTGAAGCTGAAACACCGAACTCTTTGGTCAGGCAGTCGAATACAGCCTGTGCACGTTCCTTGCTCAACTGTTCGTTTCTCTTCTTGCTGCCGGTACCGGCATCCGAGTAACCGGTGATGGTATATACCGTATTCGAGTCGGATGACTTGATTACTTCAGCCAGCATACCCAGGTTTACACGTGCTTCGTTTGACAGTTCACTCTGTCCCATGGCGAAGACAATCAGGCTTCCGGAAGCAACCTTCCTGACAGCCACTTCAGCTGCTTTCTGGTTACCTTCAGCAATGGCCTTCTGCAGACGCTCGTTTTCTTCAGTCAGTTTGTTCAACTGAGCCCGCATGTCATTGATTGCAGCATTGTCATAACGGGTAACCGTCTTGCTGCGATCCCATCCGCGGCGTTTGAACTTGTAAGTCAGACCGACCGTTGCTCCCAGCAGACCATCGAATTTGGATCCTCCGATTTCCCCGTCAATGGCGTCATCCACCATGGAAGCCCGCAAATCAATGTTGGCATCCAGTGCATCACACAGACGGAAGGAGTTCAACCAACCTGCACTCAGCGTGATGTTTCCGGCTGTCGGTGCTTCCCAGGTACGCATGTAACCCACACCTGCATAGAAACTGCTGTTCCAGATACGTTTTTCCTTGTATCCGCAGAACAGGTTGGACAGGTTGAACATCACATCGGCCCGTACGTTGTAGTACTTGAACTTGGAGTAATACATACCCTCTCCCCAATCAGGCACCTGTTCTCCGGTGGAGTGAGCTGCTCCCCAGCGGGTAGCTCCCCGAAGAGAAAGGCCGTTGTACATCAGTCGCATTCCGATGCCCGGAGTAAACCATTTGCCGACAGCAATGTCCAGAGAGGGCGAAATACGTTTGCCGAATCCGACCTGTTTGTCATGGTCTCCGAACATCACCTGCGGTCCTGCGCCCACCGTGATGAACCAGTTGTCCCAGAAGTGGTTGGTTTCCACTTTATATTTGTCTTCGGTGTATTCCACTTTTTCCGTGATATCACCGTTTTGTGTTGTCTGCTCCGACTGAGCCAGAGCAGGACTTGCAGCTGCCAAGGTAAGGGCTGCAAAGATTGTTTTTTTCATCATAACATTATGTTTTGATTAATGTGTTTTTTGTTTATTACTCTTTTACACAACGAATAGCACAGGCATCGCGACGGCTTGAACTAAAATCACAGATATTGATTTTATTTTCTGCTCCCCATGGGGTTGAACCGTTCACTTCCGTATAAGAACCGATCGACATATAAGCCGAATAGGCATCGGTTGTTCCCCCAATATTATAAGGAGAAGCTGACCAATATCTGGATGAACCTCCTCTCATCAGTACAGATCCTTGTCCGGCAGACCACATTGTTCCCGTTGATCCGTATCGGCTGCCGGTCTGAGGGTAGAATGTTCCTTCGGTATCCGAGTCATTCTTTTTGAAATAGTAACCATTGTCATACTTGACATAGTTGATGTAATCAAGTCTGCTTGTTGTTCCTGAAATTCCAGATGTATTGCCATCATTTCTTTTCACAAATCCTGTCCATGTATATTTGTTTGCCACACGGTATCCCACAGGAGAAGGATCATAGATGGTCTTCACATCCGTCCATCCGGAACATGCCATAGGATCTTCAAGATAGTCAGGATATTTTGGGGTAGTTCCGTTCGTATCTCCCCAAAGGTAATTGTTTGTTTCAGCCATCCAATTACCATGGAAGTTATCGATATATTTCTGTAATTCGGCCGGGTGCTTCACACTTTCTGCTATTGTACCGGTCTGCGAAACATATACGGGGAAAGATGTTTCAACTTCCTCTGCTATTCCGTTCACATAATATGTTGAAGTATTTGGAAACGGATCTTTTCGTCCCCATTGATACAGAGTAACATAAAGAGATGTTGGAGAATGAGCTCCCAAAGTACGATCCATTACAGTAAACTGGTCACCAATTTTGTTAGTATATATCTCATCGGCAGGCATTTCATCGCCTACGCCCCAGATATGCCAGCTCCAGAGGATATCACCAGTCTGGTTATCGCCACTATATACTGCAATCACCGCATTACCGACATTCTTGTTCGCTGTGTAATAACAACGTCCGTCATTGCCAAGTCTGACAGAAGAAGCATCAATGAAACCATCCACATCCTGCCACAGCAGCTTGGCTGATTTAGGACTGATATATGCCGATTCAGTATGGAATCCGGCTCCCGGAATAATACCTTTCTGACCATTTCCAATGACAGTAGCCAAGAAAGAATGTTCACCAGCAGAATTTATCATATAGCAGTTGGCAGTCTCTTCCTGAGCAGGTGCATCATCTATCACAGCTTGATTGTTTTCCAGCACAGTGGCATTCAACGGCATTACGTAATACTTGCCTGCCTCGAAGTCGCAAAGTGCATCTGTTGTGAAAGACACCTCATGCTTGTCGGTCAGGAAAGTGCAATGCCATGTAGTCCCCTTCTGTGCACCCGGTGCAGCGACAGCATACGCAATCACAGTTTCCGAGAGTGAAGGTTGTTTTGAGAAAGTCAGATTCAGAGAAGTGCTCTGTGCGTCGGCCACACCTGCAAGACCTTTATCAAGATTGGTAAGGTCGTATGTGTAGCTTCCAGTCACAGGAGCCCCAGTCTCCAGTGTCACACGCTGAAGCTTCTCGTCCACAGACAAGCCATCTACATTTGTGAGACTAAACTCGAAACGTACCAGCGAAACCATCTGACGCATTTTCAACTGATAGTTTCCGCTACCCAAATTGGCAATAGCATCTGTGGCTTTCACATCATAAGCTGCAATAGAGTTTTCATCGGCATAAATCTGCTCTGTGGGGATTGAAACAGGAACAGCCTGCAGATTCGATACATTATCGCTGAACGGATAGTAAGCATATTTGGGTGTATCACCCGCGGTCACACTACCTGAAAATGTGGTCTGAGCAGCAGGCAAAGAGTGATTGCCTGTAAACGCAGCATTCACTGTGTTGTCACCAAACACACCCACTCGGTCACCGACCGACCATTCCATAAACAAAGCCCCGTTTTCGGCCATACCTCCCACTTGTGTGCGGGTAGAATGCAATGCCGAAAAGCCATCGAGTGTTCCGGTTATACTAATTTTCTCCTGCATGGAAGAAGAAGGTTCCTCCAGCTCTGTACAGGCTGCCATCAAACCGGTAAAAACGAGCAAACAGCCTATCAATCCGTTCTTCTTTTGTTTCATTGATTTTTAGTTATATAAGAGAGTAAAAGAGGCTGTCCTGAAATAAAATCCAGAACAGCTTCCCTTGAGAGTTTCATCATTCTATAACGTTGCCACCTTCTTCAAAAGTAGCATCATAATTCAAATCGGTGGTACCTCCCTCCTTACGCTTCAGTTCGAATCGGAAGTTGTTTTCAATAATTGTCTGTGGCAGCCACTTACCATATACATCCATTGGTGAACCTTCATTCTGAATATAATCACAACCAAAGAAGTTCATCAGCACAACACCGATAGGAGCTGAGTTATTGGTTGGATCAATCAGATAATTGTAAATAGGACCGTTGATTGCATTCGCAGCTGCAACAGTATTACCACTCTGTCCTTGAGCTGGATTATAACTCTGATTGTCATTTACAACGCAGAAACCGCCCAAACTATTTATGTACCAGTTTCTCAAACCTGTATCACCAGCCTCGGGCTTATTATTATTAATGGCCTGCTGTATGAAATCTTTTACAATAGATATTTTCTTATCTACACGTCCGTTATCGCTCCAATTCGGAACTGAAAGATAAGGATTGTTCAGACGCTCCAGATGCTGTTTCCATACAGTGATTCCTGTAGCATTTTCTGGTGTCATATAATATGGATAGTCTATATCACGGTCATTCTTAGCATATAATGTAGAAGAAATATCGTCACCACTTGTATTATAAGCCTGACGCATGAATACATAGTTTGTAGCATCTGTTGAAGGATTGTAAGTATAACCTCCATAGCTTTCCCCCCATAAATACTCATCAATTTTACCTTCCTTCACAGGTAAATCAGGACACTGATAGTTAACAAACACCACAATTTTTCCCATCAAATCTTCTATCGTAGTATTAGCATTTAAGTTTGTTTCCAATTTAATGCCATTTACACTAGAAGGATTATAACCATCCAAAATTCTATCTATTTCTTTAATCCATCGTTTTACTTCCAAGTATTTTCCAGAATTATCATCTCCACTAGTTCTTAACTGCTTGAAATTAATATTCAACACGATAAACTCCTGACATTTTCTTCCTAATTTGCCATATTTGTCATTATATTCAGTAATTCTACTATCAAGCATTTGCACATAAGAATTCAAAGCTTCTGTTAATTCTGTACGCGAACTATTTGCATCATAAGTGTATAAATCATAATTATTATCATTCCAGTTTGTCCAAGAGCTCTCAGGAAAAAATCCAAAACCAACAGCATCATTAGCTTTATCCGCATTTTGGAATCCAACCATAAAAGAAAAAGCACGTGCACCTGCAGCAAACTGCTGTTTAATATCCAATTTTTGGTAAGGGCCCATCACAGTATTTGTACCTACAACATCTGCAGCATAACTATAGGCATTGTGTGTACCTGGTATAGACAGCTGTGAGAAGTATGTTCTCTTGTCCATAGCACTCATCCAATAATAGAAGTCAGTTCCTTTCAATGCCGGCAAAGAAGTTATGTTAATTTTTTGTGACTGTATATCTGCTGTTTGCAACAATTTTGTATTACTACCCTGTCCTACCATATTTACAGTAACTGCAGTCTGTGCTTTTGCAGGAGCAGCATAAGGCAACATGAATGCTTTCACCACAAGTTTCTGACCAGTCTTCAAAGTAACAGGCTTACCATCCTGATAAGTAGGGATTGTAATAAGGTTACTTACAGTACCTTTATCAACCTGAGTACATTTTCCGTCTTCATCACCGAAATTCTCATCAATAGTAAGAAGGAACTCACCAGCTATATTCTCGTTAGAACGTATAGACACCTGAGACACCTGATAAGAATCACCATCTACTGTTCCAGCCTTTGGACCATTTACTGTTACTTCAATTACAGTTACAAGAGGCTTAAAATCAAGAGTAATAGGTTTGTCACCTTCCTTCAAACGACTGGCTTTGCTATGAGCATACATATATGCATAATTCATATTCGGATATGCTGTATATGTACCAGTTTCTTTATTAAATTCGATGCTTACAGGGTCCTGGCGCACAGGAATAGAACATTTCACCTGAGTAGCACTAACACCACCTTCTGATGCAGATGCAGGATAAATAGCATAGAAATGATGCTCGTCTGCAGTGCCCCACTGCAAACCATTTTCTCCCATATTGATTTTTGCCAAAGTTCCAGTTGATTCTTTATCTCCATCAACTATAACCTTATAATGAAATTCATTATTGGGTGTATTAGGATGATTCGCAGCTTGTGGGCAGAAAATACCTATTTCATCATTATTTACCCAATATACTGGATATGAATTACCATTACGTTCTCCATAAACTGTACGCGTTTGTGCTCCTGCAAATTCATAATCTGCATGATTGGCGGAAAATTGAATTTCATCTCCTGTGGCAGCCGGACCATAATCATTTCTATTAACGTCATCTTTACATGCAGTCAAGACTGATATAAAGGCACTTAAAAATAATATTGTTTTTTTCATTGTAAGTCCTCCTTTTGATTAATAATCCCACCCAGCATTTGGGTCGCTAAAATAATCACTTTCTGCGCCTACTTCCTGATTCTGAATGGAGATTGTCGGCTTTTCCTGTTTATCTTCATCTACAACCGAACCTGACATAAATCCTTGTTCCAACTCCACTTCCGCATGTTGGGTTTGTGGAGCTTCATACTTTTTTTGAGTTTTCATACTATTGTTTTTTGTTTTAGTTTTTAGTTAATACTCTCACTTCTTTTTTTCTTAGTTTACATGAAACTGTTTTGTCTTTTCTGTCTTTTCTCTTTCTAGTTTTACCTCCGTTTTTTAGTTGTTATTTTGAATGATTTTTATATCCGTATTTATAGCCATAGCCGTAACCATATCCGTAGCCATATCCATATCCGTGACGTTCCGGATCTGCACCATTCAGTACCAGGGCCATGTTCTTCAGTTTCTTTTCCTGATAGAGTTGCTCAATGTCAGGCAGCTGACGACGGTCCAGTTTGCCTGCACGCACTACAAAGATGGTCAGGTCGGCAATACGGTTGGCAATGGTGGCATCGGCAATGATACCTACCGGTACATTATCGGCGATGATGTAATCGTAGCGGGTGCGAAGTTCCCGGATCAGCTCGTCCAGACGTTCATCCATCAGCAGTTCGGCCGGATTGGGAGCGACGGTTCCTGAGGCGATCAGGTCGAAGTCTTCCCGGCGCTGGATGATGTCATCTACGCGGATGGTGGAATCGGACAAATAGTTGGTGATACCCACATGGTGATGTCCATAGTGGCGGCTCAGGGTTCCCTTGCGGATGTCCAGGTCGATCATGATCACGCGCTTTTTGGTGTAAGCCAGACTCATGGAAAGATTGCGGGCAATGAAGGTCTTTCCGGCACCTACGTTGAATGAGGTGAAGGTGATGACCTGCACAGGGTTGTCTTTCCGGGAGAGGAAGGCCATATTGGTACGCAGGATGCGGAAAGCTTCCGACACGATGTCGTCACCCTGTTCCCGGACAGTGGGGGCGTTCTTGTCGTGATGTTTCTGGATGGACTTGTCGAGCGGTATTTCACCCAGATAAGGTACACTGACTGCTTTCTCCAGATCCTTGCGGCTGTGAACGCGGGTATCCATGAACAGAATGAGGAGGAAGGCGGCTCCCGGCAGGGCAATACCGATAAGGACTCCGAGCAGAAGAATGCGGTTCCGGTTCGGGGAAATCGGGAAACTGGTACTTTCTGCACTGTCAATGACCCGGGCATTGTTATCGGCCATGGCCTGTGACAGGGCATTCTCTTCGCGGCGATTAAGCAGGAAGAGGTAAAGAGCTTCCTTGATCTTTTGCTGGCGCTCGATGGAAAGCATCTGGCGCTCCTTGGTCGGAATGGCAGCCACCCGGCTCTGGGCACGCTGTTCACGGCTTTGTGCATCGTTGCGCTTCACGTTGATGCTGACAATCATATTGTCGACGGCACGGATGATGCTTTGCTTCATGGCGTGCAGTGTGTTGTTCAGTTCTTCCACTACGGGGTTCTTGTCGCTGCTGTCGCTGATCAGCCGGTCGCGTTTCAGCTTGGTGGCATTGTAGGCCGTGATCTGGGTCTCAATGTTCATGTCGCTGATGCCTGTATTGGCCGGGATCAGGTCAGTTTCTTTCTTGGGGTCGGTGAGATATTCCTTGATATACCTGGCCAGGCGCAACTGGGTTTCCAGTTCCAGAGCGTCAGCATTGTATTTCTGCGATTCACTCATGTACATGCTGGCCGAGGAAGCAATGTCTACCACCTGATTGTCGCGCTTGAAGGATTCCAGATCTGATTCAACATCGCCCAGTTCCTGACTGATAATGATCAGACGGTCATTGATGAAGTTGGCGGTGTTGATGGCTACCTGATTCTTGTCCTTAATGGCTTCTTCGTTGTAGACGTTGATCAGGGTGTTGAGGATGTCTTCGGCCCGTTTGGGGGAGTTGTCTTTCAGCGAGAGTGTGAGGATAGACGATTCGTCTTCTTCCTGACGGATGCCCAGATTTCCCTGATAGCGGGCAGCTACACCGTCAAGAGGCTGTTTCCGTACTTTGATGGGAACATTGGTCCAGGCCTTGCTGAAGAAATTGGTCGGGGTAATCACCAGATTTCCGCTGCGAAGTGACAGGGTGTCGTTCAGCCGGACCTGATATTCGGACTTTTCCTCTTCCCGGATAAAATCAGACAACAGTACAGTGGTACTGTCCTGTATGGTTACGGTAAAGCCAAGGTATTGTTCCGGAAGCGCATCGGGAAAGCTGACATTTACCGGTGACTGTGTATACAGTTCGTCGTAGTGAAGGCCGCTTTTCTTCTGGTAACTGATGTCGGCATGGACACGCTGTACCACTTCCCGCATCAGTTTCTTGGAACGGAACTGCAGGATTTCGTTAGCCACGTTCACTTTGTTGATGAAATTGTCGTAACGGTCCAGTCCGGCGGTAGAAGTCTTGTTCGAAGGATCTTTGATGATCACGGTTGTTTTTCCGAAATAAACTTTGGGTGAACTGGCGTATTGATACCAGGCGATACCGCCGCATATCAGTATGGAAAAAAGAAACCACTTCCATTTGGAAGTCAGGTACATGAGCAGGTCCAGTACGTTGAGGCTCTGCTCATTCTTGTTTACAGAGGATGGATTTGTCTGCATGTCGTTTGAAAGTCTGGTTATTGTTATTTAAGAGCCCACATCAGCGAGCAGACGGTTGTCACAAGAGAGAGCAGGACGGTTACGACCTGGAAGCCGCGGTCTTCGTTGTCTTTCTTGCGATACTTCGGTTCTACATAGACGATGTCATTTTGCTGCAGGTAGAAGCAGGGAGAGTCGAAGATATCCTTGCTGCGCAGGTCATGAACGAACATCTGGCGTTCGTTGCCTTTTTCACGGATCACGGTCACGCGGTTGATCCGGGCTTTGGCAGTCAGGTCTCCGGCATTGGCAATCGCTTCCAGCAGCGTAATACGGTCACCGTCGCAGGTAAAGGTTCCGTTGCGTCCTACGGCTCCCAGTACGGTGTATTTGAAGTTCAGGACATCAATGGTGACAAGGGGATCCTTGATGTAGTTGCTTGCCTTGATCTGATTCTCAATCAGCGATTTTACCTGACTGACAGACATTCCGTCTACATGAAGCTTTCCGAGAATCGGGAAGTCAATGTTGCCTTCCACATCGACAAAATAACCTTTTTCCTTGCTCCCTGAGGCGTCGGATGCCGAGACATTGCCGTTGCGGTCTATCTGGAAATTTCCTCCCTGAATATTGAACGGGATGGCAAGTTCCGGGTTCTTACAGCTTACTGTGATGCCCAGGCGGTCACCGCTTTGCACGACTACTTCATGGTTCGGATCGAAAGGATATTTTTCACCCATCTGCATGTCAGACAGGTAGACGAAATCCTTGCGTGACGCACACGACGAGAACAGCAAGGCAATCATCAGGCTTAAAAAAACGAATGTTTTGTTCATGAGTTATGTTTAATAAGATTGATTAATTCGGTTGATTTCATGGTGGCATAACTGAGCAGCCTCACGGTCAGGCCGACATTCCAGCATGCCTACCGGAACGCGGGTTGCGATTTGTATCAGGATGTCACACAGCTGCCCGTAAAGGTGTGAATCCTGCCGGATGGCCGAGCACCCGGGAAGCAGGTCGATAAAGGCTTCCGTATCCTGATGGCTGTGGAAGCGGTTGGCCGGTGCCTGTTTCAGACGCACGATTCCACCCACGGGAAAATGCCGGTTTTTATAACACGGGGTTTTCCCGCTCCACGGAGTGCCGTAAACCAGCACCTGACCGTCTTGAAGGCGGAGGGTGGGGTTATCGTCGTTCAGCAGTTCGCAATTGGGTAAGACGGAAGTCCACAGGGCTGCATGTGTACTTTTCCCGGTACCGCTTTTTCCCAGGAAGAGGTAGCCCTTCCCGTCTGTATATACAGCAGAAGCATGGATGGAAACGGCTTCCCGGTTGAGAATGGCCTGTGAAAAGACAATGCGCAGCATGGAGCTGAGTATATGTCCTGCATAGGGATCCGTCCAAAGTATTGTCGCCGTAGCCTGAGTAAATTCTCTGTCAGTCTGAAGGATATGCTGGGGACCTTCCGGCCAGGGGCTGATGCTAACCTGATATCCTCCGGAAAAGGCATACAGACTGGTATAACCAATATCATTAAGGGTCCGGTCCAGAAGGGTGGATGCAGATGCTGTTTCCGGTCCGGCTTCGGATAAGACTGTCAGTTGGAAAATGGATTCTTCCTGCGGTTTCTTTTCGCACAGAAAGGGACGGAACGAGGGCAGCAGCCTGTCAGCATCCTGTCCGTCCGGGAGTGAGAGACTGAAAAAGAATCCGGCTACACAATATTGAGATTCTGTCATGATTTGAATTGTCCGGTTAAAAGGTTCGTAAAAGTCCAGAATGCTTCCTGCGGTGCGTAGCGGCAGGAGAAACGGATATTGCCAAGGAAAGACCGGAAAGTATGAAACTTGCTGCTCCATTTGTTTTCGGCTGTATTCCTGCGTTGTGCGTGGTATAAACCGAAGTTTCCTCCCCGTAGAATAATCTCCAGCAGCGGTTCCGGAGAAACAGTCTTTTCCGGATAGGGGAGACTGGAAGCAGACAGACCCAGCTGTTTCACCAGAAAGGCATGAAGCAGACTGTTCCACCGGATGATTCCTGCTTTACGGCAGAGGTCATACAGGGCCTTGCCGTCAGTTTCCGTTTGCAGGCAATGATAGGCACGTGCCAGGTCGCATAGCTGACGCAGACCGATTCCCCATCCGAAAGCATGCTTCATGATGTGCGTATTGAGCAGAACCAGATTCAGCAAAGGAGAGGGAATGGTTATTTCGGTTGGGTTTCCTGGTAGTCTGAAGCTTGTCAGATTGGCGGGATCCTGTTCCTGTTTATACAAGTATTTTCGAATGAACGGACTGCGCAGGTCGGTCAGACGCGTATGATGTTCTACGTTGACTCCTTTCCAATAATAGCAGAGACTGTCATCGGCTTTGGGAGAAACACGGCATCCCGTCTGGCTGACCAGTGAAGCAGCCTGACGGCTTTCTTCCTTGTCGGAAAAGTAAAAGTCAATATCCCCACATTCCCGCAGCAGCGGTTTTTCGTAAAAACGGGCGATTCCTTGTCCTTTCTGCAGAACGGGATGCAGGCCGTTGGTGTGAAACAGTTCGTAAAGTTCGGTCAGTACCCGGTTCATCCGGAGATTGGCTCTTTCGATCCGGTCAATGGTTGCCACCCAATGAAGCAGTTGCTGTTCGGGTGGAAGCAGTTCGTCCGGAAGTTGGCACAATCCCTGATAGACGAGGCCGGTGACTGTCTGACGCTGTGCCAGATTGAAAATCCTTTCCCAGCTTTCTGATGATCTGGGAAACAGGGAAAGATTTTCAGGAACTTTCTCCCAAAGTCCGGCACGCACCAGTATGAACAGGACCTCGGTGTCTTCTAATCGATCAGTCCGTACGCTTTCCATTGAGCCAATTGTTTTTTTACATCTTGAAGTGCTGTTTCACGGTCGACTTCATATATTTCGCACAGCCAGTCAGCCAGTTCTTCCGGAACAGTTGTTCCTTGAATCATCTGCTGCCATAACCCGGCAGCTGTTTCGTTCAGTGTGAAAACATCGGACAAGTCAACATTCTCCTGACGGGTGTTTACGATCATGTATTGCCGTCCGATTTTGCGAAGTCGCAGGTTGGATTTAGGTTTCATCTTTGTCTGGTTTTTGTTAGTAGGTTCCCTTTCGGGACAGGTTCAAAACTTTTTTCCGGAGAGGATGGACAGAACGGTCAGAAAAATGATCTTCGTATCCAGCCATAAGGTATGATGGGCCAGGTAGTCAAGATCCATTCTTAGCCGTCGTAACATCTTTTCCATGTTGTCGGTATATCCGTTGTAGAGGGTTGCAGGCGAAAACAGTCCCGGACGCAATTGATAAAGCAATTCGTAATCAGGATTGATCGCCTTGATCTGTTCTACAAAATATTTCCGTTCCGGACGGGGACCGACAAAACTCATATCCCCTTTGAGGACATTCCAGAGTTGGGGCAATTCGTCCAGATGGTGTTCACGCAGGAAACGTCCGACCCGTGTCAGGCGTTTGTCTCCCTGGCAGCAGAGAGCTGGTTTTCCGTCAGCTTCAGCCGATTCTTTCATCGAACGAAATTTATAGAGGATGAAGGGTTTACCCTGATATCCGATCCGTTCCTGGCTGAAAATAACCTTACCTCCGTTTTCTATTTTTATGACCAGATAAATGAGAAGGAAAAGCGGTGAAAAAACAATCATTCCTGTAATACTTCCCAAAATATCCAGTCCCCGTTTGATGCGGTTGATGGCTGGTGACATCATATCCCGGCATTTTTTGTTGTCTTTGATCATTTCGGCTTCTGACATAGACATGATTTTTAGTTTGGTATTATTCATAGGCTTTCATAGATTTTGAGACATTGATCAATCATTTTTTTCTGAGTAAATAGATTTTGAAAACGTTTTCCGGCATTCTCTGCATATTTCCGATAAGTGTTTTCATCGTGAGTCAGAGTCTGAATCGCTTCTGCCAGTTCACGGGCATTTTCAGGAGCTACGTTCAGGCCGGACTCTCCATGTGCATTGACCCAGGAAACCCCAGACTGAGGAATGCGGGTGGCTATCAGTGGCTTGCTGCATGACATGGCTTCAATTTGTACGATGCCGAACGCTTCGGTCTTCTGGATACTGCTCAGGCAAAAAACTTTGCAGGCACCATAATAAGCCGGAAGGTCTTCGTCGCTGATCCGTCCCAAAAGTTTCACTTTGTTCTGTACTCCCAGAGTTGCTATTTTGTTTTCCAGTTCATCTTTCAGTTCACCGGTTCCTCCGATCAGTATCACATACCTGTCGTCCAGATAGCGGGCTGCTTCTATCAGATACCGGTATCCTTTGTAGGTGACGAGTCTTCCCAGTGAGAAAACAATGTTTTTCCCCTGATAACGCTGAAGAATGCTTTCTACGGCTTCAGGTGAAGGTTTCATGGCTTCTACACCAATAGGCAGGCAGACCGTTTTCTCCTGTACCTCTTTCAGATACGGTGATTCCTGGAGATATACCGGTGTTGTTCCTACAATCTTGTCTGCTCTTTTCAGCAACCAGTTCTGTAACGGCTTGTAAAATCTGAGCAGCATTTTCTGTTTCTGGATGTCGCTGTGCCAGTGAAGGACAACTTTCCCCTTGTAACCCGAGCAATATAACGCCAGACAGGCCATGGGGTCTGGATGGTGTACATGGATTACCGAATAGTTCCGGCTTATTTTTCTTAAGGTCAGAATCATAGCCGGTGAGATCATTGTTGCGGCGATTTTAGCCCATGAAGGACTTCCAATCAGTCTGGCATGTTCGTTGAGGGGGATAATCTGGCTATCCCCTTTGTCCAGTGCACACAACATATCACAATCAACCTTCCGCGCGGATAGACCGAGCATCAGGTCGTACATTACTTTTTCTACACCGCCTCTGATCGGGTAGAATTTTCCCAATTGCAAGATTTTCAGATCTTCTTGTTTCATAGCTTGAGGATCATTTGCCTGGAATACTTATTGTTTATACGTCGTCTTCTGTTCCTGTATCAGTTTCTTGTGCAGAATGATGGCATCCGGATAATTTCTGCGGATATATCCGCCAATGCTGTTATATACCAGTCCGAGACGAGTTGCGATGGATTTCAAATCTTCCGTCGTTGTCTGATACAGTTCTATTGCTTTCTTGTATTTCTTTTCACTTCGGTACATCGTACGTTTTCCCTGCTCATTCTGTCCCATTCCTACGATACTGATCAGTTCCGGTTCGTATTTATGCAGGTATTGGCGGAAACTTTCCGGTTGCAGGTTGAACTCATTGGCTACCTGAGCAATGGAACGTGGATTCTGTTTGATGCTGTTAATTGCATCCTGATATTTGAGTGAGGTACGTTTGGTACGGTTTCTGGCTTTTCTCAAGTCTTTCGGACTTTGGCTTTCATCAGTTATTCCCAGATGATCCAGTACCAGATTTTTGTGCCATTTATGCAGATAAAAACGGAATCCTTCCGTAGTTACTCCTGTCTGATCTGCAATTTCTTTCAGAGTCAGTACTGTATTTTTGTACAGGGTAAGTGCTTCTGCGTATTTATTGATTGTTTGGGCGGAAGGTTCATATTTCCGTCCGTTTCCCAGGAGTCCTCCTCTTTTTTTATACTTTTCTTCTTTCGCCCGTTTACGCATGGCTCTTTTTTGCTGAAGCACATCTTTGTGATAAAAACGTAAATGTTGCATCAGGCCACTTTCGGAGACTTTGAATTTATCGGCAATTTCCGGTATCGTCATTTCCGTTGTACGGTAAAGTTCAACCGCATCCGTGTATTGCTGGACGCAGGAAGGGCGTGCCCCCCGGGGAATATTGTCATTGATACCCAGCCGTTCACGTATCTTTTGTCGCCGGGAAAGAATTTCCTCATAATGTATTCTCATGAAATTGGCCAGTGCAGTACCATTCAGGCCGAATTTGCGGGCCACCTGTGAAATATTCAAGTCGATGTATCTCATCATGTCGCAAGCCTCTACTGCTGCTTTGTATCTTTCGTGAGACACACGGTTTTGTTTTCCGGTTGAATAGATTTTAATCGACTGCAAGTCTTCACTTTCCACTGGTATCTGATGCCGTTGCAGAACCAGTTCCCGCCAGTAACGGCGTAAGTAATTTTCCAAAGCACCGGGAGTAACTCCACAACGTAGGGCTATAATTCTTGTTGACAATGTGGTGTCAGCATACAATGTTACAGCCTTTTCGTATTTACAGTGAAGCGCATGCCGTTTTTTCAGCAATGCTCTTTCCTTGGCCGGGAGTTTTTCAATCTCGTCCAAATTCAGTTTGTTTTCCATGGTTTAAATATTGGCTGACGGATTCCTTTCTGTCAGCTTGTCGTATAAGTCCAGATAATCCTGATAGCGGTCTTCTTTCCGGAAGTTTTCCAAAGCATATGTTCTGCAAGGCTGCTGATAGTAAGCCTTTCCCCGTTGACTGATCAGGCGGGCTGCCTCCAGCATTTCTTTCACATTTCCCTGAGGCACGATGAAACCAGTCTGATCCGTGATGACTTCAATACTTCCACCTGTGCGATATGTTACGACCGGTGTGCCACAGGCAATTGCTTCCAGATTGACGGTCGGGTAATTGTCCTGCCACGTCGGGTTGATGAATGCATCAGCTGCAGCATATAGTTCTGCCAGCTGGTGGATATTTTCCGTACGTGGAATGCCCAGCATGTTTTTTTTTAGTTTTTTCTGTTGTTCCGGCCGGACTCCTACTAAAACAAGCATTTCATCAGGATGTAAAAGGTCGGCCATTTGAATACAATCATCAAATCCTTTTTCCCGGCTCCAGATACTGGCCACACCAAGCAGAATGTGTTTTCCGTTCAATCCATATTTCTGCTTAACCTGTTCCGGATTATAAATATTGAATATATTGGTATTGATTCCGTTATGAATCACATGAAACTGATTGTTTCGGAAGAAAGAATGCTGCATTTCTTCCCGGATCCATTCAGAGACCGGAACAATGGTCAGCTGATCCAGGGGTAGGGAAGTAAAAGCCTGTTTCTTGTCTTCATAATTTTGATGTGACCGGTCAATTAGCCAGCTTGCAGGAAACTCCTTCTTTTGTGGGCAATGTCCACATCCTGTTTGCCATTTGTTACATCCGGTATACGAGTAGTAATAACAGTGTCCGGTATACAGCCAGCAGTCGTGAACAGTCCAGATCACCGGGATATTACTTTTTGCCAGGAAATCAAACAAGATCTGATAGTTGAGGAAATAGCCGTGAATATTGTGGATATGAATCACGTCCGGTTTCAACTCCTGAATCTGTTTCACAAATAGTCGGGTAGCTTCGTTCGAAGCCAGTCCGTGCCGGTCAAACAGTCGGGTCTCCAAGCCATGCCAGATTGTACTCCATTTATTTCCGACCGGAATCACTTCCGACTGGCATGACTTGATTCCGTCACGTCCTTTGCTGTATGCTATGCAGCTTCTCCATCCGTGTTGCATAGCCAGTTCTCCGATTTCCTGCATAATACGTCCGGTTGACGTATTGACTCTCAGAACCGGATTAATCTGTAAAAGCGTTTTCATTAATGGGTTAAAGCAGTGAACAAGCGCATCCATTTGTCCATAACGGCCTGTTCAGAATAAGTTGCAACGACTTTTCGGGCGTTTTGAGAAAGCATTTTCCGATATTCTGTATCATCCATTACTTCCATCATTGCGTGAGCTAGCTTTTCTATGTCTCCATTGGGAACGAGTAATCCATTCTCTCCCTGTCGGATAATATCTTTTGGACCACATTTAAAATCAAATGAAACGACCGGCAGTCCGCAAGCCATCGCTTCGATCATTACCATAGGAAATCCTTCATAATTGGAACTCATCACCAGCATGGAACTCTGGATGTATTCATTCCCGATTTGTTTAGTAGGTTTGTTTATCCGTACAGACTTTTGCAATCCTTTTTCTTCAATCATTTGTTGAAGCATTTCCTGCCATTCTCCCTGTCCGAAAATATCCAGGTTCCAGTCAGCAAACTTTTTAGAATGCTGTATCAGCTGCCAGGCTTCAATCAGACGGTCAAATCCTTTCTGATAATCCAGTCTTCCTACGGCAATTACCCTCTTTTCCGTTACGTCTGAATAATGTTCACTTACATGCATTGCAGCATTGGGAATGACTTCCATATTAGGTAATTTCCCCCAGTATTCCCGGTCTTCATTAGTCAGTACAACAAATTTGTCGAATCGGCGGACGATTCGTTCGTCCTGCCGGGTACGCCATTTATCAATCCATCCTAATATTCCTTTTCGGTTGTATTGCAAGCGGAAAAACTTGCAGTAATGTAATTCCAGAACCTTCTTGCTGCCATCCTTGATGGAAGGGATGAAAGATGATTCAGAAGGGTAGAGGGATATGACGATATCTGCTTTTTCTTGTTGAAGTAATGTTGTCAGTTTCTGTTTATGTACCTTTCTTTTACGAAGATATCCGGTGATCTTTTTCCATGCACCTTTTTCATTATCGTCTGAATAGTTTATGCCCAGATCTGTCATCCGTACATTTGGAGGAAACGGATAGAAGGGAGGTCTCTGATGCTGGTCGGTAGTAACAATGGAAACTTCCCAGCCCGGAATCCGGGAAAGATAAGTAACCTTGTTCAGGAGGACGCGCTCCATACCTCCGGGGTTGTATGTGGAGTGGGTGCAATAGATGAGTTTCATAGACTTATCAAGCTTCTTATGCTCTTTCAAATTTTAGGCGCTTATCAATTTCTTCATCTTTATTTTTAGGTATCATCAAAAATAAAGCATATACAACAAATAAGTCCGTGGAAACCTTAAACCAAACTATAAAATTAAGCAATATGATTATTAAAAACATTATCCTCTCTTCATGAAATCTATTCATCAAGATTTGCCCAATTTTCAACATAAAAGTGCTAAATGCGAATAATCCTATTAAGCCAAAATAATAAATAAATCTCAGGTAGCCCACATCTGTACCTTTGTAATAGCCTGCCCAAGCCGGACCTGTATAATATTTATCGGCAAAATATGGATTATCAAAATAACCATCTCCTATAATCCAAGTCTTAAGATTATCTGGAAATATATACATATCTTTCAACATTTCATTTGAATGAACTTCCCATCTTCCTTTCTCTGCCAAGCTAAAAAAACCTTCAAAAGCAAAACGAATATTTTCATGAAACGAAATATTAACTTGATATAAATAGCATAAAAAAGGAAGCAAACAAACCAATATTCCCACGAATAAAATCGCAATATATCTTAGATTAACGATGGAATTATCCTGATTGCGAAGCAGTAAGAAAATGAAATAACACAAAGCAACAATAACACCAACTGTTGTGGTTCTGGAAATCATATTTCCTACAATAGCTATAATAAGAAAAGCAATGATATAAGATGCAATTTTATATATTGAGTTTTTTTTAGAGATTTGACTCATTAAATAAATGATTAATACTAAAGCAACAGAAAAACGTGAACCTGCAATATCCAAACTGGCATCCATTCCATATAATCTTGTTTCCATTACTCGTGTAACCACCATTATAGAATTTACTAACTGCTTCAAGGGCATGTAAGAGTCAATGGCAAGAGCTAACACACATTGCATCACACTAACTGCTACTATATATTTTGCAAGTAGTTCAACAGAAACTGTTCCATGTACAAATTTTATCCATGTAATGACTACATAGGCTGCAGAAATCCAAACTAACATTGACACAATGTATGTTGCATATTCAAGATCGGACGTATCATTAAAAACAACTGCAAACAAACCGATCAATGAAACCAAAGAAGCCCATAAAACGAGTTTAAAAAAGTCAGCATTT
>ULMB01008579.1_pt1 | contig 18874 bp, 14 predicted proteins | sample 1951571 | NCBI WGS metagenome assembly ULMB01 (sample SAMEA4835542, study PRJEB28245) | human gut metagenome | biome: gut microbiome; material: fecal sample | place: Denmark | collected 2008 | reverse complement strand
AGTCTCACTTCCTTTCCAGTTGATGAACCCTAAGTCAAGTACGGCAGCCGAAACAGTCAGATTATCCCAAACTTTATAACTAGCTCCCAAATCAACACCAAAACCTGCTCCTGCAATGCCAAAACTTCCGTCACCGAAATCAAATCCATCAAGATAACGAGAACCACCATAATAGTTGTCATCAAAACTCAAACCACCACCTTTCATGGTAGTGCTTACATGAGCATTCATGGTTGCAGAAGCTTGAACATTTCGCCAATTATAAGGATTTTCCGGATTTTGAGGAACTCCTTTAATCTCGAAGTTATCCACCGCCATTTCTGCACGAGCAATACCTAACAACACTTTCACACGTCCACCGACGGTCAGCTTCTCAGTCAGCCGACGTGAATAACCCAAACCGACTTCAGCATAAGCATTCATATCGAAGTTCATATTCGAGAATCCACCGTTCACATTATTGAAATTACTTAAATCGCGCAAATATTCGAACATAGAACTCGGAATAGAAGCACCTACATCCGCACGCAACCCTACATTCACGCTCCAAAAGCCTTTTCCTTTGTACCATCCAAAAGACAGAATATCCGTGTTCAAATTCACATTCAAACGGTTGTCTGTTTTCAATCGGTCAAACAACTTGTCATTGCTGAACAAATCATCACCTGCATCCAAGACATCAATAATGTCGCTTGTACCCAACACATTAGAAGAGGCAGACATATTAAACGAGCCTATAATCGGCACATTAAAATATCCCCTGGTAGGCTGCAAGCCCGGATTTAACTGCAAACGTGCACTAGTCCCTTCCATAAAATAGGAGGAACGCAAATATTGAGCCTGTGCCGCTCCTCCCCACAGCATCATGCTTCCTAACAGAAGCAAACCTTTATATCCCAATTTTCCCATAATGAATTTTATTTAGTAAATTTTAATGCAAAAATAAAAATATCTATATCAAAGAAGAAACAGGGAAATATGACTTGCCGACCAAATATCACATCTTCCACACTAAACAAACGTTTTTTGCTACTAAGTGGTCAAAAAACATTTTATTACAATTGGCAAAAACGTTCCATCATTTCCTTACGATACTTTTTGGAAACCTGAAGCTCGTCCACATTATTAAAGGGAGGATACATCACGCACTGACATCCCTGCACCATCAGCAGATAATTCATGTTTATAATATACGACTGATGAATTTGTACAAAAGCAGAATCATAAGCACATAAGTTTTCAGCTCTTGTATTCCGCTTTAAAGGTATAAAGGTGCCGTTCACCAAGGCTACCTCCCAAATCTTACGCTCGGACACATAACGGAAATATCCTATATCTGACACGCGCAACACACGCAAATCTCCCACAGGGGTTACTACCATGAATGATTTCTCATTCCCACGTCCTGTATCTGCCAGAAAATTAACCGGAGCTTTAATATTATCTTCTTCCTGCAAACGTCCCAGCACCACAGACAATTCTTCCGCATCAACAGGCTTCAACAGAAAATCAAAGGCATAACTACGCAAGGCATCTATCAGATACTTGTTATATGCGGTATAAAAAACAATATGCATATCCCAATTTTGCTGTTCATGCACTTTTATGGCCAAATCCATCCCTAACATGTCCGGAAGTTCTACATCCAGGAACAATAAATCAGGACGTTCTTTTTCAAGTAAACGAATTCCGGCCTTTCCATTACAGGCTATACCCTCTACTGAAATCCATGGATATTTCTTCAACTCAAAGCAAAGATTATCAATGGCAGTTTCTTCGTCATCTATAATGACTGTTCTTATTTTATCATTCATATTTTTCTAGTTTTCTTTAATTGATATGAATAATTCAAAGGAATCACAAAGCGTACTTCACACCCCATTTCTTTTTCTTCCCCGACTAACACATTATTGATTTTCATTTGAATAGGGCGTGAGTTATATATGTTTAATAATTGAATAGTCTGTGTGATGACTTTCATTCCAGTGCCAGTTCCATGGTTTACGCTTACTTTCCGGTACCCTCCGCCATTATCAGATACCACAATTTCAACCTGATTATCAAGTAGCAGACCTACTTGTATACGCAACAATCGTTTTCCTTCTTTTAATCTCAGTCCATGCTTTATGGCATTCTCTACAGGAATCTGCAGCAACATGGATGGAACTTTCACCGCCTTCAAATCTATCTTGCAGTCCAAATCCAGCTGGTAATCGAAATCTTTTCCTAATGATTCCTTTTCCAGTTCCACATACGTATCCACAAACTCCAATTCATCTGCCAACGATACAGCCAGACAATCGGTCAATTCCAGATTCCGGCGTATCAGTTTGGTCAATCCAATCAGATTCCGGCTTTCCTCCTCTCCTTTATGAAGATTCATTTCACGATTCAGTACATTAAAAATGAAATGGGGAGAAATTCGGTTTCGTACATTTTCCAGTCGCAAGGAAGTCATCGCATTTTGCATACGCCACTGTTCCCTGTCACGCAACCGTTTTCGATACAACACGATGACAGAAACCACAGCTGCCAACAAGAAACCTCCACCCACAATCATATACAGCCATTGATAGAGCTGAAGTACCTGATTTTCCTTTTCCCGAATAGAAATCTCCTTCTTCATCAAGGTACTGTCTTGTGTATACTTCAATTTAATTTCTGCAGCCCGCATCTTCACCCTTTCATTACGAATGGAGTCATCTATATGATGATTTTCTTCCAAAAAGTGATATGCACGTTCATAATCTCCCACCTTTTCGAAATAACGCTGCAAATAACGATTACGAACGTGAATCATATTGGGCTCTACATTCTCATATTTTACGGCATGCTTCAAACGTTCTCTGGCCAATGCTACGTTTCCCTGCTTCAATGCCAGTTCCATAAGCTGCGTATCAATACAGTACAAGGCTGTAGCATGATGAATAGAATCAAAGAATCCCCTACATTTTTGCAAATAGTAAGAAGCCGAATCCGTGCAATCCAACATCAGGAAAATTTCTCCTAGATTTATCATGGTCAGATTTCTCTCAAAAGTCATATCCGGATACTGGTTTACCACCTCCAGCGAGCGGCGAAAATACCCTAACGCTGTTTCATAGTCCTGTCGGTAATAATAAGAATTTCCCCTGTTGTTCAGATAAATATGTTTCTCAAAAGGGTGCATTTTATCATAATAGCGCGATGCCAAATCATAATAATAATCACACAACGCAAAATCTCTTAATTCCATATTCACTTGAGCCAATCCATAATAAGCAGGGAATCGCTGCTCATCGGGCATATTCAGAGAATCGGAAATTGACAAGGAACGGTTATACCAGAAAGAACCTAAATCATAACGCCCCTGCTTCACAAACACATCTGCCAGATTCAGACAAATGTCCGGAAGAGACTCTCTCTTTCCTCCCCGACTGGCATATTCAAAAGCTTTCTGAAAACAGAAACTGGCAGAATCTATCTGCGAAGTACGGACAAACAAATTCCCCCGGGCATTATAAATCAAAGCATACAGCTGATAAACATCTTTATTTTTCGCTGTTCTGTCGCAAAAAGCAGCAACCTTGTCAAGCAAATAAGATGCAGAATCAAGCTTAAAAGACAAAAAGTACCCTCTTACTTTCAAAAAAAGCAAGCGATAATACATCATACTGTCTTTTAACGATGGAAGCGCATTATCTACCATCCGGGAAACTTGTTCCGGAGAATCAACGGAGGCTTGCTCCATTTGCTGATAAAGCATTTCAAAAGAGTCTTTCGAGCTCTTTTTCTCCTGGCGCATACAACCCATCATAATGGGCAATACAAAACAAAAGCTCCATATACCCACTATAAAATATCTCATTTTTAAACTCATACCTCTACCCCTTATTCATAAAAACAAAAATACGTAAAACTATTTAGGAGACCAAACAACTCATTTTTTTTCATTGAAGCCTCAAAAAGAGTTTTACGGATAGACAAAACACCGACATAAATATACGTTTTTTATTCCAATTAATCTATGACAAATGTCCGATAAATTACTTAATTCTTACCTGAATTCCCCCACGTTTGCAGAGAAATATGTACATTTGCAGTAGAATCAAGAACTATTATACGCAAATGAACGGTAAATCCTCTTACGAATTGCCAGACTTATCCTGCTCCATGGGAGCACATTTAGGCATTCAGTTCCTCGAAATGGAAGAGGGATATGTGAAAGCACAAATGCCGGTAGATGAAAGAACTTGCCAGCCATTTGGCATACTTAACGGAGGAGCGTCTCTGGCTCTTGCAGAAATCGTAGCCGGACATGGCTCCATTCCATTGTGCAGTGCAAATGAAATGCCTTGCGGCATCCAGGTAAGTGCCAACCACCTCCAGATGGTTCCGAAAGGAGAATTTGTAATTGCCACCGGACGCCTCATCCACCGCGGACGCACGTCTCACCTGTGGAATGTAGACATCACCAATCAGGAAGGAAAGTTGATTTCCACCGCACGCATTGTCAATCAAATAGTCAAAAAACGGCCATGAATACACCGGAAACCATATATCATCAGCTCCTTGATTCATTTACCAGCAGCCATGTCTGCTTTGCACTATACCGTCTTCCCTGGACAGACGAACCTATTCTCATCATGCAGGAAGAAGGAGAGCCTGAATATATCCACAGTCTGAATGAGCTGAACCAGAAAAAAGGATTTCTTCTTTCTCCGTTTCAGTTTACTCCAGCGCATCCGGCCGTACTTATCCGCCCGGACATACAGGCACACGACTGGGAAGAAATTAAATCTGCCTTGCAAGGATGGATGACACGCCACCCGCAGCAAGCCGCTCCGTCTCATTCTATAGACGCATCCACAGATTCGCATATTACTTCCGAAAAAGAAGAAAAAGACTTGTATACTGAAACATTCAGCCGCTTCATCCTGCCACTCAAGGAGAAGCAGTTCCGGAAACTTGTGCTGTCCCGCAGTACAACTCACACACTGAATGAGCAGTTTTCTCCGCTATCGGCTTTCATACAGGCCTGCAACAGCTATCCTCGCATGATGATTTCGTTATGTCACACACCTTCCACCGGTACGTGGATAGGCAGTACACCTGAAATTATCCTCAGCGGTCACGAAAAAGACTGGCACACAGTGGCACTGGCAGGAACTATGCCCATGCAAGGAGAAGTTATGCCCACCGAATGGAGCAAAAAGAACAAAGAGGAACAAGCTTTTGTAGGAGACTATATCCGCAAAGCCATCAAGAAATTCGGCAGCAAAATCACGGAAAAGGGACCATATACAGCCCGTGCCGGCCAGTTGGTTCACCTGAAAACCGATTTCCATTTCTGCCTGAAAGATACGGCTCATTTAGGCGATATATTGCAAGAATTGCATCCCACCCCGGCAGTGTGCGGCTTACCCAAAGAGGAAGCCTACCAGTTCATCCTACAGACGGAGCCTCACAACCGCCTTTTCTATTCCGGCGTTATCGGATGGATAGATCCGGAAGGAGACACTACCCTCTATGTCAACCTGCGGTGCATGCATATTGAAGGAAAAACCGCTACGTTATATGCCGGAGGAGGTATCCTTCCTGAATCCACAGCTGATACCGAATGGGAAGAAACGCAGCAAAAAATGAATACCATGCGAAATATCCTGTAAATCTAACATATTTAGAAATCATGTATACTGACAAAAAAAATATACTTCAGCTTGTAGCTCTGCTAAAAGCGCACCGGATACAAAAAATCGTGCTCTGCCCCGGAAGCCGGAACATTCCTATCGTACAAACGCTGGTCAATATTCCGGAATTTACCTGCTATCCTGTCACTGACGAACGAAGTGCAGGTTTTTTTGCCCTGGGACTGGCACTGAACGGAGGTAGCCCGGCTGCCATCTGCTGCACATCAGGTACGGCCTTGCTTAACATCCACCCGGCCGTAGCCGAAGCGTTCTACCAGCAGGTGCCGCTTGTCGTCATTTCGGCCGACCGTCCTGCCGCATGGATCGGACAGATGGACGGACAGACACTCCCTCAGCCTGGCGTATTCGGAAACTTGGTGAAAAAATCTGTCAACCTGCCGGAAGTGCAGAGTGAAGAAGACGAATGGTACTGCAACCGCCTCATCAATGAGGCACTCATGGAACTTGACCATCACGGGAAAGGACCTGTACACATCAATGTACCTATCAGTGAACCGTTTTTCAAGCTACCGGTCACGGAACTTCCCGAAGCACGCGTCATTACCCGCTACCAGGGACTGAACGTGTACAACAAGGATTACCAGCCACTCATCGACCGCTTGAACCGCTACCAGCGACGGATGGTCGTAGTGGGACAAATGAACCTGATTTATTTGTTCGACAAGAAATACACCAAGATGCTTTACAAGCATTTTGCGTGGTTTACCGAGAATATCAGTAACCAGACGATTCCGGGCATGCCTATCCGCAACATCGAACCACTGCTCTGCTCCATGGATTTCGAAGCCCAGCAGAAGATGCGTCCGGAGTTACTGATTACTTACGGAGGTCATATCATCTCCAAACGACTGAAGAAATTCCTCCGCCGTCATCCGCCGGTAGAACACTGGCACGTGGCTACTGACGGACAGGTAGCCGACCTTTTCGGCTCACTGACCACCGTGATAGAAATGGACCCGTTTGAGTTTTTAGAAAAGATTGCCCCGATGATGGACAGCCGTACACCAGAATACCCCCGCACATGGGAGGCTCTGTCGAAGAATATTCCGCAAGCCGTATTCCCCTACTCCGAAATGAGTGCCATCGGGAAAATCATCAATCACCTGCCTACTCCCTGTTCCCTTCACCTAGCCAACAGTTCCACTGTGCGCTACGCCCAGCTGTTTCCCCTTCCCAAAGATGTGGAAGTATTGTCTAACCGGGGAACCAACGGCATTGAAGGTTCTTTGTCTACTGCCCTCGGCTATGCTACGGCATCCGACAAGCTCAATTTCATCTTCATCGGCGACCTGAGTTTCTTCTATGACATGAACGCACTCTGGAATGCCAACTATGGAAGCAACGTACGCATCCTGCTACTTAACAACGAAGGTGGAGAAATATTCCATGCGCTTCCAGGGCTAGAAATGGCAGACAGCAGCCGGCGCTTCATTACGGCCACTCACCGCACTTCTGCCAAAGCATGGGCCGAAGACCGGGGATTCCAGTACCTTTCTGTCCATAATGAAGAGGAACTTGACCAGGCGGTAGAGGTATTCACCCAGCCATCCATTACCTCACAGCCCATGCTGATGGAGGTCTTTACAGAAAAGGACAAGGACATCGAACACCTGAAAACGTATTATCACAACCTAAAAAAATAGCAATATGTCACAACCCAGAGAATGGAAAACCATCAAGGAATACCAGGATATTCTTTTTGAGTTTTATAATGGAATCGCCAAGATTACCATCAACCGCCCGAGATACCGCAATGCGTTCACTCCGACCACCACTTCTGAAATCAGTGACGCATTGTATTACTGCCGCGAGTGTCAGGACATCAATGTCATCGTACTGACAGGAGCTGGCGACAAGGCTTTCTGCTCAGGAGGCGACATGCACGTGAAAGGCCACGGCGGATACGTAGGTACCGACGGAGTTCCCCGCCTGAATGTGCTCGACGTACAGAAACAGATTCGTTCCATCCCGAAACCGGTGATTGCCATGGTCAACGGATATGCCATCGGTGGCGGACATGTGCTTCACGTAGTCTGCGACCTGACCATTGCGTCTGAAAACGCCATCTTCGGTCAGACAGGTCCTCGCGTGGGCAGCTTCGATGCCGGATTTGGTTCTTCTTATCTGGCTCGTATCGTAGGCCAGAAGAAAGCCCGCGAAATCTGGTTCCTCTGCCGCCAGTATTCTGCCCAGGAAGCACTGGATATGGGACTGGTCAACAAAGTCGTACCGTTCGACCAACTGGAAGATGAAGTGGTAGAATGGGCTGAAACCATGATGCAGCACAGTCCGCTCGCCCTGCGAATGATTAAAGCAGGACTCAATGCAGAACTCGACGGACAGGCTGGTATTCAGGAACTCGCCGGTGACGCAACCATGCTTTACTACATGACGGAAGAAGCACAGGAAGGTGGAAAAGCTTTCCTCGAAAAGCGGAAACCCGACTGGAGCAAATACCCTAAATTCCCCTGATTATTCTCTCATCTCATTTTTTATCGGACAGAAAGCAGAAACCATTTCCGCTTTCTGTCCGCTTTTATTCCCTTCACAACAAACCAATATGTACACACTGAAAATCATTCCGCGCACACTTCATTTCAAACAACCGGCCGGTACTTCACGCGGAGTATATCACACCCGGCAGGTATGGTATCTGCTACTTACCGACACTGAATCCGGACAATATGGCGTAGGTGAATGTGCTCCGCTGCCCGCGTTAAGCTGCGACGACCTGCCCGATTATCCTCGCCTGCTAGCTAAAATCTGTGAGAAAACAGCCGCCAATGGCTACATTGATTATGAAGCACTTCGTCCTTACCCCTCTATACTATTCGGACTGGAAACCGCATTTGCCCATCTGCAAGCAAACAGTCTGCAGTTTTGGGATACCCCTTTCAGTCGCGGTGAACAAGGTATTCCTATCAACGGACTCATCTGGATGGGCAATTTCGATGAAATGTACCGCCGCATAGAAGAAAAGATGAAAGCCGGATTCCGGTGCATCAAGGTAAAAATCGGAGCGATTGAATTTGAACGTGAACTGGAACTGCTGGCTCACATCCGTCACCATTTCTCAGCTGCCGACATCGAACTCCGGGTAGATGCCAACGGAGCCTTCAGTCCTGAAGATGCCTTACGGAAACTGACACAGCTGAACGAATTTCAGCTCCACTCCATCGAACAGCCCGTACGCGCCGGCCAATGGGAAGTCATGAAAGAACTGTGTGCCACTTCCCCCTTCCCCATCGCACTAGATGAAGAACTGATTGGAGTAAATGAAACGGAACGGAAAATCCAGCTGCTGGATACCATCCGCCCACAATACATCATCTTAAAGCCGTCCTTGCACGGAGGTATCCAGGGAAGCAAGGAATGGATTACATTGGCTCAGGAAAGAGGTATAGGCTATTGGGTAACTTCCGCCTTAGAATCCAACATCGGGCTCAACGCCATCGCACAGTGGTGTGCCACTCTCCAGCCTGAAATGCCTCAGGGGCTGGGCACCGGTATGCTTTTCACCGACAACATTGACTACCCGCTGCACATTGAAGGCGACTGTCTGTGGTTCCACCCTGAAGAAAAGACACCCGATTTCCCGACTTATCTGCAAACCATCTGATATGAGTGCCACTCCATTTATTACAGAAATAGCCCGTCAGTCCATCTTGATTGACGGGAAATGCTACACTGCTCATGAAGTCCGGATACCTGAAGGCGAATCACAAAGCCTGCTGCAAAAACGATTCTATGCGGAATATGGAGCAGACAGCTTCCAAGCTTCACTTGCCGATTTCTTAGCAGAATGGTTTGACGACAACACCACCGTACTGGTGCATACCTCCGGCTCCACCGGAACGCCCAAACCCCTCCGAGTAGAGAAACAGCGCATGATGCAGAGTGCCATGCTGACAGTCCGTTTTTTAGGCCTGAATCAAGGAGACACTGCCTTACTTTGCATGCCTCTGAAATACATTGCCGGAAAAATGGTAGTTGTCCGTGCGTTGGTAGCCGGACTGAACCTGTTACCTGTTACTCCCTGCGGACATCCTTTAGCAGAGATAAATGCCGCTCCTGAGTTTACTGCCATGATACCCATGCAGGTGTACAACTCGCTACAAGTACCTGCCGAAAAGGAATGCCTGCAACAAGTACGTCATCTCATTATCGGCGGCGGAGCAATAGACAGCACATTAGCCACGGAATTGGCGTCATTCCCTCATGCCGTATGGAGCACCTACGGGATGACCGAAACCCTTTCACACATCGCCCTGCGACGACTGAACGGACCGGATGCCTCCGACTGGTACACCCCCTTCCAGGGAGTCAAGGTCTCACTCTCTCCGGAAAACACCCTGACCATTGAAGCACCAGCCGTTTGTGCAGAAAAACTGACCACAAACGACATTTGTGAGTTCAATGCCCAGGGACAGTTCCATATCTTAGGACGAAAAGACAATACCATCAACACCGGAGGGGTAAAGGTACAGATTGAGCAGGTGGAAAATGCACTGAAGGCTGCGCTGCCAGTTCCTTTCATGGTGACTGCCGTGCCCGACCCGAAATTTGGAGAATGCATCGTTCTGCTGCTGGAAAGCGAAGAAAATACCGATGTATCCCCTCTGTTAGCACAGGCTTACGACCAGCTTCCGACCTACTGGCGACCGAAACAGACCTTCTTTGTCCAGCATCTTCCACAAACCGAAACCGGAAAACCTGACCGTGCCACCGCACGGAAAGTGGCCCAAGAAATCGCAAGTGCGAAAAAGAAATAAGTGAAAATCCCCTTGTATATGAGCATTTGATTCTTTAACTTTGTTTAAAATTCAAATGCTCATTTTTTAGCTGACATCAAAACTATGGAAGAATACACTTTCCTCGCCCCCTTGCTGCTCACTATCGGGGGACTCATTATCGGAGCAATACTGAAATCCTTGCTCAAACACAGCCGCCTGCCCTACACAGTGGGGCTGTTTGCCATTGGAATCATTTTAGGAGTCATGAACCGTACGGGCGTTTTTCAATCGCTGCCGGAACTGCATGATGCAGTCAGTTCCGTCGCCAACATCAATCCCGACTTGATTCTTTATCTTTTCCTGCCTATCCTGATATTCGATGCAGCCTACGAACTCAACCTGCACATTTTCAAGAAGACATTGGCCAACGCCACCCTGTTGGCGGCACCGGGACTCATCATCTGCATGCTGCTCACAGGCGCCCTCATGATGGGAGTAGCAACCTTCATCCCCGGTTTTGAATCGTGGACATGGGCATTTGCACTGATGTTCGGAGCCTTAATCAGTGCCACCGACCCGGTAGCCGTAGTAGCCCTGCTGCACGAGTTGAAAACCAGCAAACGCTTCTCTACCCTTGTCGATGCGGAATCCCTGCTGAACGATGGTACGGGCATCGTCTGCTTCATGCTTTTCTTCGGAGCATACGCCGCCGGAGAAGCCACTCACGCCTCTCCTGTCATTACGTTTATCCGTGAAGTGGGCCTCAGTACCCTTTTAGGATTTCTGTTGGCACGGATTGTCATCTGGTTCATCACGCGCATCAACTCAGAAGAGATGGTACAGAACAGTGTCATCATTTTAGCAGCTTACCTTACCTTCATTCTCTCCCAATATTATCTTGGCGTATCGGGAGTGATTGCCCTTGTGGCTTTCGGACTGACCGTCACTTACGTAGGAAAACCCCGGTTGAAACCGCAGGTGAATACGTTCATGGAGCATTTCTGGGAATTGCTGACCTACATAGCCAATACCCTGATTTTTATCCTGGTTGGAGTAGTCATTGCCGAAAAAGTGGATTTTTCCTGGGGAGCATTAGGCGTGCTGATACTTATCTACATCGCCCTTAACCTTATCCGCTTTGCCATGATTATGCTGCTTTATCCTGTCATGAAACGCTTGGGATACGGACTGACCCGACGCGAATCGGTCATCCTTACCTGGGGAGGGTTGCGCGGTGCATTGGCCATGACCTTGGCCCTGATGGTATCTTATACCCCGGCTATTCCGGAGGACATCCGCAGCCAGGTATTGTTCTTCACGGCCGGCATCGTTACCCTGACACTCTGCATCAATGCCACCACCATGCGCGCACTGCTGAACCGCCTGGGACTGACTCACGTGCCTTCTGCACGTACCATGCTGGCTTATCGCATTGAGAAGTCAATACGCGACAATTCCGAAAAATACCTGGAAGGATTGAAAAAAAGAGACGCATTAGAAGGAGCCAACTGGCACAAAGTGGAAAGTTACATGACCGCACAACCGCAGGAGCCGGCCAAGAATCCACAAAACAAAGCCATGCTGCCGGAAATCCGTCTGCGTGTATTGGATAAGGAAAAAGCCATCTGCCGGGAAATCTATGAAGAAGGAGTCATCTCCAAGCCCGTATTCCTCCGGCTCATGAACTCGCTGGATGAGCTGTATGACCACGACGGGAACTACCCGCTGAACGTCCGCACCTCCATTTTCAAGTTCTGCCAGCGTACAGACCTGCTGAACACACTGCGGAACATTCCTTACCTGCAGAACTGGATGACCTTCTATTTCCGCGAACGCATCACGGTGGTGTACGATTTGGGACGTGGATTCATCATTCTTCAGAAAGGAAGCCTGAAACTGCTGGACGACCTGCGTGCCTCAGAATGGGTGACCGGCGAACAGGACTCCGTGCTGGACACACTACGGGAAGAGATAAATGACAACATCAATCGCATGAGTGCCTTTATCAATAATCTGGCTGACAATTTCCCCAAAGCATACGGCCATGCACTGACCATCAAGTCCATCCGCATGCTGCTGAGCAATGAACGCCGCACCGTGAAACAGCTCATCAACAACGGTATGCTTTCCGAGAAAGATGCAGAAAGGCTGCTGGACGACATTGACGAACGTACCGACGAAATCAATTCCTTCAGCCACACCTTCACCGCTTCTTTCCTGCGCTGGCTGTTCTTCATCAAGAAAAAGAAAGTCTATCGCAACTAAATAAGAAAAAAGGAAGTTGCGCCCTCACAGGGCACAGCTTCCTTTTCCTATATAATCACTGCTTACTTCTCCCTGGTATTCAGGATGCCGCTGCAGCCAGACCACGGCATAAGAGCAGGTAGCTATCGTCTTCAGTCCTTTGCAGCGCCCGTAATCGTAGGCCGCCTTCACCAAAGCAGAAGCAATACCTTTTCCTCCGATGGCTTCCGGCACAATCGTGTGCCGAATATCCAATCCTTCGTCATGAATCTGATAAGCCACGTGGGCTCTATGTCCCTCCAGTTCCACATAGAACTCCTGTCGGGATGCATCATGCTGTACTTCCATAGTCCTTTTCATTTAACTGATTCTGTCACAAGATAGGCATTTTATCTTCCATGACCAAATGATAAAAGGAGTTTATTTGAAGTTCTTCAGCTAAGCCCATTATGCCCAAATTTTTCGACCCGCTTACGCGGGTATTGTTTTAATAGATAAATTCTCAAATAGATAAATAGTTAAAAAGCGAAGGACAGCCACACGTAGTAGCGGTCGCTGTACTTACCGCTGCCGCTGCTCACGCGCCCATTCTTCAGGCCCACGGTCCACGCGCTGTAGGGGTTGGCCTCCCCACTCGACCAATAAGTCGACGAAAAGAGGGAAATACTACCTAAAGTAGATAAACTGGTATTCACTTTATTTTTTTCCTGAAATAACTTCATCAGCTCACCCACTGAAGGAACATACCAGCCACTTGTCTTGCCGCGAGGAAGAGTCACGCCACTCTTTAAGCTGCTATAAGCATAGACAATGGCATAGCCAGAATGTTCTCTCACCAGCCTTTTCGTATTGGAATAGCCACGGAAAATGTCATCTTCTGAGTCGGTTATATTCGTTGTCTCACCAGACGTTCCCCATGACGACTGCTTTACCTCCAGCCCCACAACCAGACCGTGTATACAGTTGGAATGCTCTTCCAACCACGCAGGACTGTGACTTTCCAACGGATCGTCCGCTGTAGGAACCCAGTACACTATTCCTATACAATCCGCCTTGTTGCTCGAAGTAACACTTGATAGTACACTACCATCATTCATGTAAAAGTCACCTGGTTGAGGAGTATATTCCGCTTTTCCTGGAGCGGCAAAAGGAGTTACAGACACATTGTACGTCTTGATTGAACCGGCTGATACGGTGGCACTGCTTACCGAATAACTTTTGGTGGCCCCATAGGTATTAAAACCTCCGCTGAAAGAAATATTGTTCTCTCCAGATTTACACAGGTAACGGTAACCCGTTTCTTCCTCAAGAGGCTGAATGCCTTCCGTAACCGTAAGATATTCTTCCGACAGATTTGCTGGAAGAGTGACATTCTCTTCTACTGTCCAAGTGAAGTCCTCATCCCCTTTCAGGTAATAATTCACTGAAGAGAGTGTCACCTCGGTAGGAAGTTTCACCATAACCAATCCCATCAAATGATTCATCTTTAACGTAAGTTCCTTACGGGCTGCTCCCGCATCGTCTATTTCCACCATGCAAGCCATTACATCCGCCTGGCGGTAAAGTTCCGGTGTACTCTGGTTACTTATATCCAGTTCATCAGTGTAAGTTTTGAAGAAAGCGGAAGCATCCCCAGCGGTTGCATCTACTTTTTTTTCCGTGATTTTATCATCCTCCACATAAGGATAGTAGGCAAATATGCGGACAGGATAACCTTTCGTACGGATGGGCTGGGTGGCCGTCCATTCCTCTCCCTTTTTCTCATAAGGCACGTTAGCATACAATACCTCATTCTCATTGTTTACCACAAACAGACCTATCTTGTCTCCGTCATCAAAGGTGGTGGTCAGCCCGCTGTCCGTGGCACGGGAACCCGTGCCCGCATCAAGGTAGCCTGCATCGCTTACACGAAGGCGGAGCAATTCTCCTTCCGTCTGTGCCGGATTTTCCGGAGATTCCGTACCGCTGCCCCCTGCCGGAAGTTCATCCAGTTCCTTGCCGCAGCCCGAAAAAAGAAGCAGCGTGGCAAGAAGGGATATGCCCATATAGAATTTCATTGTTTTCATTGCTGTGTCATTTTATTCGTTATACATCGTTAATTCGCAGTAACAGATTCAGTTTCTTCATGCGTCCAGCTGCCCGTCACTGTTCCCGGAGCCGTCGGAATACCGAAGGCACCCTCGCTCAGTTCCCCGTCCGTCACCGTGAAAGTCTCGCCTTCCACCCAGTCCTCCACCTTAATCGTGAAGCGGATGTCTCCCGCATCCGTACGGATGTAGATCAGGTAAGCGTTGTTGCGCTTCAGGCCGATGGGAACCAGCGACGCACCCTCTTTCTCCAATTCGGGAACTTCCAGCTTTACCGTGTGCATGAATTCCTTCCCGGCATCAGCCTGCTTCGTATAGTAAATGTCCACGCTGGGCTGGTAATCTTCCTGAGTATTGGCAGCTAACTGCTCGTAGGAGTAAATCTCCGCCTCGTATTTCGTGGGACTGTCCATGCTGCCCGCCAGATTCAGTTCGTCGTAGCTTTTCTCTGCCGGTGTCTCGATATAAGCCGGATCTACCTGCAACGTCGCGTCATTGCAGAGCAGGGACTTGACCGTACGGTTGTGAAGCACGGCGCGCGTTACCGTCACACCATCCGCCATGTTGATGAGGTCAATGCGCGACATGATGCGGCGAAGGTACACCGTACCTAAGTCCACCGCCTCCACCAAGCTTGAACGGAAGCGGATAAAGCCGCTTGTCATCAGCATGCCGGGCTTCGTATCAGGAGACTGGCTGACCTCCAAGTCCTTCAGCGTCTGTACCGTGGAGACATCCTTTTCCAGGGCATTTATCTTCCCCGCAAGGTCCGTATCCGCGTTGGCCACGAAAATCACCTGGTAATTGCCTTCATCTCCCACGAGGAAGCTGAGGCCCTCGATTACGGGGTCAGTTTCTCCCCCAAGGTCGATTTTCACCGTGCGGAAGAATTTGTCATTCGCATTGTCTTCCGTATCACCCGAAGGGTCCGCATCCGTAAAGATGACAGCCAGCAGGCTGTTCACCTGCTTTTCCAGGTTTGTCTGCAGTTCACCTCCCGTGGCGGATTCACCATCTGCCATGCGCGAGGAAGCGTTTCCTGCCGCGCCCCCCAGGCGGAAAGCCACCCGGCAGGAAGAGTCAGCTCCCGCTGGCTCGTCCACTGAGGACGGGCTGCATCCACCCAATGCAAGGAGACCGGCGGCAAGGACTCCGTATAACATTCCAAATATGCCTTTATGTCTCATAGTTCGTTTTCGTTTGTTCGTTTATTGATTCTGTTTTTCTGTCTCCATCAGGGTTCGGGTTCTGCCACCGCCTCGCTGTCATCTCCGGGAAGGAACTCGTGAATTTCGTTCGGCTCCCAGTCCTGCACTACGATGCGGGCGGTCACCTCCCCGTCAAGACTGCCGTCACCCAGTTCCACCGTATAGAGATGGTTGCGCTGGACATTCACATACGCTCCGTTATCCTCCACCGTTGTTTTCCGGAAGGGGATTTCCAGCACGCCCGTCTGTTCCACACCGTCCGCATTAGGAAGCGTGTAGGTCACCTCTACCGTGGCACAGCTCCCTTCAGCATTCACCTGCTCGTAAAGGTAGAACACGTGCTTGAGCGTGTTGCGGTCGCGTGTCACTTCCTCCGCCTCCGTATCCGTAGCAGGATTCTGGTACGTGATGCCGGGTTTTTCATCACCTAACAAATCCGCATACTTCGATACGGGCAGCAGCGGATAATCCGTCAGCAGCGCATTATCCGGTTCCGGTGCGGCCGTCGTAGACTGCGGAAATATATAAGCCTTTTTGGCCGTAGTCTTGAGCACCGCCTTCTTCAGCGTCAGCTTCTTCTTGTTCAGGCAGATGTCGATACGTGCCACGTTGCGGGTCAGCAAGGCCTCCAGCTCCAGCGAGGCTGCGGAAGCCAAGTGGATTTCCTCGGCAGTTCCCTTTCTGGCCGTACCGCTCATTACGATGCCCGTGTAGGTGTCTCCAGTCAGGTCCGCCTCATTTTTATACGCTCCACCGGAGATTTTATCGGCAGACTGTCCTTCCGAGTCGTCCAGTACCGCACCGGCAGTCAGTACCTTGAATTCCTGCAGCGTGGTGCCGCTGGTACCGTCCGCATTGACTATACCCAGTTCCGTGCCCTCATTTGCCACTAACAGCACCTTCAGGTACTTGCCAAGCATGTACTTCTCCAGCATCTCGGTGTAACTGTATTCCCCGTTACCCATGGCCGTACCGGAAACTCCTGGAGTACCTGCCGCACCGAAGGTGATGCCCTCCTTCTTCTTTACCAGGCGGTAATCCGCATCCCCGGCACTCTGCCTAGAGGCCATGAAGATATACACGCCCAACTTCTTCACCGTCCATTCCTGTACCTCGTGCAGCGCTGCCGCCGTCTCTCCGTCCGCCCGCGAGCCCGGATTCACCACCGCATCGGGAGAGGGCGTACTGAGCACGATACGCAGGCTTCCCGCCTCCACACGGATGCCTTCCGCACCACCGTCCGGGGTGGAGACCACCTCCCGGCTGCAGCTACCGCCAAGCACCGAAATGCACAGCAGACAGACCATCCAAACATAACTTCTCAATCTGTTCATGTCTTTCGTTTTTTTTGGTTACACATCTGTTTTTATTCTCTGTTATTCGTTTTTCATTATCCGTTATTCATTCTTCATTTTTCATTCTTCATTACTCAAACGTTCCCCCGTCCGTCCAGTCGTTCACCCCCACATCCAGCGAAGGGCTAAGCTCGACAGAGCCGTCGCGGTAGATGAGCAGGTGAAGCTCGTACTCCTGCACCGGGGTGGAGTCCGGATACCAGCCCCACTGGCGGAACACAGGTTTCAGGTCAATCAACTCAGTTTGGGCACTGGCGCCGTACCACACACGGATGGAGGGGATCTCCTCATCCGTATAGCGCAGCGTCACGAATTCAGCTCGGAGCGCCATGTTCAGCAGGTTGCTCTCCTCCACCGAGCTCCGAAGCTCACCCGTATATGCCGGGAATATCCGCTCGCCCAGCGGACGGGCGTTACCCGGAAACAGGTCGTACCCCTCATGCACACCCGAAAGCTGGAGGTAGTAGCTCCCGCTCCCCGGGGGAAGGCCCTCCCACTCCACCATCACCTTAAGGTGGCAGTGTACGTTCGAGAGCTCCGTCACGAACTCGTTCGCACAGCCCGTCTTCATGCGGAACCGCTTTGCGCCCCAGTAGAGCTGGTCGCCGTGAGCCAATGCCCGCGTCTCGCGGAAGAAGTCGCACGCCCCGAAGCGCAAGCTGCGCACGCTCTCCTCAAAACCTTCCACCTCTCCGTAGTCGTCCAGGTTGCCCACCGCTATCAGGCCGTAGTCTCCTTCTTCCAGTCCCGAGAGGTCCACCCGTTCCGGGCGGCCCGGAACCGTGGGAAGTTCCCTAAGAAAGCGCCCGTCATCCCCAGAGAAGAGGAAACACCGCAGGTGCTCCACCCTGTCCGGGAAGTAGTCATACCCGTCGTACGTCAGCCGATACGTCATGCCGCCCCGGTAACAGCACAGGTCGCGGTCGTCGCCCAGGTCGCACCCCACAAGCAGGACGCACGCCAGCACCGTCAGCAGCAGCCTCATCGCACACCCTCCTCTTCTTTCGGAGGAAGCACCGTATAGCGGATCTCCACCTCCATGCTACGCAGGTACGGGTACATCCGCTCCAGCAGCTCACGCCAGGCCTTTCCACCATCCAACTCCTGCAGTTTCCGCTTGCGCACCCCGGAAAGGGCATGGCGGCGGATGAGCAGGCTTACCTCCTTATACCAGGGGGAAAGGCTGTCAGCTTCCACCATGCGGTGCAGGCCTTCCCAGTCCTCTCCTTCACCCGAACGGCTGACAGCCTCGGGAGAAAGGCGATAATGCCGGCAGAGCCAGGCAGAGAATGACTCCGCACGCCGTTCGGAAAGTGTCTGGTTGTGGTCGCGAGGACCCTCAGGAGAAGCGTACCCCCTCACGTGAAGGCCGTCCAGGCGGCATCTGCTCCCATCCGCCAGCAGGGGCGAGAGCACGCTGTCCAGGCGTGCCAAGCACTCCTGGTTGTCCATATAATCTTCTTCCACCTCCCAGCGGTCTACACGGAAGCGCAGCGGAAGGAGCACCCGCTCGCGGTGAGGGCCGGGCGCGGGACGTTCCGCTGCCTGTACCGGCAC
>ULMB01030614.1_pt1 | contig 19671 bp, 17 predicted proteins | sample 1951571 | NCBI WGS metagenome assembly ULMB01 (sample SAMEA4835542, study PRJEB28245) | human gut metagenome | biome: gut microbiome; material: fecal sample | place: Denmark | collected 2008 | reverse complement strand
AAAGGGCTGTGTGCCCTTGTCAAGCGATGTAATGTATATTATATTTTTTATTTTTCCGGCAGTTAAAATAAAGAAATACCAACTAACTCCTGCAAAAGCCCATTTCCCTATATCGTAGCGATTATAAAGCAGCGCAAATATCACACTTGTAATAATTAAGGATATAAAAAAAGCTCTCTTTTTCATTATTCTTTTTTTTTGTGTCGGAATTGAATTGTTTGGAACATCAACCGGGGCCCACATTAATATACATATATTAAACAATACCAAAATCGCTATAACGTCAATTTTCAATGTAATATCAACACATTTTAATATACACAATACTAAAATATATCCACCAACAAATATTGACATACACTTATTATTAGTATCCACATGTAAGCCGCCCGCAAATAGCCTAAGAGAACAATAACAAAACAAGAATATTACCGTTCCCCACAATTCATTGGCCGCACTCCCAATCAGCAAAACTACACCTATACTTAACAATGTATTCAATAGAATCTGTAATCCATATGTATATATTTCCTTATCCTCTCCTTGTCCATTAACTGCTATTATTCTATTCGAAATTATCTCTGCTATTTTGTCAACCATAATACCCCCTATATCATAAAAAATCTACATCTATGCATTAATTAGGCATTCTCATTGCTTAATCGGATATGGAATTAAAATTTCAGCAGTAAACACTTCACCTTCCATATCAAATTCACAATGCCCATCATATTTTTCAACAACCTTTTTTACACTACTTAATCCGATACCATGCATTTTCTTAATATCCTTTGTAGTTTCAAAAATGTTTTCTTTAAGTTTTTTTCTTGAACAACTAATACACTCATTTCTTGTTTTGATAATGATGAAGTTATTAATATTTCCAATTTTGATACTAATCGAAGGTTTTTTTGTATCCAAAAGCTCTTGACTAGCTTCTATGGCATTATCCAAAATATTTCCTATTAGTGAACATACATCCATATCATCCATAAAACTTAAATCAACATTGTCAACAACACACTCAAAACCTATATCCATTTTTTCAGCTTCATTATTTTTCTCCCATAACAAAATATTTAAAATATCACATCCAGTATCAAAAACTTTTTCAAATTTTAATATAGCATCCTTTGCCTTTTCTAGATATGAACTATCATAATTCGATACCAACATATGATTCTTCAAATCATGATACAAAATGCGCATGCTTTCATAACTTTCGATTCGATTTCTATAATATTCGTATTTAAGAGCGTCTTTTTGCTTCAGCATCAAAAGTTCTTGATTTTCATTACGATAATGAATATACCTTTCATAAAATATCATGTGAATTAAAGTATAAATAACCAATGTGCAGGCAAACGCCACTAATAGGATTGAAAAATGCTCTTTTTCAAAATTATCTATATCCAAAACAGTTCTCAGTATAATCAAAAAACAAATAAATGAAATAATTAGCGGGAGATACAAGATAACTACTTCTTGTTTGTCCAATGACTTATAACACTGCTTATTTATTTTTCTATACCCCCTAAACAAACACATTGCAATCATTCTTGAAAAACCCATTGACACTAACCATAAATATGGTCTGGTTGGATCATTAAAAATATCTGCACTAAAATTGTTTGTAAATAAAAATACAACTGGAATAAATAGAAATTCAGCAACACCCACCAACAAAATATATATTATTGCTTCCTTACCAACCTCATAACTATTCATGTTTTCATACACGATATGACCTATACAAATAATCAGAGATATATTAACCAATGTCCTTATCCATAAGTCTATATCTGTGCATCCTAATATAAAATTAATCGCGAAATAGCTCGTATATGCTGCAACGGCAAATATTTTTCTTTTGTCGTTTATAGTATAGCAATTCAAGTAAAAGAATAATATTATAGTGTCAATCAACATTCCTGTAGCAGTTAATATTATTATGCCCGTATCCACTCTTTATTTTCATCCTTTTAATTCTTATCTTCCTTATTTTTGTAATTACTAAGTGCATAATTGCAACATTGTAGCACTAATGAATTAAATGAAATCTCTTCTTTTTCAGATATTTCTAATAAAGCATCAAATAATTCTTCAGTAAACCTGATTGTTCGTGGTATATTAGGACGAGATAAAGACTTATCAATCTCAAACATGTATAAAACCCTCCTAATTTTTAAATTATATTATAATCAATTTTAAAACCGTTTTATATAACCGCTAGTGTAACCATTTATGTAACTATATATGCCATTTGCTAATATTTGGGTTTTTTACATGTTTTCTATATAATTTTTAAACAAAATCTTTTTTTATTCTATTTATATATTGTCTACTTATCCCTAGTTCTTCTGAGATTTCTCTATCAGAATAACCCAACAGAATATAGTCCAAAATTGCTTTCTGATTTTTTGTCATAGATTGCCTTTTTACTTGCATATCATATTCCATTTCAATATCTTCGTATTTTTCATAAGAAACCACTTGACTCAAATCTATTTCATTTATGCTTTCTATTGTTTCTTTCTTTATATTTTTTTTACACATATGTGCAAATTTAAATTTAACAGCATTATTAATATAAGCTAAACACTGCCCATCATTTTCACACCTGGATATACTTTTAACTGCTTCAATTATTGCAATGATTATCTCCTGTCGAGCATCTTCCTGCTCTAGAAAAAACAGTTTTTTAGCATATGATTTTATTAATGGTGCTAATATCTCTAATAGCTGTATCATTGCCTCCGGTTTTTGTTTTGCAGAAATTACAGTTTCTACAAAGCTTCTTTCTAACATAGTCAACCCACCTCCAATTTTTAAAAAGGAAGCGGGTTTGAAAATGTAAACTAAAAATAAAAAAGAGTATTTTCGTTACGTTCTGATCACGCAACGAAAATACTCGTATCATTAACTAAATCTTCTTCGAATAAAATCATTAACTGTCAAATTATGCATGTCAAAATCAAGCCCCTCATTTGCAATCACAGCACTCGCATACATTGCAAGTTCAGCCATGCGTTTTGCTACTTGGCATACCATCGGATTATAAGACTCCAATGGTTCTCCACATTCGGCTTGTACCGCTACACAAGCTCCACCACAAAGGTGTCTTGCCCAACAGGTTTTACACTTTGTACGATTGTAAACAGTGCGTTCAAAAAACATTTGTCTTTTTTCATTGAAGCCAGTTTCAACATGACCAATAATATATTCCTCATTCCCGATAAAGCGCATACAAGGATAAATATTACCTTTAATGTCAACACTAGCAAATCCCAAACCTGAACCACAGCCATATATCCTTCGAATACCCTTGCTGACCGCATCTACTTCTGTAACAAATGGATAAATATTAAACTCTTCACCTTTTCTTAATTTTTCCAAGAAAGTTTCGACCAATTCATCATACTTCTTAAAATATTCATCCAAATCCTCTTGACGGTACGATGTTTCCGGATTGGAACCCAATGCCGGTGTCAGCGCAACACACTTGAAATGTAGGTCATCGAGCATGTGATTAACAATACGCGAAACATCTGTCACTCCTTTTGCAATTGTAGCTCTTGGAATAAGCCCCGCATTATCTACCTCACTCAAAAGAGTTTTTACATTTTTAGCAAGCATATCATATGAACTTTTACCATTTGCAGCTGGTCTGTTTGCATCATGAATTTCTTTATCTCCATCAATGCTAATCTGTAGTCCGATATCATTTTCTTTTATCAGCTGTAGCAATTCATCATTCATAATTGTTCCATTTGTACTGATTGTGAGATAGATTTTTTTGTCGTACTCTTTTTCGAGAACTTTGCAGCGTTCCACGATATACTTGACTAATGGAATATTTGTCAGTGGTTCTCCTCCAAAAAGATTTAAATTAAGTACCTTCGATGTTTTCGCCTGATTCAAAAACCACTCGAGGGTTTTATCAGCCATCTCTTGACTCATTAAACCTCTTTCACCATTGTAACTACCAGTTGCCGCAAAGCAGTATTTACATCTTAAATTGCAATTATGAGATACGTTAATAACCAAGTTAATGACTTCTTTATCTCGAGCAATAGCAATTTTTTCATATGTAGGCTCCTCATCACAGATGAAACCGAACTTCATAAGATTATTTAATACTTCTTCAATTTGCTGTTCTTCATATTTGTTACGAATTTCATCGGCTGATATTTCATCGCTACTCATATAGTTCACAACATCACAATATATTTTTTCTACTGAATAAAAGTTTGAATTATTTACATCAAGTAAAATATTCAAACCATTATGAGTAAAAATGTAAGAGTCTACCAAGAACTTCTCTCTCTTTACTTTTTCTAATGTATTTCGCATTTTATTCCTCCTATTTATTAGGCAGAACGGTATACTGTCCTGCCTTTTATAAAATGGTCATTGTAAAGTCTAAGCATAGTGTGAATTAATGGGTTAGATGCAAGCAACTGCTCCTGAATCGCAGCCACTGTTTACATTAGGGTCAATGTTCTTATATTCTTCTGAATTCACCTTGGTCATCATATTCACCTCCATTCTTTCATAAAGTGTTCTTCTCTCATATGCCTGTCCACGCGGCAATTAGATGCAAGCAACTGCTCCTGAGTCGCAGCCACTGTTTACATTAGGATCAACGTTCTTGTATTCTTCTGTGTTTACTTTAATCATAAAATGTACCTCCTTTTACTTACCAATGAACCATTTTAAACAATCTTGTTTAATATCAACTTGATTGTTGTTGTTATGATATCAAATTCTCTTTATGATTCAATACAATACGCATGTTTCGGTACTGACAATGATTATTTGGTGATAAATTATGACCATACACCTTCAATTTCAACTAATAGCTCTTGTCTACACACATCACTTTGCATATATATTATTTTGTTTTTATCAAAATTTCTTTCACATATAGCACGTATCTTTTGATAGTCCTCCCAACATTTTATATACACTTTTATATAGCGTAAATTCATATCATTATCGTTTGAGAGCACTGAATACCTATGTAAATTCTCTTTACAAAATAATAAATTTACATTTTCTATTGTTGTATATAACTGTTTTTTTACATCTCCCGTATATACGCTACTAGAACCTATAATACTTGCAGTCCCAGACACAAAAAGTATTTTGTTCTTTTTATATTGAACAAATGTTGCACGAGAAAATTTCGGGCTTGAAATCCCAAATTTCGTGGGATACTCATAAGCAGGAATCTGTCTTGGATTTTCAATGCTATACCTACTAGCATCAATATGTACTGCAAGTAATACAATACACAAATCCTTTCCGTTTGATCCTATTCCAGTTGCTGCTGGATAAACCTCTCCATTCTCTTTGTAAAAATTATAAAACGCTCTTTCTCTACCTACACAGAATCCCTTATAATGTTCATCATATTCCCCATATTCATTAATACCTGGTATATAATTCCAAAATCGAACCACACGGAATACATTAAAATCGAATTCTTGCAAAATATTCCTATATGCCTTTTCTGCATTTTCTGAATGTTCTCCCTCAGAATCATTTTCTTCAACAGCTCGAAAGCAATAATGCAAACTCTTCCCCTCCACGCAGTTACCGTACTGTTTATATTCTACAGTTTCATCTGTAAACCATACTTCATAAATGTTCTTTTCTACATTTTGCATTGGTACATACTGATATGGTAAATCTAACTTCGCAGACTTATTTTTGTCTTTACCGTATACTATTACGCCCAATATATTACCGCTTATTTGAAATATATCTTTTAAATCCGAAAATACATCAACATTTAATTTTCCCATAGTACCTACCTCTTTTCTTGTTGTATAATTCGCTTTAATTCCATTACATCATCTATAAAATATACAATCAAATTTTCTTTTATTTCACCTCTGATAGATTGATATTCCATCATAGACTGCTTAGGCAAAACAATTTTCCTAATTCCTTGTTCCTGCACCACACATAATTTTTCTTTCAGACCGCCCACTCGCAAAACTCTACCTTCTAATGAGATTTCTCCCGAAAAAGCAATTGCATCTTTAAAACTAATATTCTTAATTGTGCAAATTGTTTTTACAAAAAAAGCCAAGCCTGCTGAACTACCGTCTTTATATATGCTTTGTTCATATATATTTATATGAATATTATGCTTGATAAAAAAATTATGTTTAATACCCCATTTCTTATAATTTGCTCTAAAATATGAGAAAATTACATTTATTGACTCTTGCATGATATTACCTATATTTCCTGAAAACAAAAGATTACCATTGCCCTTCATCACTAGCATCTCTATAGGCAATATAGTTCCACCCCATCTTGTCCATGCCACTCCTATTCCCTGCAAACATTTTTTTGCAATCATCTCATCAAATACATACTTTTCATTTCCTAAAATATTAGTAAGTTGTTCCTTCTCAATTACAATCTTTCCACCATTGTCACAACTATTATTCATATATAAATATTCATATATGTTGCGAATACAGGCTGATAAACTATATACTCCTGCTTCTTTGGTATAGTACGTTATTATATACATTAATACTGCTTCTGGAATCTCTACCTTTTCCAAATGCAAGTCTTTTTGACATACATTAATAACTGCTTTTGCATAAGAAATTTTTTCAAAAATAGATAATCGTCCATATAAAAACATTCGTAATTTTGAACTAATTGGACTGTTTGCTCCAAGAATCGCACTAGATGAGAAAACAAAAATAGTATTCTTTTTATTTTTATTTTTTTCAATAAAGCAATTAATCCCATTACTATAAAACCCATTTTCTATGGATGTATCATTTATAAAAACCACTGCATTTTCATGATACGATTCAGAAAAAGAGTCTCTCTTATGTATCCAATCAACGTAATCAATATATATAAATTCTCGTTCAAGGATATCGCTAATTTTCCGTATTAATATCTCTTTCCCAATTCCTTTGGGACCATTTATTCCCAAAAAAGTAGATCTACCGGTTTCAACGCCTATCGCATGGTTCATTTTCATATATTGAAAAACGTCTTTTCCCCACTCCATGCCTTCTATTATATTTTTTTCATTCATCAAACACCCGCTTCACTTTCTTATAAAATATTATAAACTTTTACTAATTACCATTCCTAACGTATAATTAGGTTTCCTAATTGAATAATCTGTTTCTACAATTCCTGCTTAAAATATAAAAGACCTGAATACAAAAGATTCAGGACTCCCTTTACCACAATATGAGACTCCTACGGATATTGTTAGGAGTCTCATAACTTCTTTAAGTTATTCTTTAAAAACTGATATTTTATCTAACTTCTCCCACGGTAGCTCAATATCTGTTCGTCCAAAATGTCCATATGCTGCTGTCTGCTTATAAATCGGACGTCTTAAATTTAAACAATTAATTATTCCATTCGGTGTTAAATCAAATCCATGTTCAATTCGACTAATTATTTCTTCATCAGATAATTTACCTGTTCCATAAGTATCTACTCCAATGGATACCGGCTGAGCAACCCCTATCGCATAAGCTAATCTCACTTCACATTTTTCAGCAATCCCAGATGCTACTATATTCTTAGCAATGTATCTAGCCATATATGCTGCTGAACGATCTACTTTTGTACAATCTTTACCCGAAAATGCACCACCACCATGATGAGCAGTTCCTCCATATGTATCTACAATAATTTTACGCCCAGTTAACCCACTGTCTCCATGCGGACCCCCAATAACAAATCTCCCTGTAGGATTAACAAAAAATTTGGTTTCATTATCAATCATATCTGCCGGAAGAATTGGCTCAAAAACATATTTTTTTATATCTTTCTGAATCTGTTCCTGTGTCACCTCTTCATCGTGTTGTGTAGACAATACTACCGCTTCTATCCTTAACGGTTTGCCCGTTTTGTCGTATTCTACAGTCACCTGACTCTTTCCATCTGGCCTTAAATATTTTAATATACCATTTTTTCTTATATCTGTAAGACGTTTTGCTAGTTTATGTGCCAAGTAAATAGCATATGGCATATAGTCTTCTGTTTCATTTGTAGCATATCCAAACATCATTCCTTGATCACCGGCGCCAATGACAGTATTTTCTATCTGTGTAATTTCTTGTCCTTTTATTTCCAGTGCTTTATCCACACCCATTGCAATATCTGTAGACTGTTTATCTAACATTACAACGACCTTACAAGTGTTAGCATTAAATCCATATTCCTCTTTTGTATATCCAATTTCAGCTATTGTATCTCGAACAATTTTTTCCACATCAATATTTGCTTTTGTTGTAATTTCTCCCATAACCATTACAAAATCTGTTGTAGTACATGTCTCACATGCCACCCGGCTCATCGGATCTATTGTCACCAATGCATCCAATATGGAATCCGAAATAGCGTCACATACTTTATCTGGATGCCCCTCTGTTACTGATTCTGAAGTATATAATATTTTTCTCATTCTTTCCTCCTAAAATATTTCTATATGCGCAGACACACCAAAATTTTTATCTGTATATTGAAAACTTTCCACTTTACTTTCTAGCCACGAAACATCATAACACGTATCACTGTTTACTAAATATACATTCCTTCCATCCTCACTCACTTGCAAATATAATGGAGCATTTCGATTACCAACACATTGGAACAAACCTTCCTCATATATTACCGGATATTCCGCTTCAAATAATTTTATCTTTTCAACAAGTTCCATAGTTTCTGCATCTATTATATAAAGATAATTCGGATATCCTGTTACTGCCAAAAAAGGTTTTTGGCAGTAATAAAATAACTTATGAGTTGTTATTCTATTAAATTCTTTTTCGCTATAACTTCCTAATTCACAAACCTCCCCATTTGTGTACTGATATTTTACAATCTTGCCTGGTCCATGAAGAACCATACTTCCTCCAAACTTCGACATATTATGACAACTTGCATAGAAAATTGATTGGTCATTCATATCAAATTCAACATGCGCAGGTGTATATGATGGCGGATCAATAACAAATAATTTTTCCTTATTTATATCCCAAAGAAATATTTTTCCTTTTATAAACTTTGCATTCTGGTACTCAAGACGAGCTTCTACTCCGTTTAAGCTTGTTAAATTCTCTCCTATATCAACAGATATATTCATATCTAATGATACCAAAAAGCCATTTTGAGAATAACCTACCTGGTGCATATTATCAATGAGACCGCCTTCAACATTTGCACATTTAATAAATTTATTATTAATAACATCATAAACATAATATCCAAATCCCATGTCTGACTTAATACCATTGTATATATCAGCTCGTGCATTTGCTGAATTAATCGATAAATATATACATCCATCTTCAGACTGCCCGATGGAAGACGCACTAAATGTAACGTCATCTAAATCTCTGTATGTAACTAAATTATTTTCAAGAGTATTAATATCAATCTCTCTAAAATAAGGTGCTTGAAGCATGAACGCTAGCATTTTATCGCCAATCTTATAGCAGCTATGAGGATTTATCAAATACGGCATAAACTGTTTTACATTTTTTGCGCCATATGGTAATTTCCTGTTAGAAAATTGCTTCTTAATCAATTTAATTATATTTGCTTGTTCACAAGTATTATCAATGATAATTTCTTTAGATTCTCTTTGAGCCAAATCTATAATATAATATGCTTCATAGAAATTATCATTAAGCAAACCTGCTACAAATAGTTTTTGCTTTTTCACACTGTTTCCTCCTTTTTCAAAATCATTTGAACCGGCGTGTATTTTATTTCTCTGAAACCATTTTCCTTACAGACTGGCAGCCCTTTCTCTGTAACTTCCATGTTTAATAATTCAACATCCAAATCTTTTGCATAGTCTGCCGAAAATTTTAAAAGAGATCCTGCTAAACCTTTTTTTCGATACATAGGTTTAGTATAACCATTAATCGGTACACCAGCTTTACCTTTCGGGAAGTTAGGATGAGGCAATCTGAAATAATATGACGTGAAACTTGTTGAAACAATTTCATTTCCACATAAAGCAACAAATGCGTCTATATCATTATTTAAATGCTCTTCAAAAAATAGCTGAAGATTTTTTCTTAACTGTACTTCGTCATAGATTGCCACCTCGCCTAAATCTTCTTTTAGGTATTCGATTCTCATATCAACTAACTGTTCAATATCTATCTTTTCCGCTTTTCTAAATTTAAATTCTTCCAATTTCTATTTCTCCTTTCGCAATATCAACACCTAATTGCAAAGCATCAAGATTTTTCTCGCATCTTTTACCCGAATATAATGTCATAATTGATGTTCTAATATCTCTTTCCGAAATAAGATATCTGCCACCATAAAAAACAATCCCAAGCATAATAATATTAGTATATTTAGGAGAGCCTACTTTCTCCCACGACTCACTTAAATCATAACACCGAACATCTATGTCTGGTCGCAACTGATATGACTCTGAATTATTTTTACTATCCAGTAGGACAGGAGCTGAAACTCTTCCGTTCTCTTTTAAATAAGCCTGATAACGTATAGCTTCACGAAAATCCATAGAAATAACTTCATCTGCCTGCCCTTTAGCAATGAATGGGCAGTATATATTTTGTCCCATTCGTATGTGACTTGTAACACTTCCACCTCTTTGTGCCATGCCAATCGTCTCCGTACTTCGAATATCATATCCCTTTTGTAATGCCGCTGTTGATACTATTTTGGAACATGTGATAACACCGTGCCCACCGATTCCTGCAATAATAAACTCATTCATAACATTCCTCCTGCAACAAAATAGCATTTCTCTTACATACCTCAGTACATAGCCCACAACCATTACAATTTGATTTATCAATTTTAACCACACCATTATCCATATGTATCGCTGGACACCTGATTTCTTTAATGCAATAAGCACATGCATTACAAACATCCGGCTTTATATATGCCTTTTTATTGGATAAAAGTTTAAATTTACAAGGAGCACGAAATATAATTGCTTTTATTCCTTCTAATTCCACAGTCTCCTGCACAATTTTTATTGAATTCCACAAATCAAACGGAGAAATTGCTTCAACAACTGATACTCCCAATCCATGAAGCACATCTTCTATTTTGATGGACTGTGACACTTCACTTGTTTCAGGTGTAGGTTGTCCACCTGTCATTGCAGTTGAAGAATTATCTAATACAATTATTGTAAGCTTTCCATTATTATAAATTCCATTAATTACACCTTGTATTCCTGTATGAAAGAAAGTGGAGTCACCAATAAAAGCTATAACCATATTATCAGGATTTGCCCTCTGCATACCAAGTCCCATAGTTATACTCGCACCCATACATAAGCATGTATCCATCATATTTAATGGTTCCATCTTACCCAAAGTGTAACAGCCAATATCTCCACAATATATTGCTTGTTTCCCTTTCATAGCTTGTTTTACTGCATAAAACGCTGCTCGATGAGAACATCCCGCACACAAGTTTGCAGCTTGTGGCTTTAGCTCTAATGTTGAATCTATAATTTTTTTTGAAGAATCAGTAATACCGAAAAGATTTTTTAATAAATCAATTATCTCATCTACCGTATTCTCTCCAGCAATTTTAACGTCACCAGATAAACGTCCATATATTATTCGCCCATTTATTCCTGCCCTTGCCAATAAATAATACAAATTTTTTTCAATTACTGAATCTAATTCTTCAATAACTATTACCTTATCTACTTTTTGTAACAAATCGGCAAAATACTGTTCTGGCATAGGAACTGTTGCTGCCTTTATCAAAATATACTGTTCGGATTTTAATTCAAGAAAGCTTATTGCCTCCTTTGCATACGCATAATTGATACCTGAAGTAACAATTAGTACCTTTCCTTTTCCATCCGCATGATAGTATGGAAGTTTCTCAAATTCCTCTTCTAATTCTGCAAATCTTTTCTCAATTTTAATATGATTTTTATATGATAACGCCGGAAAACAAACCCACTTACTATCTTTCTCGAATTTTTTATTATTAATTGAAAAGTTGTTACGATTTCTATGTACTCCCGAAAAACTATGACTTACTCTTGTCGTGGTACGTAATATAACCGGCGTACTAAATTTTTCAGATATTTCAAAAGCTTTTTGTGTCATTTCATATGCCTCTTCTGGCGAAGACGGATCAAATAATGGAAGTTTTGCATAATACGCAAAATTCCTTGTATCTTGTTCAGTCTGTGATGATAAAGGACCCGGATCATCTGCCACAACTAAAACCAGACCTCCCTTCACACCTATATATGATAAATTCATAACCGAATCTGAACATACATTTAAACCAACTTGTTTCATCGCTACTAATGCACGTTGTCCAGAAATTGAGGCACCTGCCGCAACTTCAAAAGCAACCTTTTCATTTACCGACTACTCTACATATATTTCATCTCTTTTGACTTTAAAAATTGTTTCAACAATCTCTGTAGATGGTGTGCCAGGATATCCTGCAACGAAATATACTCCAGCATCAATAGCGGCAAATGCTATTGCTTGATTTCCCATCATAAGTTCTTTATCCATTGTTTCATCTCCTTTCAAAAATAATAAGATTACATTTTCCTCTTTTTTGACTTATTAATAATTAACTGACCCAATTCACCAAGGCTATAATGAAAGAAGGTGATTGGATGAAAACATACTTGAAGCGATTGAAAAATCCTGCAACAATCATAGGACTCTCTGGTTATGTATTAACCATTTTGTCTACTCTCGGATTTACAATCGATAACGAAACAGTTATGACAATTATCCAAAGCGTTTGTTCTATATGCGTACTTTTGGGTATACTGAACAATCCTGAAACTTCAGGTATTGATTTACCTACAAAGAATAAATAATTCTTTGAATTTACCTACTAATTTTTTCTGGTATTGGGTCAGTTTTTCTTTTTACTTCTGATAATATTCTTGCACGATAATTTCAATAGACTAAATCATCTAGTTCTTACCAACATTTCCCACTATATATACAACTTTTTTAATCATTAATCTACCTTGAACGAATAACTAGGATTTGAGAGTGCTTAATTGTCTAATTTAACAATAAATTTCACTTCTTCTATACAAAAGAAAAGGGGCCGTGAAAAAAGAATAGTCCACCAAAAAAGAAAGACCAAGAGTTTTTAATGAACTCAAGGTCTTTCTTTCTGTTATAATTAACTTGTGAAAAAAATTAATAACATAATCTATTCTAACCCAAAACAGGCAGTTTTGCCAATGCTAATTCAAGATTATTTTGACATCTGTGATCCAGTGCTGACCGTACTGTTCGGATCAATCGCGAACTTACAGCGATGCATCAGGAAGTGATAGAAAATCTCGAAAATATCCAGGGAGCACTTCTAAGAATGAACAGATCCATTCGGGCAGAAGGTACCGTTGGTATCATGAAAAACGATCGGTGGTACAAAAGAATTGTCCGAAGAGGAATAAAATCTGTATTGCTTGAAGTATTTCTCGTTTCTATCGGACACAATCTTTATAAATATCACAACAAACAGAAAAAAGTTGCAGCTGCCGTATAGGAGTTCATAATAGCATTCTTATGGTGGAAGGGGAATTATACCCTTTTTTATGTAATATAACTATTATTATAACCATAAGCAAAAGGACGCATGAAAAAACTCTCGTCTTTTCACACGCCCCTTCAATTTTACATCTTCTGTTATGATTATAAATAAGAGGCAAAAGAATAATACTCTTGCCTCTATAAATTAGTAAAACTATTTCGGAGCTTTTTTCGTGCATTTCTTAATGGTTGCACCAATTCCTTCACTCATCTAAGGTTTTAAATGGTAAGACATAATATGCTGTAGGTTGCTCTTCACCAGACAAAGCGATCTGAACTCCATCGTGCAACCACTCTACATTATACTCTGCTCTTGCGCCGTCATTTGCAACATCTGCTCTAAATGATGCACTATAATATCTTCCCGGTCTTTCGTTTTCAGGTATCATTTCGAAAAGTGTTACCTCTAGCTGGTCTGCACCAAACGGAAAACCCGGCTCGCCAACTGCCGTTATTATTAAAGTATAGTTTCCATCCGGCGACAACTCACGAAATAGTTCATTTTCTTTTGATTCTACCGCTAAAAATTCATAACTATTCTCCGATGGTTCTTGAGAATTTTTGTTTTCTTTGAAATGTCCTGCATAGTAAAAAATCTGTCCAAAAATAATTACAGTAGTTTCAACTATTAATAATGTCACTAAAGTATTCCTTTTCATTGTTCTACCTCCACATATTAAAAGATAACCGTTTTTTACAATGATATCTAACAAAGTATTTAGTAAAAATAAGTCTGCTACATATATCTATATTGGTTTTTCACGATATTATAGTTCACGATAAATGTAATTCGAAAATGCGTTGCAACATGCATCTATTACTTCTTCTGTAGGGTTTTTCCCAAAGTATAGAACAATCAAATCACCTCTTTCTACCATCACATTTTTAACCGCTTCCTTTATAGCAGGTAAATATTCTGTACATCCAAGATCCTCAACAATATACATAAATCTATTGCCTACATAGTTAGCATAGTAAGTACTAAATGCTTCCGAAAATGAATGTGCAGATGATTTTGACGCTAAAATTAGTTCTGCTATTTTAACAGCATCTGCATCACCGCACATATCTTCATATGAAAATCGTGTTCCAGAACACCCCACTAAAGAATCAGCAACACTCTGACAAGCTCCACCATATTTATTCAGATGTTTCGTTGTATCATCCATTGAAGATGCTAAATCGCCAGCCCAACCAACCCAATTTTTTTGAACTAAGGTAATGTCAATATATGCTTCTATAGTAGCTGCCAAATGTTTCAAATCAATCAATCCATTGTTGCCATCAGAAATCAACACCTGACTCGAGTCATCTTGCATATATACAGATAAATCCGAATATAGATTATAATAATCACCTTCCTCTTGGCTTTTTTGCTGCACATAAGTAACAAAATCATTATTAATATCACTAAGCAAACCAATCGTCCAATAAAATGCTGTATAGGCTATACTTCTCAAGAAATTCGTAATACCTGCCGCGAGACCTCTTGGTGATAAATATGGATCTGGATTTTCCTCTGTCGCATAATGTTGTGTGTACCATTCCGTATATAAAGTCTCTAATTTTACAATCATAGGTAAGACGCTTGTTATTGTAGGGCTTGCAGGAATATTCGGTTTAGAAGGCTGAACATAAATATAACCTAATTCTGTAACGGGTTCATATCTACCAGAATATGCATCTTTATCAATAGCCCATGCTCCATCTGTAGTAGTTTCCATATCAATTTCTGCATATTGATCATAATTCCAATTTGAAGGAATTTTAAATCCCATATTTCCACTATATCCAGTTGACATATCACTTACAAAACAGGTTTCTGCATAGCCAGATTCACATACCTGAGTACAAACATTTCTAGTTCCGTAAACACCAACTACGAACAATGGATCGATTGATTCTGATAAAGCTTTAAAATATGGCAAAACATAATTTGTTATCTGTGGTGAAGTAGCATCTAAATCTACTGCAAAATATATTACATTTCCTTCAGGAATTCCAAATTTACGTGCTGCTTTAACTGCATTTCTAGCATCTAATTTACCTCTATATTTCGTAAAATATGATACATGTTTTGAAGACTCTTGAAAAATTGGAAAGAAGTATAAACCATTATCCAAAATTCTCTGAGCTTCGTCATCCCGCAATACTTTAAACTTTGTTCCTGTAAGATAACGTCCAACAATATTATATCCCTTACTTTTTAACTCTGCGGCTCGGCTGGATGTTATTTCAAAGCGAGTGTCACACGCAGTACATGATCTATCCGGATTTCCCTTACTTAAAAGCAATGACATCCAAGTATCAATATCTGCCTTACCTGTCACTGTTAGCTTCAAATCATTTTGAAAGTTTCTTACATATGCTTCTAACAAAGAAGTCCATCCAATAGTATAAATACTAACATCATAACCGTTACAATATAATGCATATCTTACCAAAAAGACAAGTTCTTCTGCAACATCCGCGGATAATGTCTCAATATCGTCAGGCAATGTCGGGCAAGCTGCCTTTGTTCCATTTCCAAAAACTCCATCTGCTGATAGTCCTAATATTGCCTGTAACACAATGATAAGTGCCTTATTCATCTCACGTCCATATAATCCATCACAGGGGATTAATCCAATATTGCCTTCATATTTCTGATTAAGTTGCTGCTGAATAGATCTAATTGTTGCATTTCCACTCGATACAAGTTTATACTGATCCATTGACAATAACCCCTTCATCACATTTAGAGTAACTGTTGAATCAGGATTTTCTAACCCCGCATCTTCTTTGAGGCTTATTACAGCTGAACCAGTTCCTCCATAAAAATGTTCAGTAATACCTGAAGCTCCTGTGCTGTAACCTTTGCACCATAGAGCACCTTGAATTATTGCATAAACTCTGCTCGTTTTAGTATCATTAGCGCTCTGCTGCACAATGCCATTCGGATATAGCTGATTGAATGCTTTTTTTGTTGCTTTACCAAAATTGTCTGATGTACTAGATAACCCCAACTCAATTTGAAGCGCTCTTGTAAGGGCATATATTGTAGACCATCCAGTCAAACCATCTTCGGTAACGGATTTATAACCTGCGTTACCTCCATACATTGCATTTAGATACTGTTGTGTTTTTAATACCATTGTATCCATAATTCCACCATCCTTTTTAATATAATTAGTTTTTTATAACCGGTTATATAATATACAAAGAGAACAGTGGTTAATTTGTAAACTATGATTCACTAAATCAACTTAATATTACGCCTGTAAGATTTACAAGTCAAGTACAAGCTCTACATTTCCAAATTATTGCTTCTATCCAATTAATATAGTTTTTATGCACCATGCTTTATATATGCTTGAATTGGTATTAACTCCATTTGCTCAAATCCTAATTCCTTATAAAAACCAACGTTTTCTTTAGAAACCGCCATTTCAAACAATCTCACTTCTTTTTCAATTGCACATTGTGTAGCAAAGTTGAGTAAACGCTTTGCCAGATTAGTTTTTTTATAACTTGGTCGTATAAAAAAATTTACCGGTACTCCTACTTTACCATTATCAATTTGGATTTCCGGCACTCTTTCATAATATATTATAAAAATAGCACCGACTATTTCTGTATCTTTTTCCGCTAAAAACACCTCGAATCTTTTATTCAGACACTCTTCTATGTATACTTTTAATCGCTCATATAATTCTTTTTTTATTGAAATTTCTTCTTCAGCTAATATTTCTGCCAAAAACTTTACTCTAAGTTCAAGTAAATCTGATATATCTGTTATATTTGCTTTTCTAAATAAAATATTTGAGTCCTCAGCCAGTATATAAGTATAATTTTCTTTATCTGATAGATACAATCTAACTAGCGGAAATGGACTTTTTATAAATCCTGCCTTTTCATATCTTGAAAGTTCTGATTTTATTACCTCAACCTCATATACTGTCGCGTTCTTTTCTTTTGCATTAATCATAGAATATTCAAATATTTTCTCTCTAACTTCATTTATCCTATATTCTGGCTTAATATAATCAAAAAGCAAATAGGCACTTCTTTCACTATCAGGATTCATACCTGGCAATAGTTGTAAATAACTCACACAAAAAACTCCAATAATATTCGTATCTGCCTCAGCCACTACAATATCAATATCTTTATCCACATGTTCATTAAAATATCTTTGGATTTGAAAAAAAAGCATATTATCATTTTCAATTTCTTTTACACCATATTTTTCAATTAAATACTGTTTTCTAAGATAAACCAATTGGTGAATATCTGAACGCGTCGCATTTCTTATGTTTATATTTTTCATCACTAATCCTTCTTTCCAATTTTAACCTTTCTATTTCTCACCCCTAAGTCTTTGTATAAATTGATTTTTTCTTAAATAAAACTCATAAGCCTCTTTTCCTAAACTTTCCGGCATTGTGTAAGATTTCTGCATAAAACGTTTACAATAACCACACTGTTCACATAACTGGTTGCATGTTATTTTATTGTGGTAAAATGCGTCAACATAACCATCCAAAGCTTTGTTATCAATGTACGGCTGATGTTCAGTATCATATGGTGCAAATATGTGAAGTAAATCAATTAAATTTCCTTCAAAATTTTCTTCAATATATGCATTTAGTAGCCGGATAATATCACCTTTGAGTATAAATTCCCGACCTTCAATTTTGAAATATTGTATTCCCATGTTCTCATATAAATGTATATCCTCTGGTCTAATCCAATTCAAATTAAGATACCATTGCAGATTTCGTGATTTTCGCATACCACAATTCATAAAATAATAACTTTCTGCTCTCTCGCTATTATCATGCGCAGTTTGATTATAGTGGAATATTTTATATGGACAATTTTTCATACATTTATCATTTATAATAATCTCCATTTTACCATCAGAATGTTGAACCATATTTCTTAAAACATCAAACTCTTTTGTTACTGAAGGTTCAACAACAAAACGTTCCACACCAAGCTCAATATAATGCTTCATTTTCATTACAGAATCAACCTGACATATTGCAGACACTTTTATTTTCATATTAGGAGCAAAATCTTTTACCATTTCTATAATACTTGGTGTTGCCAATGTTAAATTAGTTACTCCAATACTATCCAAATCTTTTAATAATGCTTTTATTTCTCTGATTCCCGCGTCCGTAAACTCATAATTTCCAAAACATGCTGCATTTAATGTGTAATTAAACTTTATTCCTTTTCTAAGAGAATAATTGACATACCTTTCCAATTCTCTAATGCCGATTTGCGGCAGTGAATCTACAGCTCTTCCAGACATATGCATATAATCTTTTGTCACCTGCCCATATGTCTCTCCCACATATGCCTCTGCATATTTCTGATTCAATTCATTATACGCATCTATTGTTTTTTCATTAAAATCTGCTGGAACACTAAAAATCTTCATATTTATACCTTCTTTCTGATTATTATTTTTAGAAGTTTACCATTTTCAAAAGGAAATATAAACAATTCCGGATAACTAGCACTTTACAAGGTATAAATTGACATTGTTCCTTTTTAAGAGCTTTTCTTAGTTTGACATTCCACGAAGGAACAACTATAATATTTTTATTACATGCGTAAGATTTAAGGAGGATTTATGAGTACATTACCACAAATATCAGAAGCTGAATTCGAAGTTATGAAAGTTGTTTGGAAACATGCACCCATAAGTACCAACGAAATAACTGATCGGCTAGTAAAAACCACAAGTTGGAGTCCCAAAACAATACAAACTTTGATAAAACGGTTAGTAAACAAACGTGCTCTTACCTACGAAAAACAAAGTCGAGTGTTTGTATATACTCCCTTAGTTCAAGAAAATGAATATATTGGTCATGAAAGCAATTCCTTTCTGGAGCGCTATTATAACGGAGACATAACTGCAATGCTTTCTACCTACATAGAAAATCATAGACTGTCTGAAACAGAAATAGACACCCTACGTTCCCTTCTTTCCAATAGGTCAAAAAAAGGAGGAAATTAACGTGGCTAATTTTATGATACTCTTTTTAATATGCAATGTATTTATCAGCGGTAT
>ULMB01023379.1_pt1 | contig 20039 bp, 18 predicted proteins | sample 1951571 | NCBI WGS metagenome assembly ULMB01 (sample SAMEA4835542, study PRJEB28245) | human gut metagenome | biome: gut microbiome; material: fecal sample | place: Denmark | collected 2008 | reverse complement strand
TCCGCAGTTTAATATCCGTAAAAAAGCGACAAGGATTTTTACGCTTGACGATTATGTAGCTAATGGGTCACTTTCCGAGAAGTATGCTGAATATTTGAAAGAAGCTATTGCCAAAAGGAAAAATATTCTTGTGGTTGGTGGCACAGGCACTGGCAAGACTACGTTTTTAAACGCCGTACTTGACAGTATCGCCAAAATATCTCCTTATCACAGGATAATTTCACTGGAAGATTTGCCGGAACTGCAATGCCCGGCAGATGATTACAGTCCGATGTTTACCAAACAAGATACCGGCGTTGGCGGCATAAAGTACAATATGACGCGGCTTTTGGCAGACTGTATGCGCCGCAGCCCAGACAGGATTGTTGTAGGCGAAGTCCGTGATGGAGCCGCATATACGATGCTGAAAGCCTGGAATACGGGTCACGAAGGCGGAGCCTGTACCGTCCATGCCAACAGCGCGGAGCAGGGGCTTACCCGCATTAAGTCACTTGCACAGGAAGACCCCGATGCCGCAGGCGATATAAAAGAGCTTATAGGTGACGCCATAGATATTGTTATTTCCATTGTCCACGTTGATTTGGGCGGCGGACGCAAAGCACGCTGCATAAATGACGTAATTGAAGTCAACGGTTATGACAGTATTAAAGATAAATATATCATCAAACACATCTAAAAACGGAGGTAATAAGAAATGTTTAAAACTCTTCAGGAGAAAAAGAAAAAAATTTGTGGAGTAGCAGGTGTATATATGCTGCAAAGCAGTGTTGTGCTGGCAAGCAGCATTTCCGATGCTGGTCTTGGTAACGCAGCGGAAGTGGACTGGCCATGGACAAGCTTTTTTAATGCCCTGGCCGAAGAATTAACCGGTCCGCTGCCAATGGCGCTTGGTATTTGTGGCATTGCAGGCGCAGCTATTTCCATGTTCGCCGGCAATCACGGTGGCGGTACGCAGAGGTTTATCCTGCTTATCCTTGTTGTTTCAATCTGTCTTTTCGCTCCTAATTTCATGGCCGTTATTCGTGACAGCGGCGCTGGACTTACGATTTGAGGCGAAGCCATGAACAATGAAGTACAAGGCTATGAAGTGCCAATACACAGAGCACTTACACAGCCTATTTATTGGATGGGCGTGCCGCGAGGAGTACTGTTTCTTGAAGTTATAGGTGCGCTTTTGGGTGGTCTTATTTTTAAGACGTTTATTGTTGTTGTGATTGCTTTCTTTGCTCATATGATTTTCCGCTATCTTAGAACTCAGGACCCGGATTTTCTGGGTGTGTTTTTTAGGGCAAGCAAGCATAAGTTATATTATTACCGCTAACAACAGGAGCAGAGAGAATGTTGAATTTCTTTAAATCAACCAAAACAAAAGAAAAAAAGCCGCCATATTCACAGCGGGTTGGGGCTTTTGATGAAAAGCCGTGTTTTGAATATTTACTGCCGTGGGCTTATGTAAGTGCGCAAACTGGAGTTGTGTACGGCAAAGATAACAGCTTGATGGCTGTGTTTACGTTCCGTGGCCCTGATATGGCGTCCAGTACGCCTGAAGAACTTGTGCAGTACAATGCGGCTTTAAATAATGTATTTAAAGCACTTCCGACAGGATATGTACTTTATTTTGAAGCGCAGCGTCATTTTTCAGATGCTTACGAAGCGGCTGAAATTGGTGTGCCGCTTGTGCAGGTCATGGAAAATGAGCGTAAAGATTATTACAAAAGCCAGCAGCATTTTGAAAGCACATATTATTTTATTGTCTACTATGAACCTCCGCAGCTTTTGAAAAGAAAGCTCACAGATGCGTTTATTAAAGATGCGAAGAACAGAGGAGAAAATTCCGAACAGGATTTGCGATTGGTGGAAGAAACAACAGAAAAATTCATCAACAACGTAAATTTAATCGGGTCGATGTTAAGCCATCTGTTCCCTGATATAAAGGCGCTTGATGCCGATGAAACGCTTACTTATCTGCACAGTACCGTTTCCAACAGGCACGTGGAAGTAAAGAACAATCCGCTACGTTATATATGCGATTATATTTTCGACGAAAGTGGCTTTACGGCCGGCAGGGAACCAAAACTTGGTGACAAGCATATGCGTGTCGTCACGATTTTGAATTTTCCACCGATGTCCACTCCTGGAGTTTTTGATGCGCTTAATAATCTGAATATGGAATACCGCTGGGTATCAAGGTTTATTTGTATGTCGCAGCAAGATGCGAAAAAAGAGCTTAAAAATTATAAAACGCTGTGGTCACAGCAGGTGTTAAACCCACTTGCTATTGCGCGTAAAGCTGTTACGAAGGAAGCTCCCACGGAAAATGACAGTGACGAAGCGGCAATTATCAATAAAGATGATTTGACGGTTGCCCTAGCGGAATTAAGTGAGGATTTGGTTGCCTATGGTTATTACACCATGACTGTTATTGTCAAAGACGATGACGCCAAAAAGTGTAATGAAAAGGCAAACCAGATACTTGACGTTATAAACTCCATGGGCTATACAGGCTATATCGAAAAGGATAACAGCACCGAAGCCTGGTGGGGGTCGCTGCCGGGGTGTTATCGTGCCAATATCCGAAGGCCGATTATTAACAGCTTAAATTTTTGTCACCTTGCCCCGATTACGGCAACGTGGTCAGGAGACAAAAGGAATGAATATTTAAAGGGGCCTGTGCTGCTTTACACCGATACTGATGGCAATTCAGCTTTTAGGCTGAGCCTGCACGTTGGTGATGTGGGGCACACGATGATTTGCGGGCCGAGCGGCAGCGGTAAGTCCGTATTACTTAATACCATAGAAGCGCATTTCTTAAAATATCCCGGTAGCAGAGTATTTATTTTTGATAAAGCGGCATCAAGTCGCGCGCTGACACTTGGCGTAGGCGGCAATTTTTACAACCTTGCGGCTGAAAGCAGTGAACTGTCCTTTCAGCCGCTTGCAGCAATAGATGATGACAATGAAATACGATGGGCAAGGGAATGGATATTATCTTATCTTGCACAGCGTAATGTAAAAGTAACACCTGCGTATGATAACTTTGTCTGGAAAGCACTAAACTCGTTAAAGGCAATGCCAAAAAGACAGCGCACTATTTCTACCTTCTGTGAATTAGTACAGAGTCAGGAAATTAGGGTGGCGCTTCAACATTTAACAATTCGTGGCAGTTACGGCAAACTGTTTGATAATTCAGATGACATTTATGGCAGCGGCCGTTGGCAGGTTTTTGAAATGGAAACTTTAATGGCAACGCCTGCAATCGTCCCGTCAACGCTGGATTATTTGTTCCACCGTATTGAAGGCAGCCTTAAAGAAGCATCCGGACCTGCAATTATAGTGCTTGATGAGTGTTGGTTATTCTTTGATAATCCAGCGTTTAAAGATAAGCTGCGTGAATATTTCAAGGATATGCGTAAGAAAAATACCAGTATCATCTTTGCAACTCAGAACTTATCTGACATTGCCAATAAGCCGGAACTTTTGACAACGGTTATGGAAAACTGTCCAAACAGGATTTTCCTGCCGAATGTTAATGCGGCAAATAAGCAGAGCAGCGAACTTTACAGGCTGTTTGGCTGCAATGAAACACAAATCCGTATTATAGCTGATATGATGCCCAAACGCGATTATTATTACAACAGTCAGAAGGGAAACAGAGTTTTCCGCCTTGCGCTGCGTCCGGCAGAGTTACCGTTTGTAACAGCTACAAGTAAATCTGACCAGTTAGCCATGGACAAACTGCTTGCAGAATATTCCCAAGAAAATTTTGTGGAACAATGGTTGAAATATAAGGGCTGCGATAAAGAATGGGACGAAATTAGATGGCTTTGGTTTAGAGAGGTTCTTAGTTTAAAAGATTGTGGAAAGGAAATAAAACAATGAGTTTATTAAAAAAATTAAGAAATAAAAAACTTCAAAAAGCTGTTTTATCAAGTGTTTTGGTATTATCATTGGGATTTTCGCTAAATGATAGAGTTTATGCAGGTTATCAAGCAGGCGATAACGCAAGCGCTGGTTCAAATGATGTTGCGATAGGTGAAAACGCAACCGCTGACTGGATTACTGTAGCAATAGGTAAAAACTCATATGCTTATGATAGAGCTACTACCATAGGTGCTTATGCTAGTGCTGATGACCGCTCGATTGCATTAGGTTATAAGGCAAGTGCTTCAGACATAGGTGCTATTGCAATAGGAACTGAATCAGTTGCTCAAACTTGGGGTGTAGCTATAGGGTACAATTCTAGTGCAATTGAGCATGGCGTAGCTTTTGGCGGTAGTGCTAAAGCAGTTGATGGTGGTACAGCAATTGGTTATTGTTCAAATTCTGCTGATAGAGGAACAGCATTAGGTTCATCCGCTAATGCTGGTGATAGGGGAACAGCATTAGGTTATGGCACAAACGCTGCTGGAAGCTATTCAACGGTTGTTGGTTATGGCGCGAATAGCCTTAATGATTATGCTGTAGCCATAGGGTACAATTCTAGTGCATCTGCAAATAATTCTGTTGCGATTGGTTATTGGTCAGTAGCTACAGAAGCTGACACAATATCATTCGGTTCTGACGATATTAAACGACGCCTTGTAAATGTGGCTGCTGGTACAGCACAAACCGATGCTGCTAATGTATCGCAGCTTATTTCCAGCGGAAGTTATGACAATGATACGAAAAAGCTCACGCTATCTTCCAACAGCGGCAATGATGTAATTGTTGATTTATCTGCTTTATCTGGTGATAATCCTGATGTCGATGAGCCTGTTGATTTATCTAAAAATGATAAAACAGCAAGGGTGGTTGATGGATTCAACACTAAAGTAGTTGCTAATAAAGTAACTGAAGATAAGGAAAATAATTTGGAAATAACAGAGTATCAAGTAAATGTAGAAGGTAATGGTGCTGCTGAAGAAGGCAATACTGGATTAATTAGTGGTGATACTTTATATAACGAACTTAAAGATAAAGCTGACATTACTTATATTGACGCTGAACTTGCCAATAAAGCAGATACTGACCTTGGCAATATAACGGATGACGGCAAAGGCGTTATAGGAAATATCGCAGAAGAAGCTTTAGCAGATGACCTTAATGCCAAAGCCAATGCCGATGCGTCCAACGTAGCAGACCATACAGCAGAATGGGGCGCAGCAATCGGTACTGGTGTTGTTGAGGACGGTAATGGCGAGTTGGTAACAGGCGGCACTGTATATAACGCCGTTAAGGGTAAAGCAGATATTACCTACGTTGACAACGAGCTTTTAACCAAAGCCGATGTTGACCTCAGTAATATTACTGAAGGCGGGCAGACTGTTATTCAAAACATTGCGAAAGGCAGTATTAAGCTGGAGAACGGAACCAATACCACGGTGAGCAGCACTGAAAATGCCGACGGTTCTATTAGTTATCAGGTAAATGTAGAAGGCAATGGCAAAGCAGAAGCAGGCAATACAGGACTAATTAATGGCGATACGCTTTATAACACTATTAATGAAAATATTACCAATGTTACCGAAGGTATTAATACCGAACTTGACGGTAAAGCCAATGCCGATGCCTCTAATGTAGCAGACCATACCGCAGAGTGGGGCGAAGCAATCGGTACCGGTAAGGTTGAAACCGGTAACGGCGAACTGGTAACAGGCGACACCGTTTATGAAGCTGTAAAAGATAAGGCCGACAAGGATTATGTGAATGAGCAGCTTGCCGGCAAAGCAGACGCTGACCTCGGCAATCTTACCGATGAAGGCAAAGATGTTATTAAAGATATAGCCAAAGATACCGTCAAGGTTGAGGATGGTTTAAACACTACCGTTTCTTCCACCGAAAATGCCGACGGTTCTATCAGTTATCAGGTTAATGTAGAAGGCAACGGTAAAGCAGAAGCAGGCAATACAGGACTAATTAATGGCGATACGCTTTATAACACTATTAATGAAAATATTACCAATGTTACCGAAGGTATTAATGCAGAACTTGACGGTAAAGCCAATGCCGATGCCTCCAATGTTGCTGACCATACGGCAGAATGGGGCGCAGCAATCGGTACCGGTAAAGTTGAAGCCGGTAACGGCGAACTGGTAACAGGCGACACCGTATATAACGCAGTTAAAGATAAAGCAGACACAGACCTCGGCAACCTTACCGAAGAAGGCAAGGATTTTATCGGTGATATTGCGCAGGAAGCTTTGCAGGACGACCTCGATGGTAAGGCAAATATTGATGCTTCCAATATCGAAACGGATAAATGGGCAGATAAGCTCGGTACGGGTACAATTACTGCCGGCGATACCAACCTTGTGACCGGCGATACTGTCTATGATGCCATTAAAGATTTGGGTTCGAACAGTCTTGTCACCTCCGACGGCAATACTATTTCCGTTGGCAAAAATGACAGTGCAACCGTTATAGACATTTCCAAACATAACGGTGATGGCAGTACGGAAAACCGCGTAATTACTGGCATTGAAACTGATGCCAATGATATGTCCTCCGCAGCTAATGTAGGCTATGTAAATCAAAGTGTAGGACAGCTCGCAACTGATTTAAACCGTGGTTTATCTGAACTTGACAGCCGCATGAAAAAAGGAGTAGCAGGTGCGGCAGCTCTCGCGGCTCTTAATCCTCTCGATTATGACCCCGAAAATAAATTGAACTTTGCCGCAGGCGTAGGTTCTTATAAAGGTGAAAGCGCAACGGCCCTCGGCATGTTCTACCGTCCGAATGAAAATGTTATGTTCTCCCTCGGCGCATCAATCGGCAACGGTGAAAATATGTGGAACGCAGGCATTACTTTTAACCTCGACAAGCCCAGTGCGTCCACATCTAAAGCAGCTATGGCACGTGCTATCAAAACAATGGCAGCAGAAAACGATGCCCTTGAAGCTAAAACAGCCGAACAGGATGCAAAGATTGCTCTGCTTACAGAACAGGTAGAAGCATTGCTGGCGACACAGGAAAAATAACAAAAAATAAATAAGCAGCCGGTTATCCGGCTGCCTATCCAATTTTTTATATCTTTATATGTAAACTATGTTTTCATATGTTCCATACTTTTCATATATTACATAGTTTACATATAAAAGTATGAAACGTATGTAATATATACGTACATAGTTTTCATAAGTTTATTAAGAAAAGGAGAGGATATCATGGTCAAAAAGCCCAAAATAATTGCGGTGGCAGCTGTTGTGGGGATTATTTTAGGTGCCGGTTTTGCAACAACGCAGGCAGCAATACCTGTTGTAGACACGCAAAACATTGCACAGCAGTTAAAAACGTACACAGAAACAGCAAAAATAGTATCACAGACAGCGGAGCAGATAACGCTTCAGGCTAAAGAACTGGCATCGCTTCCAACGTCAGTTTTACGTCAGTATACCAATAGCATCAATAACAGCATCCGCAGTATCAACAATACTTTAAACAGTACGATTGTATTTTCCGAAAATGCCACTGAAAATACAATTAGGCAATATTGGGAAGATAAATTCCCGGTACTGAGCAATGCTGATGATTGGGTGATAAGTGAACGAAATCATCTGGCAATTATAACAAATTTGCAGGAGGAACAGTCGGAAGATAACAAACAGTCACTTGTAGCATATCAAGAGTTGATGCGCGAATTGGATGATAACCAGGAAATGCTGGATGATTTGCTGGAACAGAACCAAAACATAGAAGGCAATAAGCAAGGTCAGCAAATCAGTAACCAGATTGCCGGCGTAACAGCAAATATCAAAAGAATTGAACTGGCGCTCCGCGCGCTTGACGCCAAACAGAAAATAGAAGCTGACCAGGCTGAAATTACAGTACGGAAAAACGACAGGATTCTTGCGCAACAGCGCGCCGATGCGGAAGCAGCGGCAATCGATGCGCTTGATACTACATCCAAAACGGCAGCGATGGATGACCCCTGGAGCCGTTACGGGTCTACAACAATAAACTGGTGAGGTAATAAGATGGGCATAGACTTTGCTGAAGGTAATTTTTTAAATGCACTTCTGGAATTTTTTGAACGAAACAGCATAATGGGGTTTCTTGCGCTTGTGCCTCATGCAAGGGAACTTCTTACTGTACTTGGCATTATAGATATTTGCGCAACATGGGCGCTCTATGACGGTTATTTCCGGATGTCTGAAATGATAAGTAAAGTTATGAAAATCGGCTTTTTCGTATTTCTCCTTGCTTATTTTCCAGATATTAACTCTGCACTTTTGCGGTCATTTCAAATTGCTGGCTTAACAGCTGCCGGAATGCCAATTAGTGCGGATATGCTTGGCCCGAGTAATGTTTTAGATATGGGGTTTGCAGCTTGTAAAGAATTATTTAAGGCCTTTCATGAAATAAGTATTATGTCAAATGGTGGGCTTGGTAAGCTGTTTATGTATCTGATTGCCATGTTTTTCACTATTGCAGCTTTCTTTTTTATGGCTTTTCAGATTTTATTAACAAAAATTGAATTTAATATTTTCGCAAGCCTTGGCGTTATCCTCTTGCCGTTTGGTGTATTGCGCCATACTTCGTTTTTATTTCAGCGCACGGTTTCGGCTGTGTTCAGTTTCGGCGTTAAATTGATGGTAATGTATTTTATGGTTGGTCTTACATTGAGTTATATGAGTACACTTACATTATCATCTGAAGCTGAGTTTTCGGAGTTGCTGAAACAATCTCTTGCTATGTTTACGCTCGGCCTTCTGGTTTGGAAAATACCGGCACTTGCTGCCAATATTATGAGCGGCACGCCTACACTGGAAGCAGGCAATGTGTTGAGTTCTGCTGCCGGCGGTTTCACTGGCGCAGTTGCCGGTACTATTGCAGGTGCGGCCGCAGCAAGTTCGATGACAGGTATGGCAAGTGGTTTGTCCAAAACTTATGCCGCTTCCCGTGCTGGTGGAGCAAGTATAGGTGGAGCACTCGGAAGTACGGCAGCTTACGCCGCAGGTCAATATTTTGCCAATCGTACCCGTGTGGGACGTAATTTTGCGACTAACCGTGATTTTTATAATTCTGAAACAGGCAGTGCTGATGCGCCGCGGTGGTTCCGTAATTTTGAAACAAAGAATTTTTCGGATAAAAGTCATGATTAAAAAATTTATATTTATAATTATATTGATGATTTTTACTACAAGCGCATATGCTGCACCGCTGATACCAGGGGGTATTGTTACAAGCCCGTTTGCGGAAGGCAATCATTTTGGTCATACCCATGCCGGCATTGACGTGGCGTTGGGCAGCGGTACGCCGATACTTGCGCCATCGGGCGGTTATGTAACACATGGCAGTGGTAACGGTTATATTTACTGGGTGCAGATTGATACGGCAGAAGGTATTACGTATTTTGTAGGCGATTGCCGCGAAGATACTCTTGATTGCCCAACCGGGTATGTGTCGGAGGGAACCGTTATAGGCATCTCCGGAGGTGATGCCTATAACGGACCACTCGGTTTTTCAACCGGGCCTCATGCCCACATTGAAGTTTTTGACGGTACAGGATATGCGGTAGGCGCGCAGATTGACCCTGCGCCTTACCTGGCAGCTATTGGTGTAGACCTTACTGGTAATCTCTTCCCTTCGGGAGATGGGAACACTGGTATTGGCGGAGCTTCAATGGGCAGCGATAATGTAGAACTTCCGTGGGGTGTGGAGTCTATGTATGAAATCGGCAGTAATGTCAACAAAGATATTGAGTATTACAGTGAAGCTGCAAGCCAGGCTTTTAAAACGTTACAGCCGATAATGCTTGGAGTGTTGACTGCACTTGCAATTATTGACCTTACTTTGCCTCTGTTAATATCCGGATTTGCGTTTTCACAGCCTGTACTGCTGCGAAAAGTGTTGAAATACGGTTTTGTGTTCTTTGTGTTTTTTAATTGGCAAACAATGGTTAATGAGCTGTTTCTCGGCATGGTAAGTGCTGTAAGCGGTTCTTATACCGGTGATTTGGCAACCATAGAACAGAATATATCTCAGCCGCAGCTTTTAATCCAAAAGTGTGTTTTTATGCTGACGCCGGCACTTAACAAAATTGCAAGCTATAAATCTTACGATTTTTTTATGAATTTACAATATATCCTGCCGATATTTATTCTCGCATGGGTAACTATAATCGTCTATATAATGCTGGCTCTCAGAATTGCGCTTATCTATGTGGATTTTTATTTAACGGCAGCAATGAACGTTGTTACTTTACCATTTGCTCAGCAAGGTTTTTTAAAATTTATACCTGAAGGTACATTGGGACATTTGTTTGCTGTTACCATAGAGCTTTTGGTAACGTCCATAATGGTGTGGATGGCTGTTATGGTAGTGCAAGATGCATCACCCGGTAATTTATTTGCACTAACCGATGCCGCAGGGCATGTAAATTATTTGGATGGAGAAGTTGTTACTAAATTTACCCATTTGTGCATAGCCCTTTTAAGCCTGGCTTTTTTAACAGGGACCGTACCAACAAAAATCGCAGGGCTCTTGGGCGGCAAATTTGAAATAGGCTGAAGGGGTTGATAGCGATGAAGCGTAGTAAAAAAATAACCCTACTGATACTTGCGGGGTTATTTATCTGCCTGCCGGCAGCACAGGCTAAATGGCGGCCAATAAAACCGGGCGACCATGTTTTTGATGCCAAACGGTTTGCCGACAGTGTGCGTGAAACGGCCAAAATAATTGAAAATGTGAAAAACAGTATGGAAAAATTGAAAAATCAGGAGATTTTTAATACAGGTATCAATTTAAGTACGGTTACAGACCGCTATAAAGAAGCGGCGGACAGCGTTAATGATTTATTGGACGGGACATCGATTATAAACGTACACAAAGATTATGAGGATTTTAAAACGTATAAATCCCAAAACATAACGGAAGCAATGGCTGATTACGGCAAATATGAAATAGAACTGATAAATGAGGCCGTTCGCCGTAAGGAAGAAGTTTTATTTACGGAATCGGATTTGGCAGCGCGCAGTGCTGAAAGAAGCGAAGCTGTAATGGAAATGGTTACTGCCGATGACAGCGGTAATTTAACTGAACGGCAAAAAAGCAATGCTGCGGCTATATTACAGGCAGCTAACAGCCTTGACGCAGCACGTATGGAAGCGGCAAAAGTAGCAGACAACTTGCAAAGCAGGGAAGAACGCTTTGCCTTAAACCGCATGGAACAGGAAAAGGCCAAAGCAGGGGCTTTTTACAGTTATGACCCTTATAATCCTACTGAATTTGATGAAGCAGTTCATCAATCGGATTCTGAAAACTTTGGCTTTAGGAAGTTCTGAAAATAAAAACACCCGGTATTCATCTGAATACCGGGGTAATAAAGCAAATATTATTTTTTGTCTGTAGGTGCATCAGCAAAGCCGAAGCTGTTGAAACTTTCTTTGTGATAAAATCCCATGTCATCGGCATCATAAAGCGCTTGTAAACGTTTTTGTTCTTCTTCTTTAAATTTCTGCATATCACCATCTTTTTCTTTGGTGTAAACTTCTTTGCCAATTAACAGTGTTCCGTCTTTTTCAACATAGGTTACAGTCATCTTGCCGAACATGGTGTCAATGGCCAGACGGTTATCACCATCAGCTTTTGCAGAAATTTGTGCAGGTTTTTTTGTTTCCCAGACAAATGTTGCATCAAAAATAGGCAGAAAACCTTTATTGCCGATTTTCTTTTCTTTTAAATTATATGAACTTATAACTTCTGTTAATAAGTAAGAATCGCCATTTTTTTCAATGGTTAATTGTTTATAGTCTGAACCGTCAAATTTAGAAAAAGAACTGTTCTTAGTTGTTACCCATTTGCCTTCAAAGTTATCACCACCACCGCAACCGGAGATAACCAGCATTGCGATGAGCATTACAGAAGCGGTTAAAATTTTAAAGAATTTATTCATTATTTTTTCCTCCTTCTAAACTTTCGATATACATTTCAACGAAATTGCTTATGAATTTGATTTGTTTGTTGTCCATGTTTTCAAGAGCAGCAACAATTCGCATGATTTCAATGTTGTTGCTTACATAATCAGCAAGATTGGTATCTTGCTGTACGCCGTTTAAAAACCAGTTCATATCATACCCCATGGAAGATATTTTCTGGATTATAGCTAAAGTAGGAGCTGTTAAATTCCTTTCAATGCTGCTGATTTTTTCCTGGTGAGTGTTAAACAGTTTTGCAAATTCTTCCTGGTTCATGCCAAGAGAATTACGGATTACCTTTAAACGGTAGCCCATAGTTTCATTATTACTTGCAGGTATAATTTTTTTTACCATTATCATCACCTTACATTGTAGTATAAATTTCCTGTAAATATATTGAATTTAAAGTAATTATACCATAAAACACGCAAAAAAGATATAGAAAACATATAAATATTAAAATATTATATAAATTTAGTGATAGGAGAGATGACAATGCAGTTATATATAGCCGAAAAACCGGATATGGCAAAAGCTATTGCTGGTTATCTGTGGCCAGATGGGAGTTATAACAAAAACAAAGGTTACTATGAGAAAAACGGAGTGGAAGTTACCTGGGCTTTCGGGCATATCTTATCACCAGCAAATCCGGAAGCGTATGATGAGAAATATAAACACTGGCAAAATTATCCCGTATTTCCGGAACGTTGGAAATATACTGTGCCGTTGTCTAAAAAGGAACAGCTTGACATTATCCGCAGCCGATTAAAAATTGCTGATGAAGTAATTCATGCTGGTGACCCGGATAGGGAAGGACAACTTTTGGTTGATGAAATTTTGTATTTTGCCGGATTTAAAGGTAAGGTAAAACGCCTGCTTTTAAATGCAAAAGACGATACCAGTCTTAAACGTGCTTTTGAAAATATCCAGGACAACGAAAAATTTAAAACACTTTATGAAGCCGGGCTTGCCCGTCAAAAAGCAGACTGGCTGGTTGGCATGAACCTGACCAGGTGCTATAGTGTGCAGCTGACAAAATATAAATATGATACCACGCTGCGTATAGGCAGGGTGAAAACCCCGACGCTTGCGTTGGTAGTAAACCGTGAGCTAGAGATAAAGAATTTTGTTAAGCACAGTTATTACGATTTAAAGGCTTTTTGGAGCAAAGACGGAGTAACTTTTGGGGCAAAACTTGTTACGCCGGACAGGGTAAAGCAGGACGAAAACGGCCATGCGCTAGATAAAGCAGTAATATATGCGATAGCTGCAAAAATAAAGCCGGCTTCCTGCGTAGTGACAAAGGTAAAACGTGAAAAAGGACATGAAAATCCGCCGCTGCCTTATTCGCTTGATACCTTGCAGGTTGAAGCCAATAAGTTATATAAAATGAGCCCTAAAAAGGTGCTTGAAACGGTACAGGAACTTTACGAAGCAAAATACGTAAGTTATCCACGAAGTGACTGTAATTATATACCAGCAGCACAGCAAAGCGACGCAGAAAAGATTTTACCAATGTTGAAACAGTACGGAATTGCCGAAGCCGCAAAAGCGGATATATGTATTAAAGGTTTATGCTGGAATGACAAAAAGGTTACGGCGCATCACGCCATTATTCCTACTGGAGTGATGCCGGAAAATCTAAAAGATGACGCTGAAAAAATTTATAAGCTGATAGCTAGGCGTTATATTATGCAGTTTTTAGAGCCTTGCGATTTTGAGGTTTTAAGTTATGAAATTAAAGCCGCTGATGAAGTGTTTAAGGGTAGCGGCAGATTAATAACAAAATATGGGTTTAGGGGAATTATAGGCTTTCAAAAAGAAGAACAGGCTGATGATGCCGTTATGTCTCTGCCGGAATTACGGGAAGGTGAAATAATCGGTAAGCCTAATAATGTTGAAGTAAAAGAAGGTGAAACTAAACCTCCAAAACGTTTTACCGAAGGTACGCTTGTTAAGGCGATGACCAATATCTATAAATTTATGGAGCCAGGTAATATGCGGGAAAAGCTGAAGGAAAGTAAAGGCATTGGTACACCGGCAACACGCGATACGATAATCGATGACCTTTTGGCAACTGAAATAAAGGGGCGCCGTTTAGAGCCTTTCTTAAAAAAAGTTAAAAATGAACTTGTGCCAACTGAATTTGGTATGATGGTCATTGCTAATATTGACGAGTCTTTAACAAAGCCTGATATTACAGCAGAGCTGGAATATAAATTATCAGACATACAAAGCGGCAAATACAAAATGACGGATTTTATACGTGATACCGAAAAGATGATTTTAGAGAATATTAAATATGCAGAAAATCATAAATTCCCATTGGGAGCGCATGAAACCTTTTTGTGCCCTGTATGTGGCAAAGGTGAATTGTTACATAGATATTCACCCAAGTCTAAAAAAGGATTTTATATTTGCAGCAACGAGGATTGCATTAATGAGTTTACAGGCAAAAAATATTTCTTTGAAGAAGAAAAAGGAAAACCAGTAATAAAAAAATGTCCGGAAGATGGAACCATATTAAGAAAACTTATTGGCAAGAATGGGGAGTTTTGGCTTTGTGATAAATGTAAAAAGACATTCAACGATAAAATTTAAGGAGTTGGTAAATGATGCAGCAAGTAAATCAGGAATTTGATGATTTAGTTGAAGTAAGCGAAAATTTATCGACCTCAGAAATTGCCGTTGAGGGCGATAACAGTGAAGATGCAATAGTTTATGAGCAAGAAGATGAAAAAACGCTTACAGAGAAAGTATGTGAGTTAGAAGACAATCAAGCGAAAAATCCAGAAGTAAAGCAGAAAGAGACTGTTGTTAGTCTTTTAAAAGAGATACAAAAAGAAAATAAAGAGATATTGGAAGTTATAAAGGAAATACAAAATGAAAAAATTGTCTATGAAAAGTATCAGCAAAATTTGAACGACTTTAAAGGCACTTTTGAGATATTTCAAACACAGCTTCCGCAGTTAATTTTACAATTACGTACTGATTTGAAAACTGGACCCGGTACAGATTATAGAAAAATAATTGAAGAAGCAGCGGAAAATTATAAAAATTTAAAAAAAGCTATTGCCAATGATATAAATAAAGCCATTGAAACATGGGATAAAGTCAGGGAAAGTAAGAAAGAGCAGAGAATTGAACGTTTTTTGTTATTTATAGTTATGATGCAAGCGGCTATAACTATAAAAATATTGTGGGATTATTTTATAGGAGTGTGATCTTATGAAAATGAGAAAGTTTATTGGAAATGCTTTACTTATTTTAATGATAAGCAGCCAGGCTGCTTTGGTATTTGCTGCTGACAAAACCGTTTCAGTGAATAGTACAGATAATTTGAATTTTAATTATACGGTGCAGACTGAAAAAAACAAATATGCGCCGCAGCATATTTTTGATGATGGGAATAAAACTTATGTTTTGCTGTCGGAAAAAGCTGAAGGAAAATATATCCGTATTTTTGCTAAGCGTAATGATGGTAATTATGATTTAATCAGACCTGAACAAGTAGATAAATTTTTGATTTTACCAGGTATATACATTAATTTGAGTGTTCGTATTGATGATGAGATTTTAATGATTTCAAAAAATTAGGTGATGAGTATAGTGATTTTTGAAGAAAATTTGAAGGATAAATATTCTTATAATTTACAAAATTTATTTCATTCATTTGATATACAAGCTATTCCTGAAGGTTTAATGAAAATACTCGATTCCGGAAAAATAGAATTTATTTGTATATCACGCAGAAGCAATATTATTGGAAAAGTGGCTGAGATATGTGTTGTTTTTCCCAATGTAGATGTATATAGAAAAATTTATGTACTTTATGATTACGGTTATTGTATGAAGTTCAAAGAAATACCGCTCAAAGAATTTGACACATGTGATGGGCGAAATGCGGAAATTAAAAGGCTTAATAAAGAAGAGGGATTAACGCAGGTGTTTATAGGTCGCTTTTTTAAGTTAAGTCAACCATCTATCTCATTAATTTTGAAAAAAGGTAGGGATAACAAAAATGAATAATGTAATTTTATTGGGACGTTTAACAAGAGAAGCAGAATTAAGATATACACCTAGCGGCAAGCCTGTTTGCCAGTTTACTCTTGCCGTACAGCGTAACTATAAAAATAAAGAAGGTAAGTACGATGCTGACTTTATCAATGTTGTTATGTGGGGCAAAAATGGAGAACTATTAAGTTCAACCGTAATAAAAGGCCAGAGAGTTTTAATTCAAGGTCAAATACAGGTACGCAGCTATACCAATAAAGAAGGGAATAGACGGTGGGTAACTGAAGTTGTTGCAAATAAATTTGATTACATTGAGAATAAACAAAAAGATGAAAGTGATTTTGAAAAAGTTTTTGGAGAAAATAAGACAGTGCCTATTAATTATGATGAAGAAATTCCGCTTTAATTGCATAAAAGATGAAAGTTGCTCTAAAACAGGGTAGTGTTCATAAGGAATAGTCATAAAAACTGATAAGAGGTCAAAGGCTTCTTATCAGTTTTTTCTATTTTGATTTTTTTATAAAATAAGCGCGAAAATCAGAAATTATACCTGTTGGAACAGTCAAAACATTTTAATGATAGGTGTCTTATGATATAATGAATTTATAAAATTATGCCTATAAAGGAGGTGCCACTATGGGCAGAGTTCTTGGACAACCACCAACTGTTCTTAGATATGAAAAAACCATTTTAGCTGTCGAAGAAACCACATCAGCAGGTAGATGTGGCTCCTCTCTTGCGGCCTTTTTATGTCCTGCGTTCGTCTGCCCTTGTGGCAGTGCGGCGCAGGGCATTTTTTATTGTTCGGAAAGAGGTGGCCTGATATGAGTTTACCAAAACGAAATAGTGCGGACGGGCGCTGTTACTGGATGAAGCCCGAGGTGCAGGAGGAACTGCAACCGCTCTTTGACCAGTGCATCCAGGATGCCATTGACGGGAGAATCACGCGGCTTGATTCTCTCTGGCCTCCGGTAGTGGTCAGCAGCGAAGGCGCGCCTTTTGAGGTGTGGCAACTGCTTCGGACATGGACCGAAGCGCAGCGGGCTGAGACCCTTGACGCGGAAAAGGCCATCGCCTTCAGCGAAAACCTGCGCCGCCAGAGCCGGTGGGGTGAAATTGACCACCATTTACTTGATATGCTGAAACGGGAGCTGCAGGAGAAGTATTTTGTCGTGACAGGCAATGAAGATGACCACTTCTGGGATCGGGAGTATTCCTTGAAACCAGGCATCCGTGCAGAGCAGGTCCCGGAGCCGCTGCTGCGTTTCGCCTGCTATGTGGCGGTGAGCTATAAAGTGTATGGTTTGGACTTTCAGTATCTGGACGCCAATTACCTCTTTGGATTGGTGGAGAAAGTCCGTCCGGATATGGTGAAAAAGCTCCGGGAACACGGGACCGGCAGGCTGCCGCTCTCTCTGCAAAAGAGGAAAACAGAGCACTTCACCGCATCGGCCAACGATGCCTTTGCCGTGATCCGTATTACTGCCAGGGACAATACGGAGGAATGCTGCCATGAAGTGCTGGACTATCTGTGTGAGGTTCTTTCGCAGGAGGATTTTCCCCGCAGCTATGCGGTGGAGTTCAAAGGGCCGGAAAAGAGTTATCTTCCCATCACAGGACTGCCCAAAAAGGGAATAAACCAGCTCTTTGCCTGTGCTGTGCAGTACCCCGGCCTCCACCCCCTGATGGAACGGTATGCCCGGCTTGCCATGCGGCAATATGAGCAGTACACCAATCTCAGCGATGAGCAGTGCGCGCTCCCCGGAAGTTTTGCCGTGTTCGCCCTGGGAATGCTGGGGCAAGAGTGGCGGCAGCTGGTATGGGATTATCTCGATCTCTGTGATGATGAGCACTCCCGCTTACAGGAAAAATTCCTCCGGGAGTATGTGAAACAGTTCGGATTTACCGCCGATACCGTCCCTGTATTTGTTCGTGGGGTGCTGTCCATGCAGAACATGAAGTATTCCAAGGACTATACCGCGTGGATGGCAAATGCAGAAAGCCTGGACGCTCTGCTGGAGGCAAAAAGCCACCTGTCCGAGATCGTTCCAAGCGGTTTTTCCTCCGACGAGGATGACGATGATGACGAGGCCGAGGAACCCGCCGAGGAAACAGAAGCCAGCCCGGAGGAAGTGCTGCAATACGCATGGGAAACAATCTGCTATGTGATCTGGGGCAAAGCCAGCGCCAAGGGTGGTCAGAAAGTGGTGGAAGCAGCTCCGGAGGAACTGAAGGAACTTTACCGACAGATTTTTATTCCGATAACGGAGAACCTGGAAGGAAGTGGTGGCCTGCTATGAGTTTGCCGAAACGCGACGGCGTACAAGGTCGTTATTATTTGATCCAGAAACCAGATACGAACCCCGAAGTGCTGGAACACGCCGATCAATGCATCCAGGATGTGTTGGATGGAACTGCAAAAGAAAACCATTCCGGCTATCCGGTGGTCGTTCGGAACCAAAGCGGAACGCCCTTTCTTCCCAGCCAGCTCCTGGAGCGGTATCTGTCCAAACTGCCTTTGAAGGGATTCCCCTACGAGGAAGCTGTTATATTCTGCGATGCCCTACGGCGGTTGGTGGGCTGGAGGGAGATTGGCCACACCTTGGGAAAATACATCAAACACCAGGTGCAGGAGAGGTTTTTTGAGATTAGAGAGAATGAGGACTACTTTTCGCCTTTCCCACTCTGTACCGCATGGCCGGAGCTGCGACCGGAGGATGTGGACGAGAACCTGCTGCGCTTTACCTGCTATGTGGCGGTCTGCTATACGGTGTATGGAGCCAGCGATAATACGGTTATAACCGAACACTACCTTGATCTGGTTTCCCAGCTTCGCCCGGATATGGTGAAGCAGCTGAAAACAGCTGGCAGCGGCAAATTGCCAAAGAACATCCAGCGGCGTAAGACGGAGCATTTCACCGCATCTGCCAATGATGCGTTTGCTACCATCCGCATCACCGCCAGGGACTCCACCGAGGAGTGCTATGCTGAAATCCTGGACTACCTGTGTGCGGTGTTGGAGCAGGAGGAATTTCCCCGCAGTTACTCGGTGGAGTTCCGTGGGAAGGAAAAACTCTATCTGCCCATTCCCGGCCTGCCCAAAAAGGGCGTCAATCAGCTCTTTGCCTGTGCTGTGCAGCACCCTGATCTTCATCCGGCTATGGAGCGATACGCTCGTCTGGCTATGCGGGAGTTTGAGTGGTACCAAAACCTCGCAGATGAAGCCTGTGCGCTGCCCGGTACCTTCGCCGTGTTTGCCCTGGGACTGGAGGGAGAACCGTGGGCACCGCTGGTGACGGAGTATCTGGATCTCTGCGATGACGAGCACTCCTCCCTGCAAGGGAAATTCCTTCATGCCTTGATCCGGAAGTTTGGGTTTCAACCATGGACGCTGGGGGTATTGGTGCGGGGCGCATTGTCTATGCAGTGGCTGGAGCCTGCCAGAGAATTCCGCAGCCTGATCGCCAATGGGGAAAGCCTGGATGCACTGCTGGCAGTCAAGCGCCGCTTTTCCGCTTATCTCCTGCCGGAAGAAAACGAAGACCCGAAATTCCGGGCCATCGCTTGGCAGAGCCTGCTCTGGGGCATCTGGGGGCAAGCCTCTGAAAACGGCGGCAGCAAGGTCATCAAGTCAGCTCCGAAGGAACTGAGAGAAAGGTATCAGGAAATTTTTCAATAGACTATAAGGAGGACTCGGATGAGTGAAGTAAGCTATTCAAATGTACCTCCCATGATGGCTGCCATCAAAAGTGGTGACATAGAGGCGATTCGTTCCCTGCTTCACGCAGGGCATTCTCCCAATGAGCCACAATGCTATCAGGTAATGATTGGAGATTGGCCGCGGGATGACGAAGCCTCTCCGCTGGAATTGGCTGTACTGGAAAATCGGATGGACATGGTACAGCTCCTGATCGAATGCGGAGCAGATTTGACCCATAACCCGGAAGAATTGCTTTGTGGTTCCCTGCGCAGTCAAGACCTGACCCTGTTTTCCTTTTTGGTAGATGTGGGAGTCAGAATCCCCGCAACGCAAAGGGATATATGCAGGCTGTTTCTCCACTTGGTGGATCGGGATGAGCCTAATGTACTCCCCATTTTGAAAAGGATGGGCATGGATTTGAAACAATACGG
>ULMB01027384.1_pt1 | contig 20098 bp, 10 predicted proteins | sample 1951571 | NCBI WGS metagenome assembly ULMB01 (sample SAMEA4835542, study PRJEB28245) | human gut metagenome | biome: gut microbiome; material: fecal sample | place: Denmark | collected 2008 | reverse complement strand
ATATATTGGAATAAGAATATTATCTTCCTCTATCAAAACTCTCTCCGCATTATGCATAGCTTCCATTCTAACGCTTTGCTCTGAAGAATTTCTTGCAATTTCCAAATATCTGTCATATATGCCGTTACTATAAGCCGCATAATTTTGAGGACGATAACTCAAATAATTCTCTAAAAAAGTCATAGGGTCACTATAATCTCCTATCCATAAAGTTCTTATAAGCTGATAATCTTTATCCTTTCTCATTTGCTGATAAGCCGCCCATTCCATAGAAGCAATTTGCAAATCGACTCCCAAATTCTCTTTCCACATTTGTTGAATGGCTTCCGCTACTTGAATATAAATCAAATCGGAAGTGGTTTTATATTCCAAAACGGGAAAACCTTCTCCGTTAGTATAGCCCGCTTCCGCCATAAGTTGTTTAGCAATAGCCACATTATTTGAATAACCTTCTTTAGATATATCCAAATACTCGCCGCCGTTTTCTCTAAAATCGCCTTCTACATCGTAAGCACCAACGGGAACCCAAGCGCTTGTCGGAGATTTCGCTGTTAAAGCTACTTTCTCAACTATATAATTTCTATCAATCGCCAAAGATAAAGCTTTTCTTACTCTTATATCTTTAAGAATTTTATCGTTATTATTTATTCCGAAAGCTAAAGTTGAATAATAAGGCGCTATATTTAATATTTCTTGTTTTTTCAAATTTTCTATATCTTGCGACAATACATGAACGGAAAAATCTAAAGAACCATCTTTAATTCCCGCTAAAGCTAAAGTTGGGTCTTGCATCATAACGAAAGTAATTTTTTCGGGAATTATTTCGTCTTTATTCCAATAATTTGTATTTTTTATCATAACTATTTTTGAATCGGGACTTTTTTCAATCATTACAAAAGCGCCGTTTCCTATATAGGTTTCGGGTTTCAAAGTCCATTTCTCGCCATACTTTTCTATAATATCTTTTCTAACGGGAGCGAATATCGGATAAGTCAATATATCTAAAAAATATCCCGTAGGAGTTTCTAATTCTATTTCTAAAGTATAATCGTCTATAGCTCGAACGCCCAATTTTTCTTTAGGCAAATCGCCCGCCAATATTGAAGATGCATTTTTTACATATTCTATAAAAGAAGTATATTCGGCTGCGCTTAAAGGGTCAACCGCTCTTCTTAAAGCGTAAACAAAATCGTTTGCTGTTACTAATTTTCCATCGCTCCATTTTGCATTTGTCTTTAAATTAAAAGTATATTTTAGTCCGTCAGCGGATATTGTTAAATTTTCGGCTACTCCGTTTTTTAATCCTCCGTCCTTTCCTTTAATAATTAAAGTTTCAAAAGCATGTCTCGGATATACGAAATCGTTTCCCGATAAAGTCGGGTCTATAGTTTTTGGTTCTTCTCCCGCATTTATAAATAATTCCTTTGAAGAGCGATTTTTTGCCTTATTATTTGAACAAGAAATAATCGCCATAATGCATATTAACACTATAAAATATTTTCTAATCATAAAATCTCCATTTAATATAAATTATTAGATTATGATACTACATAAATAAATATAATTCAATAAAGATATTATGATAACTTTATAAATATCTGTAAAATAAGTAAATTTCTAATAGCTTTTTATTTTTTATCGATAATATAAAAGGTATCTAATTAATCGGAGTTCAAAAAGTGCCAAGATACGAACCTTATAAATCTAGATATAAAGGCAATTATACAAGACAAATAAAAAACGAAAGTAATGAAATAAATTTAAAAAAACCTTTAATAATATCGGTAGTTTTTATAATATTTGTAGCGGTTATATTTTCTATTATAAAAAATTATTCTCCCGTAGTAGATATTGCAATAAAAGATTTTTTTAGCATTAATCATAGAGAAGCTTTGGCTTTAGAAAGCGATGGAATTGAAGAAGATTCCGATAAATTGAGTTTTTTAAGCAATATTCCTTTATTTAGTTTTTTTATTAAATCCGACACAAATCAAACTTTATCCGTTATGGCTTATGAAACAAATTCAAAATTAGAAGCTACTTTAAGCGAAAATGAAAGCGATAATAATTTTACTAATTCTAATTTAATAAGCAGAGAATCTTTACTTCCTTTTTTTAATGAAAATTTTAATACAAATTATAATTCGAGCATATATAGAGAAAATCAAAATAATAATATTGATAATGCCGAAGAAAATAAACCTTATAATTATATTGAGCAGATGATAATAGATAGCAGAAAAAACGATAATTCTATTAGCGAAACAAATAATAAATCTGCAAATAATAATTCTAATAATATTTTTTATAATTCTTCAACTTCTCCAAATTCAAGTATTTTTGAAGAAATATTAAAACCAAAAGAAAATTCTGAAAAAGTCGTAAAAACTATGAAGCCAGCATCGACAAGTTTTAGTTCGCAAATTCCAAATTATATGCAAAATAATAAAACGGAAAATGCAAATAATAATTTATATAATAAGGCAAGTAATAATTATAATAATTATTTTAAAGATATTGAATATAAAAGCGAGACTAAAAAAAATAATAACGATAGAGAAAGAATAATTAACGCTGCGACAAATAGAAACGATAAAAAAGATAATAATGCCGTTAAATCAGTAAGCAGAAAAAATATAATAGAAGAGACGATTTTTAATAATCAAAATTTTCAAAAAACTTCGGATTATGACAGAGTAATTAACGATATGGTTAATCCAAATTTAAATAATAATATTGTTAGAGATAATAATAAAAATAATAATAATTTAAACGATACGAAAAATATTATAAATAATATAAATAGAGAAGAGCCTGTAAAAAGAAATGATAAAATAGATAAAAAAGAGATAATGAAAAAAGCTAATAACGATGTGGCAAAATATAAAAGACAAAAAGCGAATAATAAAATAAACAGAGATTTTAATAATATAAAAACGAAATCGAAAGACGAAGGAATTTATTTAGTAGAATATAACGAAAACTCGGGAGCTATAACTTTAATATTTAGAAATAGAAATTTTAAAAATGAAGCGTCTATTGAAAATGCGATAAAAACTCTTCTTAACGGAGCGACTGACGATGAAAATAATAAAAATATAATAAGCTGCATTCCGAAAAATACTCAATTACTCGACATATTTGTTGAAGACGATACGGTTTATTTGAACTTTAATGAAGATTTTGAATTTAATCCTTTAGGAAACGAAGGAACTATGATTCAAATATATCAATTAGTTTATACGGCGACTCAATTTGAAGGAATAGACAAAGTTATATTTTTAATAGACGGCAATTTAAACGAGACAATCGGAGCGGAAGGTTCTATAGAAAATACAGCTTTTACAAGATTTTAGAATTAGCATATAGGTAAAAATAAATAATATTATTCTAATTACCATTTTAATAATAATTCCGTGTAAGCGTTTCCTTCTTTCATAGATTTTGTTATTTCTATCGAAGATTTTACATTATTAATAGATTCTAATAAAGAAGAAGCCCAATATAATATCGATAATTCTAAAACATCGGAATCCTCGTTAAAGTCTTTTATATGAGCGATTAAAACTCCTTTTCTACTTTTAATTATTTCTATACTCACAGGGTCGAATAAATTTTTAAATATAAATTCCGTGCCGTAGCTTAATATAAAAAATTTAGGAATAAACATCGAAAATATTTTAGTCCATTTTGGAAGAATTCTATTATAACTATATTCTGCAATTTCTTTTATTCCCGTATTAGAACCGTCATAAAATAAATCGCATACCAATCTATAAGGATTATGAAAAGCCGTCATATAAGGATACCAATCGTTACTTAAAATATCGTTTTTAAATATTAACGAAGAAGAAGGTTGCATTGCCGTTATCCATTTTTGATATCCGTCCTCTCCGAATTTATTTTTAACAAATTCTTTTAAGAGTATTAAATTCATTCCTCTTACTCTTTGCGTAATATTCGATTGAACTCTTATATCTTTAATTTTATATTTTGAAATTTCGCCTTCAATATCCGTTAATAAAGAACTATTTTCATATACAAGTTTATTCATATTATTTACAGAAGCATAAAGATTTCCCGAATTAACAGATATATTTTCAATATTCTCGTTTATATTTCCAGAAACATTTCTTATGCTCGATAAAGCTTTTGAATTATTTAAAGATAAAGAACTTAAAGATTCTATATTATTTTTTATCTCGCCCAATCTTTCGGTAATATTAATATATTGAGATTTAATATTTTCGCTTAATTTTGACATCATTGTAATAGAATGTAAAATTTCATTTGTTATTTTCGATTGTCCCGAAGAAGAATTATGAACGCTATCCATTAAATCCGTAATTTCAGAAACATCTTTTATAAGAGCGGAAAATTGTTCTGCAGAATCCGATAAATCATAGCTTGTAGTTGAAATTCTATCTTTAATTTCTTGCAAAATTCTATCCGCATTATCGGCTTGTTCGTCTGAAGTTTCCGATAAAATACGAATTTCTTCGGCAACGACTGCAAATCCCGTGCTGTATTTTCCCGCATGAGCAGCTTCTATTGCCGCATTCATTGCAAGTAAATTTGTTTGTCTTGCAATATTTCTAATCGAACTTACGAAATTTGAAATTGCAACTAAAGAGTTTATTAAATCTTCAGTAGATTTTGTAGCCGATTTAATTTTTTCCTTACTTTTAGACGAAGCGTTTAAAAGATTTCTAGTTTTATTTTCGGCGCTTTCAATAATAGAATCTATATTTTCTATATTTTTAATCATATCTTCTATAGAGGATACGGTTTTTTCAATGCTTGCGCTTTCTTCTAATATTTTATCTTGCAAATTTTTAGCGTTTATATTTATCGCGTTTATATTACTCGTATTGCTTTCTATATATTCCTGTATATTTTTATTATTATTTTCTGCAATATCTATTTGATTCGATTCTTCGTTTAAATTTTTTCTTATATTTTCTACAGATTCGTTAACGCTATAAATCGTATTAACATTTTCGCTTATTTTTTCTGGAAAAGCGCTGGTTTGTCTTTTAAATATAGCTACATTTTTCTTTATATTCGATAAAGTATGTTGAAATCCGTTATTAATAACTTCAATCCATTTAGCCATTTCGGCAATTTCATCGCTTCCCGAAACTTCTGGAATTGCCAATCTCAAATCGTTATCGTCTATCGAATTTCCTATAGTGTCGGTTACTCTCGTTACAGAATTAAATACAAGTTTTATTAAAAATACGATTATCATCATAGCGACAAAAAAAGCTACAATAACCATATAAACTGTAGATTTATTCATTTCTTTCATTTCAGAATTATAATAAGTTTCGGGAATAAACATTACCATATTTAAATCTTTGGATATTGTTTTTACATAAGCCGTGAATTTCAAATTATTTACTATAATATCGCTATTTAAAATATTATTATTTTCAGTATTTGAATTTAAGAGCTCATAATCATCGGGATATAAAGCGTCTATTTTCAAATTATTTAAAGCGTCTTCTTTTGAATTAATAATACTCAAATCGTTTTTATTTATTATAAGTATGTCGGATTCTTTTATTGCAAAAATATTTTTTATATTTTCAGAATTATAACTTAAGGGAATAGATATTCCTACGATTCCTATAACCGCGTTATTGTTTACATTATTTATAGCTCTATCTATATTAAAAACTAAATTATTTTCAGAATCATAATTCATATATATTCTTGAGCTTTTAAAATTACGAATATTTAATATATTGTTTCTTTCTGTTATTACAAATTCATTATCTGCAGGCGAATATCGATAAGTTCCCGCCAAAGGTTGAAAGAATAATATACTTATCTCTCTTTCATAATTTAAATTATTTACGGAACTCGATAAAAAATTAGGCAAATACGAATATAGATATTCTCTGCTTCTATTATTTAAATTATTATACATAGCCGATAAACTAAAAGATAATTTTTCTACCTCTTCACGCGCCGTTATTATATTATTTTCAAATTCGTTCGCTATAACCGTAAATTTATTATTAATATTTTCATTAATAATATTTCTAAAAATTCTTGTGTTTAAATTATCGCCTAAAAAGTAGACGCTTAAAGATATCATACTCATGACAATTATTATTATTAAAATAATACGAAATCTTATACCCATTTAAGATATACTCCTGCTAATTAAATATCGGAATTATCAATATATTTTTTAAAAATATAATATATCTAAATATAATAACTGTAAAGAGGAATTATTCTATTTTTATAAATTCATATAATTTGATTGATTAAATTCTAAACATTGCAATTGAAAAAAAACTAATATTAGTATATTATTCTTTTATCAAAAATTAGGAGATAATATGCCTGTAAATAAAAAAGTTAAATCAAAAAAATCGGTTTCTACAATTAAGAAATCAGTTAAAAAAATTATTAATAAAAATAGCAATAAAAAAAGTAATCTTGCTAAAAATTCTATAAAGAAAGTTGTTGCAAAAAATACAAAAAAAATAGCGACTACAAAATACTATGTTTCTGAAACTCCTTTAAAATATGCCGATAGAGAAATATTTGGAGCGATAAAAAGAGAATATAAAAGAGAATTTTCTGGACTCGAACTCATAGCGAGCGAAAATATAGTTTCAAGAGCGGTTATGGAAGCGCAAGGCTCGATATTCACAAACAAATACGCCGAAGGTTATCCAGCGAAAAGATATTACGGAGGATGCGTTGAAGCGGATGTAGTGGAAAGTTTGGCTATTGAAAGAGCGAAAAAATTATTCAAAGCGCCCTTTATAAATGTTCAACCTCATTCTGGTTCGCAGGCAAATATGGGAGTTTATATGTCTATTTTGCAAACGGGCGATACTTGTTTAGGATTGTCTTTGGATGCTGGCGGACATTTAACGCATGGAAAGAAAGTTAATTTTTCGGGAAAGATTTATAATTTTGAGCATTACGGCGTAAGTAGAGAAACTATGCAAATAGATTACAACGAAGTTAGAGATTTAGCTTTGAAACATCGTCCTAAAATAATAGTGACAGGCGGAAGCGCTTATCCAAGATTTATTGATTTTGCAAAATTTAGAGAAATTGCAGATGAAGTCGGAGCATATTTATTAGTCGATATGGCGCATATTGCTGGACTTGTTGCGGCGGGCTTGCATCCTAATCCTGTAGAATACGCTCATTTTGTAACGGGAACTACGCATAAAACTTTAAGAGGTCCAAGAGGCGGATATATTATTTCAACAAACGAAGAACTTGCAAAAAAAATAGATAAAACAATTTTTCCTGGAATTCAAGGCGGTCCTTTAATGCATGTTATTGCCGCAAAAGCCGTGTGTTTTAAAGAAGCTTTGGATAAAAAATTTATTGATTATCAAAAGCAGGTTTTAAATAACGCTAAAACTATGGCAAACGAATTTATATCTAAAAATTATAATATCATTTCTGGCGGAACTGACACGCATTTAATATTGGTTGATGTTAAATCTTCAAAAGGAATTACGGGACAAATTGCCGAAACGGTTTTAGATAAAGCGCATATAACGATAAATAAAAACGGCATTCCTTACGATAGCGAATCTCCTATGATTACAAGCGGAATGAGACTCGGAACTCCCGCAATTACCACAAGAGGATTAAAAGAAAAAGATATTATAGAATTGGTTAATTATATGGATGAAGCGCTTACAAATTACGATAACGAAAAAATTATTAATTTGGTTGCAAAGAAAGTTGACGCTTTATGCAAAAAATATCCAATTTATAAATATATATCCGAAATGTAAAAATGAATGCGAATTTAATAAATGAAAATTCTATAGTATCGAATCTTATAAACATATACGAAAGATTTGGTTTCAAAAAAATTAAATTAAGCAAATTTGAAGATTATAATTTATATAATAATAATAAAGATTTTCTTCAAACGGAACATATTTTAACTTTTATGAATCTAAACGGAAATTTGAAATCTCTTCGCCCCGATGTCACTTTGTCTATAGTAAAAAAAGTTCTTAAAGACAATGAAAAAGAAACTCAAAAAATATATTATATAGAAGATATTTATAAAATAGTTTCAAACGAATACGAAGAAATTCCGCAAGTCGGAGTAGAAATTATAGGCAAGTTAAATAATTATTCTAATTTGGAAATTATAAGTATGGCTATAGAAAGTTTAAAATCGATAAATAAAAATTATATTTTGGAAATTTCAAATATAGATTTTATCTCCGCAATTTTTGACGAAATTAATTTAGAAGAAAATTTAAAAATAGAAATTCTTAATAATATATATCTAAAAAATAAGCATGATTTGGAAAAATTATTAAATAAAAATGTCGATAACAAATATAAAAAATATATTTTATCGTTTATTGAACTTTCTGGAAATTATAAAGATATTTTAAAAAAATTGAAAAGTTTAATAATAAATAAAAAGATGCAAAAATCTTACGAAGAATTAAAAAGTTTGTCTTTCGTTTTTGAACTTTATAATAATTTTGATAAAATTTTACTTGATTTTTCTATTGAAAGTCAATTAGGATATTATAACGGAATTATTTTCAAAGGCTATATTAAAGAAAGTAACGATATAATTCTTTCGGGCGGACGATACGATAAACTTCTTAATAAATTTAATTCAAATAAAAACGCTATTGGTTTTGCAATTTATATGGATAAATTATACGAAAAAAATAAAACGAGCGATTTTATCGATATTCTGATTTTATATAAAAGCGGAGATGAAAATATTTTATTAAACGAAGTTAGAAAATTTATGAATAAAAATAAAAAAGTGAGAGTCGATATTTACGGTGATAATTCTATTGAAAATTATAAAGATAAGTATATTTTTGATAAAGATAAATTGATTAAATATTAGATTATAATTTAATGCATGTCTTTTTATTAGATTAGAATTCTATTTATCAAAAATAAAAATTATTGTATTGTAAAGAATAGATTATAAACATTAAGGCTAAAAATAATGAATATGAAATAATAATTTTTTAAATAAGTAAACAAATTTTTTTGGCTTTTTCCAGATTTAAACTAGAATTTTAAATTCTTTTATTATAAAAAATCATATTAAATAAAATATTGAAATAAAATTTTATATATGTTATAATAATCAAAATACATTAAGAAAAGTCGTAAAAATGATTTATTATAATTTTTATATAAAAGAAAAACTAATATTGAAAAATATTGAGTTGAAAAAGCAAGATTGATAGATTAATGTTTTCATTAATTGTCAATCTTTTTTTATAAATTTTAATTATTGAGGAAATGAAAATTGAAAAGATATTTAATACTTGAAGACGGAAGTTATTACGAAGGAGAAGCTTTCGGTTCGGATAATTTTAGAATCGGTGAAATTGTTTTTAATACTTCAATGACGGGCTATCAGGAAACGCTTTCAGATTTATCTTACTGCGGACAAATAGTCGTTATGACTTATCCGTTAATTGGAAATTACGGAATTAACAGAGACGATTTTGAAAGTTTGAATCCTGCAATATTTGGTTTTATTGTTAAAGAAGCTTGCAAAGAACCTAATAATTTTAGAAGCGTTAATAATTTAGATAGTTTTTTGAAATCTAAAGGAATAGCGGGAATTGAAAAAATAGACACGAGAGCGATTACAAAAAAAATTAGAGAGATTGGAACTATAAAAGCTATAATGTCCGATTCTTTAAAAGATAAAGATAATATAATTAAAAAATTAAAAAACTCTCCTTATGCAAATAATCAAGTAAAAATAGTTTCTACTCAAAAAGCTTATCCTATACCAAACGGCGGAAAGAAAGTCATTTTAATAGATTATGGAGCAAAACTTGGAATAATAAGAGAGTTAAGCAAAAGAAATTGCAATTTAATCGTAGTTCCTTATAATACTTCGGCGGATGAAATATTGAATTTAAATCCCGATGGAATAATGCTTTCAAACGGACCTGGAAATCCGAAAGATATTCCCGAATCTATAGAAACTATAAAAAAATTAATTGGAAAACTTCCGATATTTGGAATATGTTTAGGGCATCAAATTATAAGTTTAGCTTGCGGAGCGGATACTATAAAATTAAAATTCGGACATAGAGGCGGAAATCATCCCGTTAAAGATTTGGAAACTAATAAAGTGGCTATAACGAGTCAAAATCATAGCTATGCGGTAAAAATAGAAAGTTTAAGCAAAACTAATTTAATATTAACTCATATATCTTTAAATGATAAAAGTTGCGAGGGAATTAAACATAAAAAATATCCCGTATTTTCTGTGCAGTATCATCCCGAATCGAACCCTGGACCTGAAGACAGCAAATATTTATTCGACAACTTTATTAATTTAATGAATAATAATAAGAGGATAAAAAATGCCTAAAAGAAAAGATATAAAAAAAATATTAGTTATTGGCTCGGGACCTATAGTTATTGGACAAGCTGCAGAATTTGATTATGCGGGAACTCAAGCCTGTCAATCTCTTAAAGAAGAAGGCTATCAAATAGTTTTAATTAATTCAAATCCCGCGACAATAATGACGGATAGAGCAATTGCCGACAAAATATATATAGAGCCTATAAATTTAGATTTTGCAAAAAGAATAATTTATAAAGAGCGTCCTCAAGCAATTTTAGGTTCTTTGGGCGGACAAACGGGACTCAATTTAGTAGTCGAGCTTGCCAATTCGGGCATCTTAAAAGAAAATAATATTGAAGTTTTAGGCACCGATTTAAATGCCATTAATTGCGCCGAAGATAGACAACTTTTTAAAGAGCTTATGAATAAAATAAACGAACCTGTTCCAGAAAGCGTTATAGTTCATAAAGTTGAAGAAGCTTTAGAGTTTGCAAATAAAATTGGTTATCATTTAGTAGTTCGTCCAGCATATACTCTTGGCGGCACGGGAGGAGGATTCGCCCGAAATGAAAAAGAACTTATTGATATATGCGAAACGGGATTAAAAATTAGTCCCGTAGGCGAATGTTTAATTGAAAAAAGTATAGCGGGTTATAAAGAGATAGAATACGAAGTAATGCGAGATAATAACGATAACGCTATAGTTGTATGCAATATGGAAAATGTCGACCCCGTTGGAATACATACGGGAGATAGCATAGTTGTAGCTCCTTGTCAAACTTTAAGCGATGTTGAAAATCAAACTTTAAGAAATGTAAGTTTAAAAATAATAAGGGCTTTGAAAATCTGCGGAGGTTGTAATGTTCAAATCGCTTTAGACCCTAAAAGTTTTAATTATTATATTATAGAAGTTAATCCGAGAGTTTCGCGTTCGAGCGCGCTTGCAAGCAAAGCTACGGGCTATCCGATTGCAAAAATAAGCGCAAAGATAGCGGTTGGAATGACTTTAGATGAAATAATAAATCCGATTACAAAAAAAAGTTTTGCATGTTTTGAGCCTTCGATTGATTATATAGTTACAAAATTTCCGCGACTTCCTTTCGATAAATTTCCAAACGCTGACAGACAACTTGGAACTCAAATGAAAGCGACAGGCGAAGTTATGAGCATTGGCAGAAATTTTGAAGAGTCTTTTTTGAAAGCCGTTCGTTCGCTTGAAATAAAATGCGACCATATAGAAAATAAAGATTTGTCAAAATATACTACAAAAAAATTATGGGAGAGAATAGAAAAAAGAGACGATTTAAGAATGTTTATAATAGCGGAACTTATAAGAAGAGGCAAAGATATTGAAGAGATTATTAATATAACGCATATAGACAGATTCTTTTTAAACTATATAAAAAATATAATTGATTTGGAAAAAAAATTAAAATCAAATATTATGAATATAGAAGTATTGAGAGAATGCAAAAAGCATGGATTTTCAGACGGATATATAGCGAGAAATTGGAATGTCGAAGAAATCGATATTTATAATTTGAGAAAAGAAAATAATATAATTCCCGTTTATAAAATGGTTGATACATGCGCGGGAGAATTTGAAAGCGAAACTCCTTATTTTTATTCCACTTACGAAACGGAAAACGAATCTCATAAAAGCGAAAGAGAAAATATTATAGTATTAGGCTCGGGACCGATAAGAATCGGGCAGGGAATAGAATTCGATTATTCAACCGTTCACTCTGTTATGACTATAAGAAATGCAGGATACGAAGCTATAGTTATAAACAATAATCCCGAAACAGTTTCTACAGATTTTTCAATTTCCGATAAACTTTATTTTGAGCCATTAACTATAGAAGATGTTATGCATATAATAGAACTTGAAAAACCTAAAGGCGTTATAGTTCAATTTGGCGGACAAACGGCTATTAATTTGGCTGAAAAACTTACTAAGCATAAAGTTAATATATTAGGAACTTCGCTTGAAAGTATAAATAAAGCCGAAGACAGACATGAATTTGAAAAGATGCTTAAAAAATTAAATATTCCGCAACCTATGGGAGAGACAGCATTTACCGTAAAAGAAGCTTTAATAATAGCTAAAAAAATCGGCTACCCTGTTTTGGTTCGTCCAAGTTATGTTTTGGGCGGACGCGCTATGGAAATAGTAAATAACGATGAAGCTTTAAAAAAATATATGTCTACGGCAGTTAAAGAAGTAAGCAATAAAGCTCCTATACTTATCGACAAATATATAATCGGCAAGGAAGTTGAAACTGACGCTATAGCCGACAGTAAAAATAATGTATTTATACCTGGAATAATGGAGCATATTGAAAGAGCGGGAATACATTCGGGAGATTCTATAAGCGTTTATCCGACTCAAACTATATCTAAAAAAGCAAAAGATACAATAATAGAATATACGGAAAAAATAGGAAAGGGATTTAATTTTATAGGTCTTTATAATATACAATTTATAATCGATAAAAACGAGCATGTTTATGTTTTGGAGGTTAATCCAAGAAGCAGTAGAACAGTTCCTTTTTTAAGCAAAATAACTAATGTTCCAATGGCAAATATAGCGACTATGTGCATATTGGGAAAATCGCTTAAAGAACAATGTTATAAAAATCTGTATTTGAAAGAAAGAGATAAAGTATTCGTTAAAGCTCCCGTATTTTCTTTTGCAAAATTAACGAGCGTAGACACTTTGCTTGGTCCTGAAATGAAAAGCACGGGAGAGGCTTTAGGTTTTGACATTAATTTTGAAAAAGCTTTATATAAGGCATTGAGAGCGAGCGGAATGAAAATTCCTCTTCATGGAAATGTTTTGCTTACGATATCCGACAATCATAAAAACGAGGTTTTGGATTTGGCAAAAAGATTTTTCGCAATCGGATACGGAATATACGCCACAAAAGGAACTGCAGATTTTTTGAGAGAAAACGGTTTATATGTTAAAGAAGTTTCAAAAATATACGAAAGCAAATTTGAAAATATAATCGATATTATAAGATTTGGAAAAGTCGATTATGTTATAAACACTATAGAAAACGATAATCAAACTCACTCTGACAGTTTAAAATTAAGAAGAGCGTCCGCAGAAAATAATATTCCATGTATGACTTCGCTTGATACGGCTTACGCTTTGCTTAAAGTTATAGAATCGATGAATTTTATGATTTTCCCTATATCGGACATGTAATTATCTAACGGTTATGTATTTTCAATATATCTATAATCATTATTTAATATGCAAATCTTTCATCTACACACAAAAACGAATAAAAATTTGACAAATTAAAAAATATAAATAGAATATTATAATTATGTTTATTTATTATGTTAATTTATTGAAGAGGTATTAATTTTAATGAAAGTAATTGATATAGATAAAAAGCCCGAGAATGAAAAAATATTTTTTGGAGACTTTGGGCATTATATTAGAATAGATTCTATAAGCCATGAAGTCGCGAGAAAATTAAAAGAAGCGAGCGAAGGAAATACTTGGTTTTCAAAAGAAGTGGATTATAAATCGGATAAAACAAGATTTTCTTCTCTACCCGAAGACGCTCAAAGGGCTTTTAAATTAAATATCGCCTATCAAACTTTAATGGATAGCGGAGTGACGAGCGGATTTGCATCAATTTTAAATAGAATAGTTTCGAGTTCTATTTGGTCTATTTTATATTCGAGAATCTCCATTGAAGAAGTTATTCATGCGGAGTCTTATTCTTATGGACTTTCGGAAGTTTTCGCTCAGCAGGCAACCGAGACTTTGGATTTGGTTTATAACGATGAATTTGTAAAACATAGAATGGAGAAAGAAGTTGAACTTTTCGATTGTGTTGATACTTTATGCAATATTGAAACTTCGAGCGCGACTTTAGATGAAAAGAAACAGGCAGTTTTGAAATTGCTAACGGGAATATATTTGCTTGAAAGCGTAAAATTTCCTTTTTCGTTTTTGGTGACTTTTACAATTAATAATAGCTACGGCGATGCGATTACGGGATTTACAAAAACAATAAAACTTATAGCTCATGATGAATTAAATGTTCATGTTCCTACGGGAAAAAATGTTTTATCGATACTTAGAAAAGAGGGAAATCAAGGATTTAAACATTTATTTGATAGCGGTTGGTATGACGAGAAAGCAAAAGAAATGACTGACTATACTGTTGCAGAAGAGATTAAATGGGCGAAATATTTATTTGACGAGAGAGATGTTTTGGGAATAAACTCTTCTATAAGCGAACATTTTATTAAATATTGGGCGGGAGTTCGACTTAAAGATATTGGAATTGAAACGGAATATTTGAAAGAAAAAAAGTCCGATATAATAGATTGGTTTAATACTTATAGAGATATAAATAAACAAAATGCAGCTTTACAGGAAGCTACAAATATATCTTATCAAAAAGGAACGCTTAAAAACGACTTATAATTGGAGCAGATTATGATTGAATTAACTAAAGATAAAAAACATATTATTATAAAAAGAGACGGAAGAGAAGAGCCTTTCAACGAAGAAAAATTAAAAAAAGTTATTAATTGGGCTACCGAAGGAAAAGAAGTTTTTACAAACGCTTTACTTCAAGGACTTAATATAAAAATAAACGATAAAATGAAAATTGAAGTTTTATATGACGAGCTTATAAATACTGCCGTAAATAAAATAAGTCCGCTATATACAATATACGACACTATAGCCGAAAAACTTTATTTAATGAAAATATATAAAGAAACGGCGGGATTAAAAAAAATAGGCGCTTATCCTCATATAAAAACTTTCTTAAAAAAAGGATTGAAATACAAAATATACGATAAAGAAATTATAAAACATTTTTCAGACATAGAATTGGATAAAATAAATTCAATGATAGAGCCAAATAGGGATTTGCTTTTTACTTATAAAGGACTTGCGATATTCAATAGAAAATACTGCAAAGCAATCGGAAATAAAAAATTGGAACTTCCTCAAATAACTTATATGGTTGCCGCTATGTTTTCTTTTTATGACGATATTTATAAAGGCGATAAAAAAGAAATTTTTAAAAAAAGCAGAAACGATAGATTAAAATATATAAAAAGAACTTACGATATGCTTTCAAAACATGAAGTTACATTTGCCACGCCAAGAATTGCAAATAGTATGACGGTAAAAGCTCAACTTGCAAGCTGCATATTAAACACTCCCGATGATGATACTTGGAGTTTAAATCAAACCGATGGCAATATGGCTTTATATTCAAAATTTTCGGGAGGAATCGCTTATGACGCTTCTTTTATAAGGGCTTCAGGCTCAAGCATTCAAACTAATAGAGGACGCTCAGACGGACCTATTCCTTTTATAAAGAGAGTAGAGCAGACAATTTCATCGTTTAATCAAGGCGGAGTTCGTAAAGGAGCATGCGTTATAACTTTTCCTTGGTGGCATATGGATGTTATGGATTTGGTAATGCTTAAAGACGCGGGCGGAACGGAAGATACGAGAGCGAGAAAATTAGTATATTCAATAAGAATAAGCAATATTTTTAGAGAGAGAGTAAATAAAGACCAATATATAACTTTATTCGACCCTAAAGAAACTCCATTACTTAACGAAGAATACGGAGAGAATTTTAATATAGCTTATGTTTATTATGAAAGCAAATCTTCAATAAGAAAAAAGAAAATAAAAGCGAAAGAATTATTATTTCAAATATTGAAAGTTCGTCAGGAAACTGGAAATATATATTTAACTTTTGTTGATAATATAAACGAACAAAATATGGTTAATAAATTTGTTGGCGCTTCAAATCTATGTCAAGAAATTGTAATTCCGTCTTTTCCTTCAAAACTTTTAGAAGAAAAATATGTGGTAAACGAAGATGGAAGTTATGAGATAATTCAGAGAAAGCAAAGCGGAGAGATTGGAATATGCAATTTGGTTTCCGTAAATTTAATGTCTTGGGTTAATTTTAAGCCCGAAAAGAAAAAATCTTTCTGCTACACTTTATTAAGAGGATGCGATAATATAATAGACGCTCAATTTTATCCCGTAAAAGAAGGCGAGATTGCAAATAAAAAAAATCGTCCAATCGGAATTGGCGTTATAAATTACGCGAATCTTTTAGCGTCAAACAAATTAAAATATACCGACAAAGAAGCGATAGAGTTTACAAATAAAGTTTTTGACGATTTATATTATCATATTTATGAAGCTTCAAATATTTTAGCAAAAGAGAGAGGACCTTATAAAACTTTTTACGAATCAAAATGGAAAGAAGGAAAAACTCCTTTTCATTTGTCGATTTTAAATAATAAAAAAAATATTCTTAATATTGAAACCGATTCTGAAAAATGGGACAAACTCGCAGAAGATATAAAAAATTATGGCGTGAGATTTTCTTTTCATGGCGCTATAGCTCCGACAGCGACTTCTGGAAAAAGCGTTTCGGCAACGGAAAGCATAGAGCCTATAGTCGATTTATTTTTTGTCGAAGAGGGAATTCAAACCTTGCCGTCTTTAGCGCCTAATCTTAAAAAGAATAGAGATTATTATCAAAGATGTTGGACGATTCCTGCAAAAAATATTATAGAGCTTGCCGCAGTTAGACAGAGATATATAGACCAATCGCAGTCGGTAAATCTTTATTATATTAAACCCGAGTCGGCAAAAGAGCTTTGGGACGATATTCAATACGCTATGGATTTGGGACTTAAAACTCTGTATTATATGAAAACTCCTAAATCGAATTTTGAGCTTGAAGAGGTTTGTGAGTCTTGCACTTAATTAATTATAAAATGAATAATATAAACGAAGCTTTAAATTATATTTACTCTTTTATGGGTAAAAAAAATTTGCATAAAAATAGTTTTAATCATATTAATAATGTTAAAGAAATTTTAAATATTTTAGGATATAAACAAACTTTTAAGATAATTCATATAACGGGAACTAAAGGCAAAGGCTCGACAACTTTGGTTTTATCGAATATGCTAAAGTCCGCTGGATATAAAACCGCTTCTTTCGTCTCTCCTCATATAATAAATGTCAGAGAGAGAATAGCTATAAATAATCAATGGATAAGCGAAGAGGACTTTATAAATATAACTAAAAAAATAAAAAATATTTTAGAAAAAAACAAAATATATAATATAACCGTGTTTGAAATATTTACTATAATCGGATTATATTATTTTTATATTCAAAATGTAGATTATGCATGCATTGAAGTTGGAATTGGCGGAAAATTAGATTGCACAAATATTGTAGATTCTTCTATAAGCGTAATAACTTCAATATCTTACGACCACATGGAAATATTAGGAAATACTATAGAAGAGATAACGGAGCAGAAAGCGGGAATAATAAAAGAAAATTCTTTAGTCGTTTCGGCGGCGCAAGAAAAAGAATCTACAAATATAATTAAAAAAATTTCAAAAGAAAAAAATTCAAAATTATATGTTTTCAAAAAAGATTTTGATGTCGATATAATTTCAAATACAAATAAAATTTTAGAATTTAATTATACTGAAAATGAAAAAAAATATAAATTTGAAACTACTCTTTTAGGAGAGCATCAATCGGAAAATATTTCTTTAGCTTTCAAAACTTTTACTCTGCTTATAAATAATGAAAAATTATATTATAAAGCCATCGACTCTATAAAAAATTTTAGTATAAATGCAAGACTTACTTTCGTTCAAAGAAATCCCGATATAATAATTGACGGAGCGCATAATTCAAAATCTCTTTTTAGAATATTAAAAACAATTTATAAATGGTATGATTATCTTATAATACTTTTTGCGCCTTTAAGCGAAAAAGATATAAAAGGAATGTGCGAAATTTTAAAAGATAGCGACTCTTTTATTATAGTAAGTTCGCCAAATACGAATTATAAAGAAAATGACAGTTATAAAACTTATCAATACTTAAAAGAAAGAGATAATATAATTCATATAGAAAATTTTAATGAAGCTATAAAATATATGCAAAAATTATCGAAAGAAAAAAATATTCCCGCTTTAGTTATAGGCTCTTTATATAGCGCAAGCGATTATATTAACTTAAATATTTAATTTTGTATTCCTTGAAATTTATTTATAATATCCATAGTTCTTTTTGAAGCGCCGTTATTTTGTATAAGCAAATTATAAGCTTTTTCGGAAATTGCATCTCTAATATCTTTATTTTCGTAAGCGTATTTTATTACTTCTGCAAGTTTATTTTTGTCTTCGCAATTAAAAACGCATTCTTTCATGTATTCGTATATCTCAATAAAATTATACATATATCTTCCGACAATAACGGGTTTCTTAAAATAAATCGCCTCCAAAATATTATGTCCGCCTACATTTCCAATAAAAGTTCCGCCCATTATAACCAAATCGGAGAGTTTATACCAATTTAAAAGCTCGCCAATAGTATTTATTATTATTCCGTCTTCGGAGTTTTTTTCGTATTCCATATAAAGCGGAAGATTATAGCCCAATTTTGACGCCGTTTCTTTTATTTCGTTTCCTCTGTTAATATCTCTCGGAACGATTACTATAAAAATATTTTCTTTTATTCCTAAAGAATTTATAGCCTTTAATATAATCTCTTCTTCATTGCTATGCGAACTCCCAACGGTTATTACGAATTTGTTCGCGGGAATTCTGCTTTCCAAATCGTCTATTTTCTCTTCATTAACCGAATAATTAATATCGTATTTCAAATTTCCCGTCACCTTTATCAAACTTTCGGGCATTCCGATTTTAATCATATTTTTTTTATCAATTTGACTTTGAGCTAGAATTTTTCTATACATATTAAAATAAGGCTTAAAGAAAAATTGAAAATTCTTATAACCTTTTATTTCTTTTTTTCCGATTCTTCCGTTAATCATATAAAGTGGAATAAGTTTTTTATGAAGGCAATAAATCATTGAAGGCCAAATTTCTATTTCCGTTATCATTACATATTCGGGCGAAATTAATTTAATAAGTTTATTTATCATATTAGGATAATCTAAAGTTAAATAAAATAATTCCACTTTATCTCCGTAATTTTTTTTAGCGATATCGTATCCGCCGACTGTGGTTGTAGAAAGATAAACTGAATAACCTTTTTCAACTAAATAAAAAACTATCTCTTTAACCGCTACAATCTCTCCAACGCTTACGGCATGAATCCAAATTGCATTTTTATTATTTTCTTTCGGATATATAAAACCCAATCTCGATAAAGCGCCTTTTCTTATAGGTTTATTGAAAAGCATCATTATTGAAAATACAATAAATATTAACGGATAAAATAAATACATTAAAATAACATAAATTGCATATATAAAAATCACTTAACTTTCCTAATATAAATAATTTTAAGAAGTTTTCTGACATACTAAAATAAAACATTCTGCCAACTCCTTATTTTCATTTGTAGTTTTTACTATTCCTCGCTTCTGCCTATGATTAAACGGAGTTATACTTCCGCTATTTTGATTATAACATTCAAGGATTTTACAATAATCGCTTAAAAGAGAAGTTATTTCCTCGTAAGTATAATCTCTTACATGATATTTAGTTTTTCCAAATAAATGTTTACTCCAAGCGTTCGGCGTAGAAACTATATAAAGTCCTCCGTCTTTCAATACTCTTAAAACTTCTTTTACTTGTCCTTTGTCGTCCTCAATATGTTCTATAGTTTCAAACGAAGTAACGACATTAAAAGTATTATCTTCAAAAGGCAAATTTAAT
>ULMB01007143.1_pt1 | contig 20125 bp, 18 predicted proteins | sample 1951571 | NCBI WGS metagenome assembly ULMB01 (sample SAMEA4835542, study PRJEB28245) | human gut metagenome | biome: gut microbiome; material: fecal sample | place: Denmark | collected 2008 | reverse complement strand
CGCATTTTTTAATTCGGTAATATTCGCTCCCATATTTTTTAATTCAAATGAAATTTTTTCGCTTTCATATTGATTGAGCCTGCATCCAAAAGTATGTATATGTATATTCATTTTTTATTTTTCTTTTAATTTTAAAATTTATTTTTTATAATTAAAATATTATAAATTATTTTTAAGAATTATTATATATTAAAATTAACGCAAATTTTTTGTATAATCGTTATCGTTATTTTTTCGTATTTTATTTTTATAAAATTTCTTTATCGGCTTAAAAAATATATCGGTAATCCATCCGTTATCGATTGGGAATACTCTTCTTCTCGAAATAAAAAGAATGCATTTGCCAACCCATAAAACTTTATCGCTTTCATTACAAACATCGTTAGAATATTGAGCGTCATCTCCGTCTCCTATTTTAACTTTCCAACCTCCAGACTTTCTCACTATTTCTGTTTTTGTCGCTATTCCCGTAGTATGCGCTCGGTTAGGAACTCTCCAAACGCTTATCAATCTTTTTGTTTTTTCATCATATTAAACCATCTTAAAATCCAAGGAATAAATTGAACGGGAAATCTTTTCATCATAAATTTAGGACAATGTTTTATAAAATAAACATAGCTTTTAGAATATTTTTCGGGAAGAATATCGTAAAAAGCTTCAAGAACGGCATAAGTTTTGCATAAAGTCGTATCGGCTTTATTATTTATAATCGGTTTAACCATATTTTCTATAAAATTTTCTGATATTGCAGTATCGGCATCAAAAAATATTATAACTTTTCCTGTAGCTTCTTTAAGTCCCGTATTTCTCATACATTGAACATCTGATTTTTTATTGTTATGTAAGAGTCGAATTACCCCCCCCCGTATGAACTTTTCATATTGTTTTATAATATTCAAAGTTTCATCTGTAGAAGAATCGTCTATAATAATTATTTCCATTTTCAAATCGGTTTTTTGATTATTAATTGAACCAAGTAAAATTGGTAAATATTTTTCTTCGTTGTAAGTCGTTATAACTAAACTAACATCATAATTCATAAAAAATTTTCTCCATTTAATTTTTTATAGATTGATTAATATAAATTTCGTATGCTCGAAATTAGTATTTTATTTACCGTCATTACAGAGTAAACCCTGAAGTAATCGATAACATTTTTTATATAATATCATATTTTTTTATTTTTAGCACTTGATTAATTTTATAATTATGTTAATATAATTATGTTTATTAAAATTGATAATATACGATAATAATTATAAGTATTTTAATTTTTTATTTTTTAATAATTAAAAATAAAAAGGGGTAAGCAATGGATTCTAAATATAGAATAGAATTAGCTGATAATTCAAAAATGAACTCAAATATAAATTCTTTTAATGTTTCTTTAGGCACTGTTATAAAAGTTATAGGAGTTGGAAACGGAGGATGCAATGCCGTTAATAGAATGATAGAGGAAAAACTTAACGGCGTAGATTTTGTGGCTATGAATACCGACAAACAGGCGCTTTCAAGGTCCAATGCAGAAACCAAAATAGTTTTAGGAGAAAGAGTGACGCAAGGATTGGGAGCGGGAACGGACCCAGAAAAAGGAGCTGAAGCCGCTAAAGAGGATGTTGCAAAAATTGAAGAGATAATTAACGGAGCGAATTTAGTTTTTATTGCAAGCAGTTTTGGAGGAGGTACGGGAACGGGAGCGAGTCCTGTAGTCGCAGAAATTGCAAAAAAATGCGGAGCTTTAACGATAGGCGTTGTCACTAAACCTTTTAAATACGAAGGAAAATTAAAAATGAATAGAGCCGAAGCGGGAATAGAAAAAATGTTTTCCGTTGTAGATTCTCTTATAATAATACCAAATGAAAATCTTTACGATATGGTTGACGCTGAAAATTACGGATACACGGAAGCGTTTTCAATTATAGACGATATATTAAGACAAGGCGTGCAAGGAATTTCCGATATAATTACTCAAACAGGTTTTGGAGTAAATGTAGATTTTGCCGATGTGCGCACTATGATAGCTTTATCTAACGGAAGAGCGCATTTAGGAATAGGGATAGGAAAAGGCGAAAATAGAATAGAAAAGGCAATATCAAACGCTTTTGAAAATCCTTTATTGGATGTTTCAAGTATAAAAAATTCGAGAGGCGTTTTGGCAAATATAGTAGCTCCAAAAGATTTTGGACTTAAAGAATACGGAGAAGCTGCTGAAAAAATAAATAGCTACGCTCATGAAGAAGCAAATATAAAAATAGGAACTTGCATTGACGAAAGTTTAAATGACGAGATAAGAGTGACGATTGTGGCTACGGGTTTTGACGATAATTGTAATAAAAATAACGAAGCGGAAAATAAAGATTTTGAATCCGATAAAAACGATATTAAAGATAATAATATAAAAAATGATTTAAATATAAATAATATTATAGAAAATAATGAAAATAATAATTCAAACGAAACTATAATCGACAATTCTAAAGAAATTGATTTAAAAGATAAAGAAGAAAATATTAATAAAGTTTCTTTTGAAAGCGTAAATTTTGCAAATAAATTTAAAAATCAATCTCTTAATAATTATAATATTAATAATGCGGAAAATAATGAAGAAGAAGATTTTGATAAAGAAGAAGAATCAATTGAAAAATCGGAATATGCGCCGTTTAATAAAAATATAGTTAATAATCAAATAAGCAAAAGCGCTAATTCTATAATCGACAGAAACGAAGAATTTTATTCTAGAACCATAGCTACCGAAGTTGCCGAAGCCGATATTGATATTAAAGAGAATGAAGTTAAAAAAGAAAAACCTATATTCGATATTATGTCGGATGAAGGAATGAAAATCCATAACGATTTGGGAGCTAAAAGTTATATATTCGGAGCGGATACAAATTCGTCTGCAGATTATGACGAAGATACTCCCGCATATTTGAGAAGACAGATAATAGCAAGAAATATAAGAAAATAAGGATTTAATTTTGAGATTAATATTAGTTTTTTTAATTTCTATTTGCATAAGTTTTGCATCTCTTGGACAAACTTCTAATAATAATTTTCAAAACGCTTTGAATTTTTATAATAACAGAAATTACGAAAATTCTATAGCTATTTTGGAAGCTATGAATATTAAGCCAAGCGATATAGAAGCTTATATTCTTTTAATAGATAATTATATTAAATTAAAAAATTATTCTATGGCGGAAACTCTGATTAAAGACGCTGAAAATTATCATTCAAAAGATTTTAGAATTCTTGAAAGAAAACTTAATGTTGAGCTTTTAAATAATAGAAACTCCGAAGCAAGAAACACGATTAAATTGATAAAAGCGTTAGACACTAAAAATTATTTTGCAAATTACGGAGAAGGAGTATTAAACGAAAGAATCGGCTATTATAAAACCGCAATGACTTTATACGAAAGAGCTATTATTATAGATAAAAGCAGAGCGGAAGCGCCCGTTTCATTGGCATATTTACAACTTGCAAACGGAAATAGCAATTACGCTTTTAATTTGTTAAATAATAATATAAATAATAATCCAAGAATGGCGGAATCCTACTATCATTTGGCTAATTATTATTATTTGAATAAAAATTATAATAACGCTTTAAGCGAGATTAGTAACGCATTTTATTATTATACGAATTATAACGAAGCTAAAATACTTCAAGCGAGCATATTTTTATCTATGAAGAGATATAACGAATCTATAGGAATTTTGGAATATATTCCCGATTCTGAATTTAAAAATAATAGAAAATATTATTATATTGGCAATGTTTATGAAGAAGCTAAAAATTATCCGAACGCTAAAAATTCTTATATAAATTATTTAAGAGTTAAACCCGAAGACGAACTTGGAAGACTTGCTTATGAAAGAGTTTTACTTAATACTAATCCTAAACCCGATTATGAAAGAAATAGAGCGGCTTTATATTATGGAAATATGGCATCTTATTATACAAGGCTTGCCGATAATGTGAGAGCGCAAGCATATTTGAAACGCATGCTAAAATTAAATCCTGCAAATACTTACGCGAGATTGATGCTTTCGGATGTTTATAGAAGAATGGGATTAGAAGAGAGAGCTTTAGAAGAATTGGAAATTGCTAAAAATGTTAATCCAAATGACAAATCAATCGTTTATAAATATGATAGCTATAAAAGAAAATTAGATAAAAATATTCCGTCAAAAAGTTGGGGAATAGAAAATCAATATAATTTGGAAAAATCGGGCTATACTATCGCTATAACCGACACAATAAACGCTCAAAAAGATAGTCCAATGTTTTTTAATACGGCATTATATCAAACTTTATCTTATGTTTTGCCGCAATATGGAAAATTTAAAGTTTTGGATATTCATACAAATTATTACTCTGAAAGAGATTTATATTTAGAATTAAACTCAAGAAAAGTAGATTATTATTTAAGAGGCTCTACTTTTGAAAATAATATAGATAATTTTACCGTTATGCTCGATTTAGTCGATGTAAAAAACGAAAGAGTTGTTACTAACTTTACTATTACAACTAAAGGCAAAGATAGAATAATGAACGCTGCGGTTATGACGGGAAAAGTTATAGACAATTCTATTCCTTTTTACTGCAAAGTTATTAAGATTCATAACGATAATATTTATATAAATGCGGGAAAATTGCAAGGCTTAACAAATAATATGAATTTGATTATTTATAATACTTCTTCGGTTTCTGTAGATTTGTCGAATAGAAACGCCGATATGTCGATAGGAATGGTAAAAATTATAACCGCGGATGAAAATGTTTCTTTAACAAAACTTATTGACGGAAGAGTTTTAAGCAAAGTTAATATTAATCAAATAGTTATTCCTTATATTACAAACACCGCAGCTAATTCTATTCAGGCTCAAAATTAATTATGAAAAATGTTATAGGAATATTCGGACTTATTTGTTCTGGCAAAAGTTCTTTTTCAAAATTGCTTGCAAAAGAATTGAATGCATTATATATTGACGCCGATATTACAGGACATGAAGCCTTAAACGATAAAATCAAAAAAGAAGAATTAATAAAAGAGTTTTCAAGCGATATACTTGACAATAACGGAAATATAGACAGAAAAAAACTAGGTAAAATAGTTTTTGGAAATTCAAAAAAATTAAGAAAATTAGAAAGTATAAATTATCCTTATATAGAAGATAAAGTTTATAAATTAATAAATTCAACGGATAAGGATGTGATTATTGAAGCGGCGTTAATTATGAGAAGCGAAATATATAAAATGTGCGATAGTTTAATATATGTTAATTCAAAAACTTCGGATATTATAAAGAGAATGAGAAAGAGTAGAAATATATCCGAAAAAGAGGCAAGAAAAATTCTAAAAATGCAAATCGATGTAAAAAATAAGAAGTTCAATGCCGATATTATAATAAACAATATGAGAGATTATAATCATTTAATTATAGTCTCAAAAAAATTAGGAAGGCATTATGGAACTAAATCAAAATCAAAACAACGCGATAGAAGAAGAAAAAGAATATTCTACTAATTCTATTTACGGAAAGAAAAAAACTTTATATATAGTTAATTTTACTCCTTTAAGATTATTTATATTTTCGGCTTGCAGTATTTTGCTAATATTATTTATTTTTATTTTGGGTTTTCATTTAGGCTCTTCAAAACCTAATAATGCAAATAGTATGGCAAATAATGACAATGTTATTGATAATTCTTCACAAATACTTATGCGAACTGAAGAATTGGCAGGCAATAGAAATTTTGAAAATTCAAATAACGATATTTTAACTTTGTCGGAAAATACTCAAAACGATAGTTATAACGATTATAATAATTCGAGCATAATAAGAGAAAGTTTGTCTTCGGAAGATAGATATAACGAATATACTCAAAGTTTGGCTTCAGAATTGGACGCTATAATAAAAGAAAAAGATAATTTATCTCCAAACGCTACTTATAATCCTCCTCAACAATTTGCAAGTATAAAGCCTACTACACAAGCTCCCGTTAGTTCAAGTTCTACAATTACGAAAAAACCTTATACTCCGACTTCTTCTGCGGATTCGGTTTATTTTATACAAGTCGCCGTAGGTTATGACAGAGATAATACTTATTCTGCAAGAGATAATTTGAAATCAAAATTCCCTAAAGCGTTTATAAAAGAAGAGGCTTCTTCGGATGGAAAAACTATGTATAAATTAAAAGTTGGAAGATACGATACGAGAGAAGACGCCCAAAAAGCGCTTGCGGAAATTAAGAAAATTCCCGCTTATAAGGATAGTTATATTTATTCGGATAAAAAAGTAAGTTAATAAAAAAATAGTTGACTTTTTAAAATAATTTATTATATTTAAGGGTGAGAGGTAGATAATAAACCTAATAATAAAAACAAAAATCTAAATAATTATTATGGTTTTTTATTTATAAAGTATTTCATTGTAAGAGGAGGAATAGAACAATGAGAAAATATTTTAACATTTTATTAGTTTTAGTTGTGGTTTTGGCCGTATCGATGGTAGCATGTAAAAAGGCACCTACAGCAGTAGCCAATTTTTCAACTGAAGAAGTAAGCCCACCACCAGCTCCATCAGATGAAGTAAAAAACGAAACAGTAAAACCAGAGGACACTATAGATACTTTTAATGGTAGAGTTTATAATTCAGGCGGACAGAAATTTAATGTTAGCGGTGAAATTCGCTACTATACAGCGTCTATAAAAGACGGTAAGGTAATCATTGAAACATATAATGATTCAACTTTTAATGATAAAAATAATAGCGAAAAAGATATGGTATTTAATGTAAGCGGTAGCGGGACATCATACAACTTAACTCCTGAAAGCAAAAATTATAATATAGTAATCGGTGGAGATGTGGTTAGCGTAGGAGATGCAAAAGCTACTTTTAAAGATGGCGGTTATTTGACGATTGTATTTAAATGGGGCGGTTCTTATGCTGAAACTACATTTACAGTTAAAAGTAAATAAGATAATAGTTAATTAAAAAAGATTAAATTATACATGAGGAGAATATTTTTTTCCTCATGTTTTTTATTTTAAAGTTTTATGATAATATTTATTTCATAGTTGACAATTTTGCAATTTAAAAATATTATTACTCAATCAATATTAGGAGATTTTTTAAATATGGCGAAAACCATTAAATGTAAATCTTGCAAATCGATAAACGATAAATATGCCAAAAAATGCTCTTTCTGTGGAGCGGTTTTATATCCCGAAATATCTCGCAAAAACGCCGAATTAATAACTATAATTTTAGATATAATTTTTTCTTTTATTTATTTATTTGCAATATTTCTTTTTATAAAAAATGCAAATAATAATCAAACTCCGAAATATATTAATATTTTGCCCGCTGCAAATAGTTTTCCTTATTTTTTAATAATATTATTATTTGTATGTTTTGCCACGACAAAAATACTTTATATATTAAATATATTCGTAATGAAAAATAATCTTTTTTCAACAATAAGAAGAGTAAGCATGTTTATAGAAGCGATTACAATGTTTCCAATTCAAACGATACTCGCTTTATATTTTTACGAACCCGCTACAAAAGAAAATAAAAAAGAAAAAACTTAATCTAAATTATTTATATATTCTTTTAATTTAATAGCGTCATTATAATCGTTATCGATTGATAAAGCTTTGTCGATATTTTCTAAAGCTAATTTTTTATCTCCCAAATCGCCATATATTGAAGCTATATTATAATATATTAATTTGTTATTGTCGTCTATTTCTTTTGCTTTTTCTAAATATCTAATTGCCATATTATTACTATTTTTCTTTCTGTAGCATGAAGCTATATTGCATAAAACATAAACATTATTTTTTTCGTAAATAAAATTTAAATCATGAAATAAAGAAAGCGCTTTATCGTAATCGCCTTTCTTATAATAAATGCATCCTAGCAAATTAGCGATTGTGTTTATTTGTCTTGCATTATAAATATAATTCGTGTAATTTAAAGATATATCGTATTCTCCCCATTGATAAGACTTAAAAGCTATATAAATATATCTTGAATAATCTTTTCTTACCGTTTTAATATTGTCGTTAATTTCAATAGCCTTATTAAAATATTCCGTTCTGTTCGTTTCGTCCATTATTCCCATATATTCGTAAACAAAAGGATTATCATTTTTAATATTTATAAATCTATTAAAATATTCTAAAGAGTCTTCGTATAAATTATTTTTCATGCATAAAAAACCTACGATATATAAAGCCTCTAAATTTTCAGGTTCGCTTTCCAATATAGTTTTATAATAATTTTTTGCTTCTTCAAAATTTTTATCTTTAATGCATTTTTCTGCAAGTTTTGATAAAGATTTTATATCGTTATTATTTTCGCTCATTTTAAACTCTCTTAATTTTTTACTCTAATTTATTTTATAAAATTTTTTCATCATATTATTTCTATAGTCGGAAAAATTATCCTTTTCTATAGAAAGTCTTAAATCATGCATAAATCTTTGCATAAATCTAATATTATGAATCGTCATTAAAATTGAAAAAAGAATTTCATGCGTTTTATCCAAATGATTTAAATATGCTTTTGAAAAATTTTTACAAGTATAACAATCGCATTCTTTCTCTAAAACGGCATCGTCCATTCTGTATTTTGAATTTCTTATTCTTATAATTCCGTCCATCGTAAAAGCCTCTCCGTTTCTTGCGTTTCGAGTAGGCATTACGCAATCGAACATATCTATTCCTTCCATAACCGAATTTAAAATATCTCTTGGCTCGCTCACGCCCATTAAATATCTTGGTTTTTCTTTATTCGTATAAGGCATAACTTTTGATAAAACTTCATGCATTTTTTCTGGAGTTTCGCCAACCGAAAGCCCGCCGATTGCATAAAAAGGAAAATTCATTTCGGTTAGAGTTTCCGCGCTTATTTTTCTTAAATCGTCAAACATTCCGCCTTGAATTATTCCGCCTAAATATTGCCATTCGCTATTTTGAGAATTATCATGAAAATCTTTGCATTCTTTTGCCCATTTATGAGTTCGCTCCATAGCTTCTTTAACATATTTATAACCCTCGTCATGTTTTGAGCATTCGTCAAGGCACATTATAAAATCAGCTCCAATTATATGCTCGGCTTCAATTACAGATTTTGGAGTAAAAAAATATTTAGTTCCGTCTATATGAGAATTAAATTCCACTCCGTTATCGTTTATCTTTCTTAATTTTGCCAAAGAAAAAACTTGAAATCCGCCCGAGTCGGTAAGCATAGCTCCTTTCCAAGACATAAATTTTTTAACTCCGCCGATTTTTTTTATAACTTCTAAACTAGGTTTAAGAATCAAATGATAAGTATTCGCAAGTATTATTTTACTTTCGCTTTCTTCTATCATAGCGGGAGTTAATGCCTTTACTGTCGCTTTAGTTCCAACGGGCATAAAAACGGGAGTGTCTATTTCAATTCCGTTAATTTCTATTTTTCCAAGTCTTGCCAAAGTAGAAGAAGACGATTTTAAAACCTTAAAAGAAAAAGACATATTAAACCTTTTATTAAACATTTATTTAAAATTAAAATTTAATTAAAATAAAATCTAAAATACATTTTATATAAAAATTAATAAATATCAAATCGTTATTTTAGATTATTTTTTAGGCTATTAAAAATATCTTTCAAAGTTGTTTTTTCTAATTCTTTTTCCATAGATTTTTGAATATTGTCTAATTTCGGAAGTAATATTTTCGTTATATTATTTCCAACGGGGCATTTTGAATTTGGTTTTTTATGAAATGAAAATAATTTTCCGTCCAAACTTTCTACAGCTTCAAATATATCTAATAAAGTTATATCTTTAGCTTTTTTATTTATCGATATTCCGCCTTTTCCTCTTTTTACGATTATAATTTTAGCTTTTTTTAATTGAATTAAAATATTTCTTATTATAACGGGATTTACTTGAATGCTTCCCGCCAAAAAATTCGAGGTTATTTTTTCGTCTTTGAATAATAAAATGCATAAAAGAGTATGAACTGCTATAGTAAATCTTGAACTTATTTTCATTAAACTTATCTCGCAATTTCAAATATTAATCAATTATACAATAATTTTTAATAAATTTAAATAAAAAATTTAATTGTAATAGTTGACATTACATTTTAAATATGTTATAATTTATTGTAATAATAGATATTACAATATTTATTAAATATAAAATTAAAAAATGCCAATTATAAAAAATGGCGAAGGAGTAAAAAATGAAGATAGCGATAATAGGAGCTACAGGCAAAGCGGGAAAATTAATTATGGAAGAGGCTTTGCAAAGAGGATTGGATGTTACGGCGATAGTCAGAAACAAATCCAAACTTTCAAATTCGAGCGTTAAATTAATTGAAAAAGATTTATTCGATTTAAAGAAAGAAGATTTAAAAGATTTCGACACTGTCGTAAGCGCTTTTGGAATATGGGAAGAAAAAGAACTTTCTAAACATGGCGAGGTTATGAATCATTTATGCGACATATTAGCGGATACAAATATTAGACTAATGATTGTCGGAGGAGCTGCAAGTTTATATGTAAATAAAGAGCACACTATGATATTAAAAGATGCACCTAATTTTCCAGAAGCTTTTATGGGATTGGCAGTAAGTGAAAATAAAGCATTTGATATATTAAAAGATAAGAAAGATGTTTTATGGACTTATGTATCACCTTCTGCAGATTTTCAAGCTGAGAGAGAAAACAGGAGAATATAGAATAGGCGATAAAGATGAATTATGCTTTAATTCTAAAGGCGAAAGTATGATAAGTTATGCGGATTATGCAATCGGTTTTGTGGACGAAATAGAAAATAAAAAATTCTTAAATAAAAGAATAACTTTAGTCTCAAAATAATTAAAATAAAAATTGAAGGGCGTATATTAATTAAAAATATATGCCCTTTATTTTTGCAATTTTTTGCTTAAAGCGTGCGGTAGATAAAATTATTTAATAATTTAAGCGGCGCTATCTTTTCCATGACAATATTTATATTTTTTACCGCTTCCGCAAGGACAAGGGTCGTTTCTTCCAATCTTATTTGTCATTTTAACTTGAGCATGCGCCATTTTAGATTTTCCTTGCATATTATCATCCATAGCGCTTATATTTCCTTTTTCTTCAACTCCGCCGTCAAAAGCGCTTTCTCTTTCTACGGCGTTAAAAGAATTAGGAACTATTCTAACTCTCATTATTAAATTGATAAGCTCGTTATATATTGTATTCATTGTAGAAACGAACATTTTATATCCTTCCAATTTATATTCGGTAAGCGGATTTTTTTCAGCGTATCCTCTAAGTCCTATTCCTTCTCTTAAACCGTCCATAGAAAATAAATGGTCTTTCCATCTATTGTCTATTACCGAAAGAAATATATTTTTTTCCACTTCTCTAAATACTTTTTCATCAACCAAAGTCGCTTTTTTTCTGTAGGTTTCAATAAGCAAATTTGTTATATTTTTTGTGGTGTTATCGATTCCGCCTTCAATAGCTTTATTAACCGCTTCTTCGTCAATTCCTATAGAATAACTATTAAACCATTTTATTATTTCAATAGGATTAATATTTTTACCCGAAATTGAACTTATATTTTTTATAGTCGAATCCGACACATCCGAAATTATCTCTTCCACTCTTTGAGATATATTTTCCGAATAGAGTATATAATCTCTCTCTGAGTAAATCGCCATTCTCTGCTGATTCATAACATCGTCATATTCAAGCAAATGTTTTCTTATATCGAAATTTCTGCCTTCAACTTTTCTTTGAGCGTTTTCTATAGATTTGTTAAGCCATTTATGTCCTAGCTCTTCCTCTTCTCCCATTCCCATTGCAAGCATCATACTTGAAACTCTCTCGCCTCCGAAAAGTCGCATTAAATCATCTTCAAGAGATAAATAAAATACGCTTAAACCAGGGTCGCCTTGCCTTCCGCTTCTTCCTCTGAGCTGATTGTCAATTCGTCTCGCTTCATGCCTTTCGCTTCCTATAACATGAAGTCCGCCAACAGATATAACTTTTTCTTTATCGATTTTAGATTTTTCATTGATTTGAATTATTCTATCAATTTTTTCAAGCATTTCCAAAGCGTTATTTTTTTCGGCAATTTTTTTTGCTTCTTCGATTTTTCCCGATATTACAAGCCTAACAAAAGCCTCTTTATACAAGTCTATCGATTTTATTTTTTTTAATAATTCTTCTTTTTTATAAGGGTCTCTCTCTTTAAAAGCTCTATCTCTCATAAGAGTGAGAATTTGCTCTATTTCGCTAACTCCTTTAGCTACGGGATTTCCTCCCAAAACGATATCCGTTCCTCTTCCCGCCATATTTGTTGCCAAAGTGACTGCGCCAGGCTCTCCCGCTTGCGCTATTATTGACGCTTCTCTTGAGTGATTTTTAGCGTTTAAAACTTCATGGCTTATTTTATATCTTTTAAATATTTTAGATAATTCTTCGTTCATTTCAACCGAAACCGTTCCGACAAGAACGGGTTTGCCTTCGTCTTGCAAAGTTTTTATATATTTTGCCAAAGCCTCGAATTTAGCTTTTTTAGTTCTATATATTTTATCCGACAAATCTTCTCTTGTCACGGGTTTATTAGTTGGAATTACTGCGACATCCAATTTATATATTTTGTAAAATTCTTCCGCTTCCGTTTCGGCAGTTCCCGTCATTCCTGAAAGTTTAGGATACATTCTAAAATAATTTTGAAAAGTTATAGTGGCGTAAGTTTGAGATTCGTTTTGTATTGCGACTTTTTCTTTCGCTTCTATCGCTTGATGAAGTCCATCGCTATATCGTCTGCCTTCCAAAACTCGTCCCGTAAACTCATCAACGATTAAAACTTGTCCGTCCGTTACCATATAATCAACATCTCTTTTAAAAACTTTATGCGCCTTTAAAGCCTGATTGACATGATGAACTATCGTGCTGCTTTGCGCTCCGTATAGATTTTCAACATTAAGAAGTTTTTCCACTTTATGAACGCCATCTTCGGTAAGATAAACATTTTTATCTTTTTCATCCAATACATAATCGCCCGTTCCCGCAACCTCTCTCATTCTTTCGTCCGTTTTAGCCTGCTTTAACATAGGAATAATTCTGTCTATTTCGTAATACATTTTAATATTTTTTTCTGCGGGTCCAGATATTATAAGAGGTGTTCTCGCTTCGTCTATCAATATGCTGTCAACCTCGTCAACTATAGCGTAATAAAATTTTCTTTGAACTTTATCTTCTTTTCTTATTACCATATTATCTCTTAAATAATCGAAACCGAATTCGTTATTAGTTCCGTAAACGACATCGCGGGAATAAACCTCTCTTCTTTCGGGAGAATGCGGTTTTGTGTCGTCTAATATTCCAACCGATATTCCAAGCATAGAATAAATTGGCATCATCCATTCTGCGTCTCTTTTTGCAAGATAATTATTTACCGTTACTACATGAACTCCGAGTCCCGTCAAAGCGTTTAAATATACCGATAAAGTGGCTACTAAAGTTTTTCCTTCTCCCGTTTTCATTTCGGCGATTCTGCCTTGATGTAAAACCGCTCCGCCCATAACTTGAACATCGAAATGTCTCATTCCCGTTGTTCTTACGCTTGCCTCTCTAACTACGGCGAAAGCTTCGGGCAAAATTTCGTCTAATATATTTTGCAATTTCTTTTTATTTTCTTCGTTAGTTAAATCAAAATCTTCAGTTTTACATCCAATATATTTTTCGACTCGCTCTCTAAATTCTTTTGTTTTATTCGTAAGCTCTTCATTGCTTAATTTTTTTATACTCTCTTCAAACGATAAAGTTTTTTCGGCTATAGGCTTTAATATTTTTTCGTCATTTTGAGATTTAGAACCGAATATTAATTTAAATACAATGTCCATTGCTCCCATTATTGAATAATCTCCTTAAATATATAATTAGTTCATAATTTCTATAAACATTTTATTAAAACTATATGATAACATAAAAATTAAATATAATAAAGTAGGAAGTTATTATTTGAATAAAAAAATATACTCCATTTTTGATAAACATAAAATAATATTATAAACTAACTTCTTTTTTACCCGTTAATTTGAAAAATATTATAAGAGATATAATAGTCGATATTGTAAGTATCGTAGAAAGCGCCGCCGCTGTTCCATAGCTTGCTCTTATAACTTCTTGGTAAATAGAAACTGCCATAGTCCTAGATTTTCCCGTATATAATATTACCGAAGAACTTAATTCGTTTATTACAGTTATCCAACTTAAAATCGCTCCCGACATAACTCCAGGAAGCATCATCATAGCGGTTATTTTAAAGAAAGTTTTAACCTGCGAAGCTCCTAAACTTATTGAAGCTTCTTCCATGCTCACGCTTATTTGATAGAGTATTGCCGAACTTGACCTTAAAGTATATGGCATTCTTCTAATAACTAGAGAAATTATTATTATCATTGCCGTTCCGCTTAATATTATAGGCGGTTTATTGAAAGCTAAAAGCAAAGTTATTCCTAAAACCGAACCAGGAATTATATAAGGAAACATTGTAATAGTATCTATTATGCTAGTTAATATATTTTTTCTTCTGATTGATATATAAGCTATAAACATTCCGACTATCACTATTATAAATATAGTTATAAGTCCGTAAAGATAAGTATTTTTAATCGAAGTTCCCAAAGACGAGAATATAGTAATATAACTGTCAAAAGAAAATCCTTTAACAAATACCGCTCTGTTTGTCTTTAAAAATGAAGTATAAATAACCGTAATTTGAGGTATTATAGATAAAAATACTATCAAATATAAAAATATATGAACAAATATAGACATTATTCCTTTTATTTCTTTAGGTTTAATCGGATTTAGAGAACTCATTGTAAACGATTTTTTATTGACAAAATATTTTTGAGTTATAAACATTAAAGCCGTTATAAATACCATTATGCTTGCCATAGACGCCGAAAAGTTTGCATTTCCTCCAACCTCGCTTACGAATTCGGAATATATCATTGTAGGCATTGTTCTAAATCCTTCGCCTATAAGCATAGGAGTTCCAAAATCTGCTAATGCATTCATAAATACAAGCAAAGCTCCCGCCAATATTGTCGGAGTTATTAAAGGAATCGCTATAGTCGCAACTTTCTTAAAAGGCGAACATCCTAAACTTTCCGCAGCTTCCATAAGAGAAACATCTATTTTGCTTAAAGCTCCCGAAACATACATAAAAATAAAAGGATATAATTTTAAAGTAAAAACTAAAAGTATTCCGCCGAAACCGTATATTGTCGGAGTCGTTATTCCGAAATTTGCAAAAAATTTTGTTATTACTCCGCTTCTTCCAAGTAAAAGTATCCAAGAATAAGCGCCGATAAAAGCGGGCGACATCATAGATATAATAATCAAAATTTGTAAAAAAGTTTTTCCTTTTATTTTGTAAACGCTCATAAAATATGCCATAGGAGTTCCTAAACATATAGTTAAAATCGTTACGCATATAGTTACCAAAAAACTATTTCCCAAAGCTTGATAATAATATTTTCTGCTAAAAAATTTAAGAAAATTATCTAAAGTCCAAGCTCCCGTTTCAGGATTCTTAAAACTGCTTAAAAATAAAGAAAGCAAAGGATATACTAAAAATAAAGCGAATACTAAAGCTATTATTAAAGTAATCGAAGTCCAAAAATCTATTCTAAATTTTTTATTCATATTTTTTAACTCCTTTTATAAGACTCTTTTCCATATCGAGAGTAAAGACATTTATTTTTTTAGGATTTGGTTTTAAGTTAATCGTTTCATCAACTTCGTATATTTTATCTAAAGACGCGGAATCTTGAGAATATTCTATACTTGGCTGTTCGGGAATAACTTCTTTATCTTCAAATTGCAAAGAATAATTTATATATTTTCCTAAAAAAGTTTTTGTAATTACTTTCGCTTTCATGCTTTCTTCCGTGATTTTTGCAAGGCTAAACTCTTCAGGTCTTATAGCCGCTATAACCTCGTCTCCGTCTTCAATATTGTCTAAATTATCCATTTCTAATTTATATCCGTTTTTGAATATTAAACCGCTTTCATTTGAAGATTTATATATTTTTGCGTAAAATAGATTAGAATGTCCTATAAAAGTCGCGACAAAAACATTTGAAGGACGCGAATATATTGAAACGGGATTTCCAACTTGCTGTATTATTCCGTCTTTCATTACGGCTATTCTATCCGAAACGGCTAAAGCTTCCTCTTGGTCATGAGTTACATAAACCGTAGTAATTCCGACATGCCTTTGAATATCTTTTATGGCGCTTCTCATTTCTATTCTTAATTTTGCATCCAAATTTGAAAGAGGCTCATCCATTAAAAGAACATTCGGCGTTATAACTATAGCTCTTGCCAAAGCGACTCTCTGCTGTTGTCCTCCCGATAATCTTTCGGGAAGTCTGTTTTGATATTCTTCTATCTTTACAACCTCAAGCATTTCATCGACTTTTTTCTTCATAGAATCTTTATTTTCTTTTCTTAATTTTAATCCGTATTCTACATTTTCCCTAACCGTCATATGAGGAAAAATTGCATAATTTTGAAATACCATTCCGATATTTCTTTTATGCGCGGGAATATCGTTTATAATATCCTCGTCAAATTTTATTTTTCCGTCCTCTATTGAATTGAATCCTGCAATCATACGAAGTAAAGTAGTTTTACCGCAACCCGAAGGTCCAAGCAAAGTAAAGAATTCTCCGTTTTTTATATTTAGAGATAGATTTGGTATTATGGTTAATTTATCATATCTTTTAACCACATTTTCTATAGATATTGATACGCTCATTTTTTCCTCTTTTTTTATTTATTATTTATTTAATTTTCTATTATTAATATTTAATCAAATATTAAATTCCCGTAAATATATCTCTAAACTTATCAAGCCATTTTTGTTTGTTGGCTTCTACTATATCTTCATTGTCTTCTATTACATTTATCTTATCAATAGATAAAAGAATTTCTGAAGTAGGCAAATCGTTTCGTATAGCTCTTCTATTCAATTCATTAACCATTTTTTGAGCGTCATAACTTGCTACATAATCCAAAAATTTTTTAGCATTTTCCATATTTTTAGCATTTTTAATTATGGATACTACATTAGGTTTTATTATTACGCCCTCTTTCATATATATCAATTTTATAGGAGAGCCTTGAGCTACCATCATAGCTCCGCCTTGTTCAAAGGTTAATCCTACGGTATATTCTCCGTCCGCAACGCCTTTATAAACGGCAGAAGAACCGCTTAATAATTTGCCGTCTAAATTCGCGCAAAATTTTCTAATGTAATCCCAACCTTTTTCAGGATTTCCATTTCCCATAGCGTAAAGCATATTAACCAAATGCTCAAATGCCGAAGATGAAGCGGAAGGGTCGGCGCAAGCTATTTTTCCTTTTAATGCTGGATTTAATAAATCTCCGTAGCCTTCAATTTTTATATTTTTCGATAAATTTGTATTAACCATTAATATACTTGGCATTGCATCGCATCTTGTAAACGGTCCCTCAACATTTTTATATATATCGACAATACTTACTTCATTTGTCGAAGTGTAATTTTCAAATAAATCTATCTGTCTTTTTACCGTTGTTATAGTTCCGCCCCAAAGTATATCTCCCAAAGGATTATCTTTTTCTGCTTCAACTCTTTTAAGCAATTCTCCCGTTCCCGCGGCTATTACATCGACATTTATACCTGGATTTTTAGCCTTAAAATCGTCTACCAAAGGATTAATAAAATATAGTTGATGCGGACTATATATTACTAGAGAATTATTTGACTCCGATTTTTCGCTTGAACAACCAAAACATAAACTTAATACGATTAAAATACTTATTATTTTCTTCATTTTTGTATCTCCTTTTATTTAAAAAATAATATTAAAAAATTTTATATTTATACCATTTTATATGCTGGTAAAAATATCTCTAAATTTATCGAGCCATTTTTGTTTATTACTATCTACCACTTTCTCATCGTCATTTATTATATTTATTTTATCAACAGAAAGTAATATTTCAGAAGGAGGCAAATCGTTTCGGACGCTTCTTCTGTTTAATTTTTCCGTTATTGTTTTTTGAGCGTCATAACTCGTAGCATAATCTACAAATCTTTTAGCGCTTTCCATATTTTTAGCCCCTTTAATAATATATATTCCATCTGGCTTTATTATTACGCCTTCTTTCATATATACTAATTTAATAGGAGAACCCAAAGCCACATAATTAGCCCCGCCTTCCTCAAAAGTTAAACCTACGGTATATTCGCTATCGGCTACGCCTTTATAAACTGCCGAAGAACCGCTTAATAATTTGCCGTCTAAATTCGCGCATAATTTTTTAACATAATCCCAACCTTTTTCAGGGTCTCCGTTTCCCATAGCGTAAAGCATATTATCTAAATGTTCAAAAGAAGAGGAAGAAGCCGAAGGGTCAGCAAATGCTATTTTTCCTTTTAATGCTGGATTTAATAAATCCGCGTAGCCTTCAATTTTTATATTTCCCGATAGATTAGTATTTATCATAAGAACGCTTGGCACGGCTGTGCATCTTGTTAACGGTCCTTCAGTATTTTTATATATATCGGCAATATTTACTTCATTTGTTGAAGTATAATTTTCAAATAAGTCTATTTTTGCTTTTGCCATTGTTACAGTGCCTCCCCAAAGTATATCTCCCAAAGGATTATCTTTTTCGGATTCTACTCTTTTAAGCAATTCTCCCGTTCCTGCGGCTATTACATCCACATTTATATCTGGATTTTTAGCCTTAAAATCGTCTACCAAAGGATTAATAAAATCCAAAGGATGCGGACAGTAAATTACAAGAGAATTACTAGACGCCGACTTTTCACTTGAGCAACCTAAACATAAACTTAATGTAAATAATGTAGTTATAATTATTCTTTTCATTTTTTTATTTCTCCTTTTATTTTTAATTTTTATTTTGAATAATTAAATTCCTGTGTAAATATCTCTAAACTTATCGAGCCATTTTTGACGATTCGATTCTACAAAATCTGGGTCGTCTTTTATTGAATAAATTTCAGTCATAGGTATTACGACTTCAGAGGAAGAAGCGTCCTTCCTTATAGCTCTTCTATTAACTTTATTAATAAGAATATTTTGAGCGTCTAAACTAACGCAATAATCTATAAACTTTTTAGCGTTTTCTAAATTTTTAGCGCCTTTAATAATATAAACGCCTTCGGGTTTTGATATTACGCCCTCTTTCATATATATAACTTTTACGGGCGAACCTGAAACGACATAATTTATTCCGCCTTCTTCATAAGTTAAACCGACTGCATATTCTCCGTCTGCAACTCCTTTATAAACCGCCGAAGAACCGCTTAATAATTTGCCGTCTAAATTCGCGCATAATTTTTTAACATAATCCCAACCTTTTTCGGGATTTCCATTTCCCATAGCGTAAAGCATATTAACCAAATGCTCGAAAGCGGAAGAGGAAGCCGCAGGGTCAGCCGCCGCTATCTTTCCTTTTAATGCTGGATTTAATAAATCCGCGTAGCCTTCAATTTTTATATTTTTTGTTAAATTTGTATTAATCATAATAACGCTTGGAATAAGCGAAAATCTTGTAAAATTTCCCTCTTCGTTTTGAAATTCTTCAAATATATTAATTTCATTTGTAGAAATATAACTTTCAAACAATTCGCCTTTTGATTTAACGCTATTTAAAGTTCCGCCCCAAAGAATATCGCCTAAAGGATTGGTTTTTTCTGCCTCTATTCTTTTAAGCAATTCTCCCGTTCCCGCAGTTACAACTTCAACGCTTATTTCAGGATTTTTCAATTTGAAATCGTCTAAAATAGTATTCATTAAATCTAACGGATGCGAACAGTATATTATTAACTCTTCTTTATCCGAACTTTTGCTTTGCGAACATGATAATATAAATATCGCAATAAATAAAATAATTAAATTAAGTTTTCTCATAACTTAACTCCTTGAAAGTATTTTTTTATAAAAAGCGTTTTTTTAAGGAATAAACGCCAATTATCATTGGAATAGATTAATCGATAAATATAATAAAACTTTAAAAATGAATTT
>ULMB01024073.1_pt1 | contig 20539 bp, 17 predicted proteins | sample 1951571 | NCBI WGS metagenome assembly ULMB01 (sample SAMEA4835542, study PRJEB28245) | human gut metagenome | biome: gut microbiome; material: fecal sample | place: Denmark | collected 2008 | reverse complement strand
TCTGAAATCGGAGCCGTATACTCTCTCAGCGTAGCAAACAGCAGACGCTGGAACTCAGCATAACGTCCTTTTACATCTTCCTCTCCATACACTCTTCCATACTTCTGACGGAATGCTTCTCCAATCCGCTCCATGTCAAACAGCGCACGGATATGATCAATCTTTGTCAACCCCATCGGACGGCGGGCTTCTTCCGGAGTCACCTCAATTCCGATCGCACGAAAACTCTCAATAAAAGCCGATACAGGTGCAAAACATCCATAATCAATGGCTGTACCAGCCCAGTCCATAATCACACATTCAATTTTTTTCATATTGTCGTAGTCGTTAAATATACATTATTTTCTTCCATTACAACCTGCTCACCGGTCTGGGTCTTTCCCTGATCAAGACTCTGGGGAGGAACCGGTTTCCGGTTTTTCTTCCAGATCATATATACCAGCGATCCCATGAATGCAATGCAGCAGGTGATTCCAACCCAGACGCTCATCTGATTGTAGAAAACAGCCCAATTGATATGGGAAGCAAAGTATTCTTTAAAGAACAGAAGGGCCAGAGTTCCGAGATATCCCACAAAGTCAATGGTGATGATAAAGAATCCTACATTGCCCCGAATCTTGAAACATGCAATGAAGCGTTCGAAAAAGATTGTCTGAAAACTGAGATAAGCAATGTCCAGACAAAGGCTTTGCAAGAAGAGCCATATATGTACCGGGATGGCCAGTTCCTCAAAGTTGGCGGCGATGAAGGCCAGCGTACCCATACCTGCCGTTGAAAGAACCAGCAAGATACACAGTACTTTCAGGTGGTCGTATGTCGTTGCCAGCAGGGCGAACGCTGCCAGCATAACCAGTGTGGCAATTGAATCGATCTGTGCAAAGGCCCAGGAAGAAACCTGACTGACATCAATGATACAGACGATGAAATCTTCCTTGATGTCCCGCTGAACCGTCAGCAGCAGATTGGCAGCAAACAGCATGATCAGCAACGGCATGAAACGCCGGAAGAGTTCCCATCGCTGACGGCCGTCAAGCGTAACGCGGACAGAGCGGGAAGCAATATCCGCAGCACTGGGACTGGGGAATCGGGTCATCATCCACCCCGTAAGACACAGCAGCGGGAAAGCCAGTGCACCGATAAGGGCCGGCATCCAGAACTCACTGACATGAAGCGTATTCAGGGCATATAATCCGAGCGATTTGGCCAGACCGGAACTCAATGCCATGCTCACTCCCATGATACTGGCCAGAATATCAGTTGTCCGACGGCCTTCCAGGAAACTGAAGATCACTCCCCACATGCATCCCAGCGAAAGCCCGTTGAAAAACAAGGCAATGATATTGTAAGGTACAGGAAGAAGCCCGAACGCCAGCAAGGAAGCTTCTGACAAGGCAGCCGAACCGATGATAAACTTCAGACGTCCTTCCGGTTTCAATTCTGAGATATATTTAATTCCCAACAGCTTGGCAACAACATATCCCAGCAACTGAACCATGCTGACCGCAATCTTATAATCCATACCGGCAACCTGCAGTCCGTCGAACACAGCCGCCGTGAAAGGTTTTCTCAATGCATACACCAGCGAATACGAAAGAAGTGCCGTACCTCCTGCCCAGAGTACAAACAACCAGTCAGGAACAGGAGCCTTTTTCTTTTCGGAACCGGGTAAAGTTATTGATGTTTTTTCTATGGTTTTCATATCTTCTTTTTTCAAATCCGATGCAAAAGTAAAGCACCTAAATCACTGAAAAAATGAATATTCCATGATTCATAACCCTGTAACAATTCAGAAATATTCATGCAACAGGATTCTCACAGAAACAACACACAACCTTATCAGAAACGAAACAGGATTGTAATATTCGCTTCCCCAATATAGGGTTCTGAACGCATCTTCGGGCTGCCGGAATATAAAAAAGAACCGGATTCACATAAAAAACAAGGATCACTGACGGAAAAACATTAACTTTACTCCCCCAAATCTATTATACCTCACATTGCATGGATGAACTGAAACAAATATATGAACGCATCACCCTTCTGCGACAAAAAGGAATCAAGATGAAAGAAATTGCCGGACAGACCGGCTTTTCACCCAGTGTGCTGTCTGCCCTTTACAGCACTGTGCTCCCTGCGTTCTTCCAGAATCAGAAAAAAGGAATGAACAACGAAGAAGCACTGGATCAGGCTCTCGTTTGGGTAAACAATATATCCAAAAAGAAACTGCTGGGTTCACTTCCCAGCCTGAAGGCTTCTCTGTTCGCCATGCAAGTGACTCCCAAAGTTCCGACAGGAGAAAACGACAATCCCTTCCTGGCAGAACTGGAAGCCAATATGCGGGAAACCCTTTCGTGGATTACCAATTATAGCGGTATCTACATCAGTTACAGTCTTTCTTCCACCAGTCAGGCCATGAAGGTCGAGCCCTATCTCATCGCTCCGGCCGAAAAGGGAAACTACGTGGAAGTGATCCACAACAACGTCTACGGAACAACTCATCATGGGGCTGCCCTGATGAACGGGACCAATCATCTATATTTGGCATTCAACGAACACAAGACGCCCCAGCTGGCCCTTTTCCATATCAGCCTGAAGCTTCCGATGTATGACCGTCCTCCATTCCTCCGGGGGGTCTACACCTGCTTTGACTATAACTATAACCCCATTGCACGACGTATCCTGTTTGTAAAAGTATCCGAAAGCGTTGCCCGGGATGAATTCATGAAGCTGAAAGGACAGCTGAAAACCTATGACCAGCTTGACGAAAAGGAGAAACGTTATTATCAATACACCTGCCAGCCGGAGGACATCATCCGGATCTGCAACATCCCTTCTCCCACTATGACCGAAGAAGATCTGGACATGGAAAAGAAACTGCTGACGATTTCAAAATAGACGGCCGGTACAAGTATTCGCGGTTTTCTTTCCGGATTTGCACAAATGTGCGTAATTTTGCAAAGAATGAATCATAGCGAATATGGAAGAAACAAAACATATCAAAATCAGCGATTACAATTATCCGCTGCCCGATGAACGCATCGCCAAATTCCCGTTGCCCGTACGTGACCAGTCCAAACTCCTTGTGTACCGTCACGGTGAGGTAAGCGAAACCCGTTTCACTTCTCTTCCCGATTACCTGGAAGCCGGAGAACTGATGATCTTCAACAACACGAAAGTCATTCAGGCGCGTCTGCATTTCCGCAAGGAAACCGGTGCCCTGATTGAAATATTCTGTCTGGAACCCATACAGCCCAACGATTATGTGCTGAACTTCCAGCAGACCAGCCACGCCGCCTGGCTCTGCATGATCGGCAACCTGAAAAAATGGAAGGAAGGATCACTTCATAAGGAAATGAACGTGAAGGGACATACGATTACCCTGACTGCCACACGCGGGGAATGCCGCGGCACCAGTCACTGGGTGGATTTCACCTGGGATAACCCGGAAATCACCTTTGCCGATATTCTGGAAGTGTTCGGCGAACTGCCCATTCCTCCCTATCTGAACCGGGAAACGCAGGAAAGCGACAAGGAAACCTATCAGACTGTTTACTCAAAGATCAAAGGATCCGTAGCGGCTCCTACTGCCGGCCTGCACTTCACCGAGCGCGTGCTTCAGGCTCTTCGTGACAAAGGTGTCGACCTGGAAGAGGTGACACTCCATGTCGGAGCAGGAACTTTCAAGCCTGTGAAGAGTGAAGAAATTGAAGGTCACGAAATGCACACCGAATATATTTCCGTCAACCGGCAGACTATTGAGAAACTGATTGCACACGGAGGAAAAGCCATCGCCGTCGGTACGACTTCAGTCCGTACGCTGGAAAGCCTGTACTACATCGGTGTGACAATAGCCTCTCATCCTGATGCCGGACAGGAGGAACTGCACGTCCGGCAATGGCAGCCTTACGAAACTCATCCTACGATGACGACCGTGGAATCGCTTCAGCAGATCCTTGACTACATGAAACGTCACGAGCTGGAAGCCCTGCACACCAGTACACAGATCATCATCGCTCCGGGCTATACCTACCACATCGTACAGAAAATGGTCACCAACTTCCATCAGCCGCAAAGCACCCTGCTATTGCTGGTGTCAGCCTTTGTCAAAGGCGACTGGCGGACCATCTACGATTACGCTCTCGCCCACGACTTCCGTTTCCTCAGTTACGGTGATTCTTCCCTGCTGATTCCCTGACAGCAGGAAAGAAAAAAAGTGTCTGTACGTTCCCAAAAAATTATGCGGTCGTTGGGGCTGAATCGAGCGGTCGTTGAAGCCCGATCGTGCGGTCGTTTGAGCCCAATCGTGCGGTCGTTTGAGCCCGATCGTCCAGTCGTTGCGAAAAGGGCAAAACACCGGAAATAATGATAAAAAAAGTCCGGAACCCTGGGATCATTCCCGGTTCCGGACTTTCTGTTTGGATACGGTAAGTAAATTACCAAATATTTACACGCTTTTCAGGAGCGATGTACATCGGATCTTTGTCTGTAATTCCAAATGCATCATACCATGCCTGGATGTGAGGCAGAGCACCGTTTACACGCCATTCTCCCAAAGAGTGAGGATCAGACTTCGTATACTGACGGATAGCTTCTTCGCGGATATTTCCGGCCCACAGAGCTGCGTATGCCAGGAAGAAACGCTGATCGGCTGTGAAGCCGTCTACAACTCCCAGCGGAGCATCCTTTGTTGCATTGCGGTAAGCCAGATAAGCCACGTTCAGTCCTCCGTGGTCTGCCAGGTTCTCGCCCAGTGTCAGCTGGCCGTTTGCCTTCAGTCCCGGAAGCACTTCAATGTTGTTGAAGAAGTCTACCATTACCTGAGCACGTTCGTTGAAGCGTTCAGCATCGCCTGCTGCCCACCAGTCACACAGGTTACCGTTCTTGTCGAACTGTCGTCCCTGATCATCGAATCCGTGAGTCATTTCGTGTCCGATCACAACGCCGATAGCTCCATAGTTGAAGGCATCGTCAGCATTCATGTCGAAGAACGGATACTGAAGAATAGCGGCCGGGAAGCAGATTTCGTTGGTTGAAGGATTATAATAAGCATTGACTGTCTGCGGAGTCATCAGCCATTCGTCCTTGTCTACCGGCTTTCCGACACGGCTGTACATATCTCTCACTGCCCATTCAGAAGCACGGCAGACATTAGCCCAGTAAAAGTCTTTCTTGATTTCCAGGCTGGAGTAGTCTTTCCATTTGTCGGGATAACCCACTTTTACATGGAAAGCAGCCAGCTTTTCAGCGGCAACGGCCTTGGTGCTGTCGCTCATCCATTCCTGTGCCTGGATGCGTTCACCCAGTGCAGTCTGCAGGTTCTTCACGAGGTTCACCATGCGTTCCTTAGCTGCTGCGGGGAAATATTTTTCTACATACATCTGTCCTACAACTTCACCCAGCATACCGTTTACTGCATTAACGGCACGTTTCCAGCGAGGCTGGTTCACCTGACGGCCGGACAATACCTTGCCGTAGAAATCGAAGCGGGCAGCCACGAAGTCATCGCTCAGACAGCTGGCAGCAGCGTCGATCAGGTTATATTGCAGATAAGAAATATGTTTTTCCAGCGGCAGGGTGCTGATCAGTTTGTCCACTGTCTGCAACGGTTCAATCTGTTCTACGTTCAGTTCTTCCACACCCTGTACGCCCAGACCTTTCAGGTAAGCATCCCAGTCAATTCCGGAGAACTGCTTCTTCAGGTCAGCATAAGTCATCTTGTGATAATTAGCTTCCGGATCACGGCGCTGAACGGCGCTGAAAGAAGCCTTTGCAATAGTTGTTTCGATTTCCAGTACATCGTTCATCTTCTGCTCAGCCTCAGCATCTGTGAAACCTGCCAGCTTGAACAACTTGGTGATGTAAAGTTTATACTGTTCGCGGATGTTGGCAGTCACGCTGTCTGTATCCAGGTAATATTCCTTTTCGCCAAGGTTGATACCTCCCTGACTGATCTGGAAAATATTCAGAGCACTGTTCTTCGGATCTGCATATACATAGCTGCTGAAATAGGTACCAATGCCGTCGTATGCCATTTCGGCGATCATCGGAACAATCTGCTTGCGGTCGCTGATGGCTGCAATTTTGTCCAGCTGTGCCTTGATGGGAGCTACTCCGTCGCTGTTCAGTTTCACACTGTCCATAGCCAGTGTATAAAGATCACCGATCTTCTGTCCCTGAGAGCCCGGCTCATTTGTCTGCGATGCAAAGCTTTCAATCAGTTCGCGAAGCTGCTTCTGATTGGTTTCGGCCAGCATATCAAACGATCCGTAGCGGGAATATTCGGCAGTCAGAGGATGACTGTCATTCCATCCGCCACAAGCATAACGGAAGAAGTCCGTACCTGCGGCAACTGTCGTGTCAAGGTTTGCCAAATCAATACCGGAAGTATTCTTCACTTCCTTTTGGCTGGTACAACCGGTCATTGCGGCAAAAGCCATTGCTGCAACGGCCACATAATGTTTAGTTTTCATAAGCTTTTATATCTGTTAAAAGTTACTTGAGTTCTTCCAGTTCCAGCGAAAGACGCTCCCATTCTTCTTCTTCGGAAGCGACCTGCTGCTTCAACTGACGGTGCTGCTCATACAGTTGCATGTCGGAAGCTCCTTCAGGTGTTGCCATCTTGTTTTCCAGTTCCTGAATCTGCTGTTCCAGCTTGCTGATGCGCTCTTCACATTCGGCAACCTGCTTCTCCAGCTTACGGGCCTTGCGGGCCTGTTCCTTCTGGGCCTCATACGAAAGCTTGCTTTCGCTGACCGGTTCGGGCGCAGCCTTGCGGGCTTCACTCGTGGGCGACTGCGACAACTGCAGTTCATTCAGGTTTTCCATCTGTTTCTTTTGCAGGAAGTCATAGATTCCTCCAATGTGTTCCTTCACCACACCTCCGCCGAATTCGTAGACCTTGGTTACCAGTCCGTCCAGGAACTCACGGTCGTGGGACACGACGATCACCGTTCCGTCGAATTCCCGGATGGCTTCCTTCAGCACGTCCTTGGAACGCATATCCAGGTGGTTGGTAGGTTCGTCGAGTATCAGGAAGTTCACCGGTTCCAGCAACAGCTTGATCATGGCCAGACGGCTCCGCTCTCCTCCCGAAAGCACCTTGACTTTCTTGTCGGAGGCTTCTCCGCCAAACATGAATGCTCCCAGAATGTCACGGATCTTCAGACGGATGTCTCCCTTGGCTACCCGGTCAATGGTATCAAATACGGTCAGTTCGCCGTCAAGAAGCTGTGCCTGGTTCTGGGCAAAATAACCGATCTGCACATTGTGTCCGATCACCAGCTTGCCATCGTATGGAATCTGATCCATGATACACTTCACCAGGGTGGATTTTCCTTCTCCGTTCTTGCCGACAAAGGCTACTTTCTCTCCCCGGCTGATGGTCAGGGTTACGTCGTGGAAGACTACATGATCGCCATAGGCTTTTCGGACTCCTTCGCAGATAACGGGGTAATTACCCGACCGGGTGGCCGGAGCAAACTTCAGATGCAGGCTGGAAGTATCTTCCTCATCCACTTCGATGGGGACAATCTTCTCCAGCTGCTTGATGCGGCTCTGTACCTGCACTGCCTTCGTAGCCTTATAACGGAAACGTTCGATAAAGTCTTCCGTATCCTTGATTTCCTTCTGCTGGTTTTCGTAAGCGCGAAGCTGTTGCTCGCGGCGTTCCTTGCGGAGCACCACAAACTCATCGTAGGAAACCTTGTAGTCGTAAATCCGTCCGCAGGAGATCTCAATGGTGCGGTTGGTCACATTGTTGATGAAAGCCCGGTCGTGGCTGACCAGTACAACGGCACCCGGACTGACACGCAGGAAGTTTTCAAGCCACTGGATACTCTCGATATCCAGGTGGTTGGTCGGCTCGTCGAGCAGAAGCACGTCAGGACGACGCAACAGCAGCTTGGCAAGTTCGATACGCATACGCCAGCCTCCGCTGAACTCGGAAGTGGGACGGTCAAAATCTTTCCGGTCAAATCCCAGTCCCACCAGGGTACGTTCTATTTCGGCTTTGTAATTTGTTCCCCCCATCATCAGGAAACGTTCGTTCTCATGGGTGAAATGGTCAATCAGTTCATGGTAGCTTTCCGAATCGTAATCCGTACGGTCTGCCAGTTCCTGATTCATTCTGGCCAGACGATCCTGCATCTCGAATATGTGTTCGAAAGCCATTTCCGCTTCCGCCATCACGGTACGCGTATCACTGAGTACCATCACCTGCGGCAAATAACCGATGGTAATACCGCGTTGTACGGCGACAGTTCCTTCTGTGGGCCTTTGCAGTCCCGCAAGGATTTTCAGCATGGTAGATTTTCCGGCTCCGTTCTTTCCTACCAGAGCAATACGGTCTTTTTTATTGATCACGAACGACACATCCTGAAACAGAGGTGTCACGCCAAATTCGACTTTCAGTCCTTCTATTGAAATCATACGTATATACTTGCGCTACAGAATGTCGGCAAAGGTAAGAATAAAATTGCTAAAAGCAAAAACGCAGGCCGGAAACCTCCTGTTTCCAGCCTTCGTCTATAGCGTTTTTCCCTTGTATAATAAGGTCTGTTATTCTGCTTCGGTATAGCGTTCAATAGTCTGTGCGCGGTCAGGACCTACTGATACGATCTTGATCGGAGTTTCCAGCTGTTCTTCGAGGAAAGCAATGTATGCATTGAATTCTTCAGGGAACTCATCTTCACTGGTCATCTTGGTCATGTCAGTCTTCCATCCGGGAAGTTCCACATACACCGGTTCTACACCTTCTGTAATGTCATACGGGAAGTAATCGATCTCTTCTCCGTTTACCTTATAAGCCACACAAGCCTTTACGGTATCGAAGCCGTCGAGTACATCACTCTTCATCAGGATCAGCTGAGTAACACCGTTCACCATAATGGCATAACGCAAAGCAACCAGATCCACCCATCCGCAACGGCGTTCACGTCCGGTTACAGCTCCGTATTCATGACCCAGATCACGGATAGTCTTACCAGTTTCATCAAACAGTTCGGTCGGGAACGGTCCGGAACCTACACGAGTACAATAAGCTTTCATGATACCGTATACCTCTCCGATCTTGTTCGGGCCCAGTCCCAGTCCGGTGCAGGCTCCTGCACAGATGGTATTGGAAGAAGTCACGAACGGATACGAACCGAAGTCAACATCCAGCATCGTACCCTGTGCACCTTCGCAAAGTACGCTCTTGCCTTCCTTCAGCAGTCTGTTCACTTCGTGTTCACTGTCTACCAGCGGGAACTGGCGCAGGTATTCGAGACCTTCCATCCACTGTTTTTCCAGTTCAGTGATATCGTAAGAATAGTTCAGACTCTTCAGTATCTTTTCGTGACGGGCTTTGGCCGCAGCATATTTTTCTTCAAAATTATTCAGGATATCTCCCACACGCAAACCGTTACGGCTTACCTTGTCTGTATAAGTAGGACCGATTCCCTTACCGGTAGTTCCTACCTTTGCATCGCCTTTGGCTGCTTCATATGCAGCATCCAGAATACGGTGAGTCGGCATAATCAGATGAGCCTTCTTGGAAATGTGCAGGCGTTCCTTCAGCGGGTGTCCGCTTGCTTCCAGCGCTTCAGCCTCAGCTTTGAACAGTGCCGGATCCAGAACAACTCCGTTACCGATAATATTTACCTTGTCGCCCTGGAATATACCTGAAGGAATGGAACGAAGCACATACTTCTGTCCTTCAAATTCAAGAGTGTGACCAGCATTCGGGCCGCCCTGAAAACGAGCAACAACATCATAGCGGGGTGTCAATACGTCAACAACTTTACCTTTGCCTTCGTCTCCCCATTGCAAACCTAACAAAACATCTACTTTCATGCTTTTCAGTTTTATAAATTTATTTATGTTTCTTACGCTTGAGTCCCATACACTTGCTGCAGAGTCCATATATATATAAGGAATAATGCGAAGGATAGAATCCCTTCGTACGATACTGGGCAATGGCTAACTTCAGATTTTCATCCTCAAACTCGGAAACCTTGCCGCAGGAAGTGCAAATCATGTGATGATGGGTCTCGTTATTGTATGAACGCTCATACTGCGAAGTATTGCCAAACTGATGCTTGATCACCAGACCTGCATCAATCAGCAGGACAATCGTATTATAGAGCGTGGCCCGACTGACACGGAACTTTTCCTTTTCGGCCATGTAACAATAAAGCTCATCAATATCAAAATGGCCCTTGATGGAATAGATTGTTTCGAGTATAGCATACCGCTCGGGCGTCTTCCGATGTCCGTTCTTCTGAAGATACTCTGTGAGGATCTGCCTAACCTTATCTTTTATATTCTCTTCCATCCGTTCATACGTTCAGTCGTCAAAGATAACTCTTTTTAAGTAATCCAAGAAAATTACCGGCAATATTCTGCCTCATTTTTTATTTCTTCCGCAATAGCACTCACTCCGGGGCGCTGTGACTTCGACAGAACAGCCAGCGGTTTTCCCAGTTTCTTCATATTTTCACGCGACTGGCTTCCAAACTTGCACAATGCCAGAGCAGCAGCTTTCCGTATTTGCAGCGAATCGCTTTCCAGAGCTGTAAATGCCTGATCCATAAACTCGGCTTCTGCCCGGTCGTTCAGCGTCATGCCGTTCATCAGCAGCCGGGCCATCAGAAGGAAGCCGCAAAGCTGGAAGTATTCGCGCTCATCGGCTATCCAGCAGAACACCACTTCCGCTGCATAGGGAAGGTGTTGAAACAAATTCATCACCGTATATTGTGCCAGTTCCGAATTGTGTATATCTTCCATCCAGATCTCTGCAATCTCCCGATAGAAGGTATCGACCGGTTGCAACAGCCCGGCCATAATCTTACACTCCCGGATGTTCTCCTTCCAGAGTGCCTGAGCCAATTCGTGACTGGGTTCGTAGCCTGCTGCGATTTCTCTGATACGCGGGTACTCTATTCCAAAATTCAATTTGTAGTCAAGTCCTTTTTCGCGCATGCTTTGAGAGACAACTCCGTTCATATACAAACGGAATTTAGCTTTGATATCTTTCAGAGTTTCGTGTAGTTGATCTGTCATTTCCTTGATTCTTTATAGTTGCCGTAAGTGTCATTCCGTCTCAGTCTTCCGTTACATTCGCATAATCCCGGCTGTAACGAAGCATCTGGGCGGCATATCCTTCCGTATAGTCTACTTTCACATCAGTCCAGCGGCCTTCCGCATCGTAACAAGGTGTATACACCGGATTGATGAATCCTTTGTAGGGAGCCAGATGCAGTTGCCGGTAACGTTCCAGCACCTCTGCATGCAAGGCAGGATCAATCCGTACGGCATAGGTTTCCACCAACTGGCGGGCAGCCTCATAATCGCCTTCACTCTTGATGCGCTGTACTTCGGCCAGCAGGCGGCCGAACAGACTCCGCAACTGCTCATAGTCGTTGATGCGGACAAATGTCTTGCCGTTGCGGACCACAAGTTCCACAACTTTTTGTTCCGCTCCCTGTTCCAATGCCCACCGGGCAATCAGCTGACGGTTACGCATGTGAGCTTCCTCGACATTGCATCCCGGCTCGATACGCACCAGCTGGGTCATCAGTCCGTTCATCATGTAAGCATAATATTCCGCCTTATACGCTTCCGCATCAGGCACCAGTCCCAGTTCTACCATACGGGGATCCGGAATATAATACAGTCCGAACAGGTCGGCACGCGCTTCCTCTATCGTTGAACCGTATGCTTTCAACGCATCCGGATCAACACCCGGCAGCAAGCGTCCGGAACCGTGTCCCAGACATTCATGCAGATCGGTATGTAAATCACCGGTGATGTCTGCATATTTATCCAGCAATCCGATCTCGACAGGGCTGTATACAAACTCGTCGCGGAAACCGTTTCCACGGGCCGCCTGGTTATAGGCCGATGTCAGATTGCCGATAGTTACCGATTTGGATCCGTGCACGCTGCGTATCCAGTTGGAGTTAGGCAAATTGATACCGATAGCCGTACTGGGGTACAAGTCACCGCCAAGCATGGCTGCCGTAATCACTTTGGCCGAAACACCTTTCACCTTTTCCTTGCGGAACTGAGGCGCCACCGGAGAATGATCTTCAAACCACTGGGCATTCTCACTGATAAGTTCCGTACGGCGAGTTGCTTCCAGATCCTTGAAGTTAACAATAGATTCCCAGCTGGCCTTGATACCCAGCGGATCACCATAGCTCTCGATGAACCCGTTAACAAAGTCCACCTGGGAATCCGTATCTTTTAACCAGACAATGGAATAGGCATCAAACGTCTTCAGATCGCCCGTACGGTAGAACTCCGTCAGCAGGCGGATCACCTCACGCTGACGGTCGTTTTCGGCTACCTCAGCAGCCTTGTCCAGCCAGGAAACAATCTTCTGCAAAGCTTCTCCGTACATGCCTCCAATCTTCCATACCTCTTCCTGTACCACACCATCCTTTTTCACCAGACGGCTGTTCATGCCATACATGACCGGTTCAGTTTCTCCGGGAGTCTTCATGGCGGCATAGAAATCCTCGGCCTCCTGCTGAGTGACTCCTTCATAATAATTGGCCGCTGAAGTCAGAATCAGATCTTCCCCATCGGCCTGATTAACCCGTTTGGGCATCACTTCCGGATCGAAGATGACGGGGAACAGGCGGTTGCAAAGTTTGGTACATGTTTCTCCTTCTGCCAAAGGCAATGCATCGGCAGGCAAAGATTCAACCAGGCTGCGAAGATAATCCGGCGTGAAACCGGGTACAAACTTGTCGCAGGAATAATGGTGGTGAATGCCATTGGCAAACCAGACGCGTTTCAGATACACCTCAAACGCACGAAATTCATCCGTATCACGAGGTCCCTTGTAAGCCACATACACTGCTTCCAGCAGCCGGCGGACCGGTAAATTGTACTTGCCGTTCTGATGATACAAGATGTCTCTTCCCTCCAGAGCTGCCTGAGAGAGATAGTAAATCAGCTGTTTCTGGCGCAGAGACAATTTTTCAAAACCGGGTACCCGATAACGCAAAATCTGCAAATCGGCAAACTGTTCCACTTGATACTCAAACGTATCCTCCTGTTGTTCCATTATCTATATTCTTATTTTTTGTCAGAATGTTTCTTACGGTAAGCATTCGGGGTCTCACCCATGTTCTTATAAAAAGCTGCATAAAACGATTGTCTGTTGGCAAAACCTACCAACGCGCTGATTTCTTCTACATTTTTCTCAGCGTAACGTTTATCAACCAGCAAATGCAAAGCTTCCTTGATACGATACTCGTTCAACAGACATGAATAGTTTTTTCCGAAGCGGGAGTTAATAACAGCCGACAGATAACGAGTATTGGTTTTCAATTCTTTAGCAAGATCACGTGCAGAATAATTGGGATCTTTATACTTCTTCTGAAATACTACGATATTCATGATCTTGTCATACAGTTCATCCGCCAGTTCCGGACGAATCATTCCTCGATAAGCAGCATTCTTAATTTTGCGCTCCCTGATGTTGTAAGGTTTTTTTGCAGGAGATTGTTCCTGTTCCTGCATCTGAAGTTCTGTATCTTTCATCTGTCCTGTTTTTAATTAAGAGGTTTAATTTTTATACATTATACAAAAATGGCAGAAGTTTTTGAAATCTACAATTAAATGAAAATCATTTTTCTTAAATATTACAAATTACGGCATATTTTTCAGTGTTTCCCGTCGTGCAGCCCCGTCTTCCTCCAACGGAAAAACGGAAAGAATAACTATCTTTGCACTCCGTTTCATCCCAATAGACAATTATGCTGAAAACATTAAAATCATACTTCGGATATACGCAGTTCCGCCCCCTGCAACAGGAAATCATCACGTGCATTCTGGAAAAGAGAGACACCCTGGTGCTGATGCCGACAGGAGGAGGAAAGTCCATCTGCTACCAGCTTCCTGCCCTGATGATGGAAGGAACAGCCATCGTTGTTTCACCGCTGATCTCACTCATGAAAGACCAGGTGGAAAGTTTGCAGGCCAACGGAATCATCGCCCGTGCCCTGAACAGCAGCAACGACGAAACGGTCAACGCCAATCTGCGTTTCGAATGTATGCAGGGACGGGTAAAACTCCTTTATATCTCTCCCGAACGGCTCCTTTCGGAACTGAATTTTCTGCTGAAGGATATCCGTGTTTCGCTTTTTGCCATTGATGAAGCTCACTGCATTTCCCAATGGGGACATGATTTCCGTCCGGAATATACACAGCTGAAAGTGCTCCGCCAGCAGTTTCCCAATGTACCGATTATCGCACTGACTGCAACAGCAGACAAAATAACCCGGCAAGACATCGTACAACAGCTGGCTATGAGAAATCCGCAAGTGTTTATTTCTTCCTTCGACCGTCCCAACCTCAGTCTGGAGGTGAAACGGGGCTATCAGCAGAAAGAAAAGATCAGAAGCATTCTTCAGTTTATCGACCGTCATCCGGGAGAAAGCGGAATAATTTACTGCATGAGCCGGAACACGACGGAAAAAGTAGCTGAAATGCTTGAGGATCACGGGCTGCATGTTGCGGTCTATCATGCCGGACTGAGTACGGCCGCACGCGATGCCGCACAGGATGATTTCATCAATGACCGGGTACAGATCGTCTGTGCCACCATTGCTTTCGGCATGGGTATCGACAAATCGAACGTAAGATGGGTAATTCATTACAACCTGCCGAAAAGCATCGAAAGCTTCTATCAGGAAATAGGCCGGGCGGGACGTGACGGTCTTCCCAGCGACACCTTATTATTCTATTCTTTCGGAGACATTGTTCTTCTGTCCAAATTTGCTGCCGAAAGCAACCAGCAGGAGATCAATCTTGAGAAACTGAACCGCATGCAGCAGTATGCGGAAACCGATATTTGCCGCCGGCGTATTCTGTTGAACTACTTCGGGGAAACCATGGATCATGACTGCGGGAACTGTGATGTCTGCCGGAATCCGCCCGAAAGATTCGATGGTACCATCATCGTACAGAAAGCCTTGAGCGCTATTGCCCGCACTGACCAGCAGATAGGTACACGGACACTGACCGACATTCTGAAGGGAGCTGCCACACAGGAAATCATCGACCGGGGTTATGACAAGCTGAAAACCTACGGCGTCGGAAGAGACATCCCGTCACGCGACTGGCAGGGCTACCTGTTGCAGATGCTGAACCTGGGATATTTTGAAATTGCATACAATGAAAACAACCATCTGAAAATTACGGAAGCCGGACGAAAAGTTCTGTTCGGTCACGAACGGGCCCAGCTGGTAATCATCAAGCGTGAAGAAACCGCTCCGCGTGAAACCGGGAAAAGAAAGCGGAAAGCAGAAACTCCGGTTCTGCCGATCCTTACTCCCGCTGTCTACGAAAACGAAGACGAGCAGCTCTTTGAAGAACTCCGGATCCTGCGCAAACGGCTCGCCGACCAGCAGGCCATTCCTGCTTACATCGTCCTGTCAGACAAGACACTTCATCTGCTGGCTGCACAGAAACCCCAGAGCATCGAAGCCTTCGGGGAGGTCAGCGGTATCGGAGCCTTCAAGAAAGACCGCTACGGAAAAGACTTTGTGGAAGTAATCAACCGGTTCCTGCAAAACCGATAACGACACGCGGAACCGGACATTCCGGCACCGGATTACCGGCACTCTTTCAGCCGTTCCTCGAGTTCACCGCGCGACACGCCCAGCGAAACAGCCTTTTCGTAAGCTTCCCGTGCATCCTTCTTCTTGCGGAGCTGCAGATAAAGATCGCCCATCTGGACGTATGCCTCGCGGTCATTGGCATCCAGTTTCAGAGCTTCTTCCAGATCAAGCAGGGCTGCCTGCGGCTGATTCATCTCAACTTCCAGGTTGGCCCGCATCTTCAGCAGCGAAACATCCTTCGGATAATCATCCACCAGACGGTTCATCGAACTGAGTGCCTGAGTCAGTTTTCCTTCTTTCTGATCCAGCATCACCAGCCCCAGACGGGCAGTCAGATTCCTGACATCCTTTGCCAGCACCGCATTATAATCAATACGGGCTTCCGTATACTGGCGCCGCTGCATGTAGATGTATGCACGGAACATCCGGGCCTCCTGGTTCTCGGGCAACAGATCAATCACATTGCAATAATCCAGATAAGCCTTGTCGGTCAGCCCCTTGTCCAGATAAAGCGAAGCCCGGTTCAGCAGCATGGCTGTAGAATAAGGTGTAATGTTCAAGGCCATGGTATACGATTCAATGGCCTCATCAGTCTTTCCCATACGCTTCTGTACCGTACCCAGGTTGGAGAAAAGCAAGGCATTGCGTGCATTACCCGGCTCCATCTTCAAGGCTTGCCGGAACAACTGTTCTGCCTGCACCAGACTGTCCTTCAGCGTATAGTCCATCGCCTTTTCGACCAGTTCATTATAAGTCTGTGCCTGCATACTGCCTGCCGCCAGCAGGAACATTATCGGGAAAAAGAGTTTCTTCATGTTCGGATCAGTTTGAAAATATTCATTCGGGAGGTAAAGATAACAGAATAATTTGCGAAGGGGCACGGATATTAAAAACTTTTTGTAAGTTTGAACAATCATTAGACCAAGGACTGTCCGCACGAACATTCCGTTCCGGCCGGCTGCAGTCCGCCGAACCAAACTAAAAAGACAACAAACATGAAACTGGAAAAAGCTATTTTCGCCTGCGGATGCTTCTGGGGAGCACAACATCAGTTTGAGCGGGCTAAAGGAGTGATCCGCTCTGAGGTAGGCTACATCGGAGGTGACAAAGAGAACCCGACGTATCAGGAAGTGAAGGCACACACTACAGGACATGCCGAAGCTACCCTCGTGGAATTTGATGCTGAAGAGACTACCTACACCGATTTGTGCAAACTGTTTTTTGAAATCCACGATCCGGCACAGACCGACGGACAAGGTCCGGATATCGGTCCGCAATACCGAAGCGAGATTTTCTACCTGAATGAAGCACAGAAGCAACAGGCTGAAGCCGTTATCGCCCTGCTGCGGGAAAAAGGATATGAAGTAAACACCCAGCTGACTCCGGCCACTGTTTTCTGGCCCGCCGAAGATTACCACCAGCATTATTATGACAAGACGGGAGGCGAACCTTACTGCCACATCCGCGTCAGAAAATTCTGAATCTTCCACCGGACTGCTTCCGGTTATCAGACTTTTTTTACAGGCATCTGCCAGGGACTCCTCCCTCCAGATGCCTGCAATACTTTTCACAAAAAGGAAACCGGCTGAAAAGATCAGGCCTTGCGGATGTAATCCACAATCCAGGCACCCACTTCCTTCGTACCATACTTGGCGCCGCCTTCCACCTGGATTTCAGGTGTACGCACGTTAGCGTCCAGTGAAGCGTCTACAGCCCGGCGGATCAGTGCGCCCTCTTCCTTACAGTCAAAATACTCAAACAGCATGGCAACCGACAGGATCTGAGCCAGCGGATTGGCAATATTCAGTCCTTTTGCCTGCGGCCAGGAGCCATGGATCGGTTCAAATACCGGGGTGCTTTCGCCCGTAGATGCCGAAGGAAGCAGTCCCATTGAGCCGCTGATCACGGAACCTTCATCGGTCAGAATGTCACCAAAAGTATTCTCCGTCACCATAACGTCGAAGAACTTCGGTTCCTGAATCATTTTCATGGCAGCATTGTCCACAAACATATAATCGGTAGTCACTTCCGGATACTGCGGAGCCATCTCCTGCGCAATCTGACGCCACAGGCGTGAAGAAGCCAGCACGTTTGCTTTATCCACCACCGTCAGATGCTTGCGGCGCTTCATGGCATATTCGAATCCCACCTTCAGAATACGTTCAATCTCCGGACGCGTGTACATATTCGTATCGTATGCTTTGTCGTTATCCTGATATTTCTCCCCAAAATACATGCCGCCTGTCAGCTCGCGGATGCAGAGAAAATCAGCGCCATCCACGAGTTCAGCCTTCAGCGGTGACTTATGCACCAGGCATTTGAACGTCTGTACCGGGCGGATATTGGCAAAGAGTCCCAACTTCTTGCGCATGGCCAGCAATCCCTGTTCGGGGCGGACCTTCGCCGTCGGATCGTTGTCAAACTTCGGATCACCCACAGCCGAAAAGAGAACGGCATCTGCCTGCTTGCACACCTGATAAGTTTCTTCGGGGAACGGATCTCCCACCTTATCAATGGCATCTGCACCGCAAATGGCATATTCATACGAAACCTTGTGGCCAAACTTCTCACAAACGGCCGTCATGACATCTACTCCCTGTACCGAAATCTCCGGTCCGATACCGTCACCGGCCAACACTGCTATCTTAAAATCCATCATCTTTTTTTATCGTTTAAAATGTTTGTACTCTATTTTGTATTCCCTTCATTCTGCCGGAACGGGATCTGCATAACCTTCTTCAATCATGTTCAGCATTTTCATGGTTGCCTTGATTGCAGCTTCCGTCTGGTCGGCGTCCAGTCCGCGCGTACGGAACTCACGGCCCTGATAACTCCAGGTAATGACCGTATGCACGAAAGCGTCCGTACGACCTCCGGGAGGAATCGTTACCGCATAGTTGACCAGCATCGGGAAAGTCCGTCCCAGCGTACCTTTATAGATCTTGCGGAGCGCCCGGACAAAGGCGTCATACTGACCGTCACCGCTTGAACTTTCCTGAAAGACTCTTCCGTTGATATCAATGCTGAGTGTCGCCATAGGCTTCAGTCCCTGCGCCAGCGTCACGAAATAGCTGAGCAGACGTACACGGGCATTGGTTACATCGTGCTTCAGTACATCCGAAATGATGTAAGGAAGATCTTCCTGAGTCACCAGCTCCTTGCGGTCGCCCAGCTCAATGATCCGGTCGGTTACCTTCTTCATCGACTCATCATCCAGCTCCAGTCCCAGCTGCTCCAGATTCTTCCGGATGTTTGCCTTTCCCGAAGTCTTGCCCAGTGCATACTCGCGGACACGGCCGAAACGTTCAGGCAGCAAGTCGTTACAATAGAGATTGTTCTTGTTGTCTCCGTCGGCATGTACTCCGGCCACCTGGGTAAACACACTGTTTCCCACAATGGGTTTGTTCGCCGGAATGACGACACCGGAATAAGATTCCACCACGCGGCTCACCTCGTTCAACCGGCTTTCGTCAATGTTTGTCACGGCATGGAAATGGTCTTTCAGGATCGCCTGCACGCTGGCCAGCGGAGCATTTCCCGCTCTTTCACCCAGACCGTTGATGGTGGTGTGCAGTCCTTTCACTCCGCTCAGCACGGCAGCCAGCACATTACTTACCGCCAGATCGTAGTCATTGTGCGCATGAAAGTCGAAATGCAGATCGGGATAACGCTTCTTCATCTTGCGCATATACTCGATAACCTGCAAAGGATTGAGCACACCCAGCGTATCAGGAAGCATGAACCGACGGATTCCACTGTCCTTCAGCCGGTCGATAAGTCCAAAGACATATTCAGGCGAATCCTTGATGCCGTTACTCCAGTCTTCCAGATAGACATTGACTTCCATCCCCAACGTATGGGCATATTCCACAACCTGCAGAATGTCACCGGCATGCTCTTCAAGTGTCTTTTTCAGCTGATAGCGGCAATGTTTCTCCGATCCTTTCGTCAGCAGATTGATCACCCGGCCTCCCGCCTGATGAATCCAGTCTGCTGAAACCCCACCGTCTACAAAGCCCAGCACTTCCACCCGCGACAGCAAATCATGACGGGCCGCCCAGTCGCAGATCATCCGGACTGCATTCAGCTCTCCGTCCGAGACACGTGCGGAAGCCACCTCTATGCGGTCAACCTTCAGATCTTCCAGCAGCATACGGGCAATCATCAGCTTTTCATGAGGCACGAACGATACGCCACTGGTCTGCTCACCGTCGCGCAGGGTGGTATCCATTATTTCTATTTTCGGATGGTTCATAGGCTTTTACATGAACCGGGCTGCCTTAAAGGCCGGCCCGGCGGTTTTCAAATTCTGCAATCTTATCTTTATTCTCAACCAGGAAGTCGATGTCGTCCAGACCATTCATCAGACAATGCTTCTTGTAAGCATTGATCTCGAAAGTCTCGCAACGTCCGGTTGCCTTGTTGGTCACTTTCTGTTCGGGAAGATTTACTTCCACTTCCGTCTTCGGATCGGCAGCAATACTGCGGAACAGCTCCTGCAGGAACTCTTCGCTCACCACTACCGGCAATACGAAGTTGTTCAACTCGTTGTTCTTGTGGATATCCGCAAAGAAACTGGAGATCACGACACGGAACCCATAGCCTGCAATGGCCCACGCTGCATGCTCACGGCTTGAACCGCTTCCGAAGTTTTTGCCTGCCACAAGAATGCATCCGCCATACAGGGGATTGTTCAACACAAAGTCCTTGTTCAGGGTTCCGTCGGCATTATAGCGCCAGTCGCGGAACAGATTGTCGCCAAAGTATTTCTCTTCGCGGGTCGTTGCCTTCAGGAAACGGGCCGGAATGATCTGGTCGGTATCCACATTTTCCAAAGGAAGGGGCACACAGGTGCTTGTTATGATATTGAATTTCTGTTTCATTTGTTTTCGGATTAATAGGTATGCATCATTACATCAATTCAC
>ULMB01009889.1_pt1 | contig 20777 bp, 20 predicted proteins | sample 1951571 | NCBI WGS metagenome assembly ULMB01 (sample SAMEA4835542, study PRJEB28245) | human gut metagenome | biome: gut microbiome; material: fecal sample | place: Denmark | collected 2008 | reverse complement strand
CTCGGTTGCGGCTTCGACCCGGGCGTGAGCGGTGTCTATACGGCCTATGCCGCCAAGCATCACTTCGATGAAATCCAGTATCTGGACATCGTAGATTGCAATGCCGGCAACCACCACAAGGCTTTCGCTACCAACTTCAACCCTGAAATCAACATTCGTGAGATAACCCAAAACGGTCGTTATTACGAGAACGGCCAGTGGGTGACCACCAAACCGCTGGAAATCCACAAGGACCTGACTTATCCGAACATCGGCCCGCGCGACTCCTACCTGCTTTACCACGAAGAGCTGGAGTCTCTGGTGAAGAATTTCCCCACCATCAAGCGTGCCCGCTTCTGGATGACCTTCGGCCAGGAATACCTGACCCACCTGCGTGTCATTCAGAACATCGGCATGGCCCGCATCGACGAAGTGGATTACAACGGTGTGAAAATCGTCCCTTTGCAATTCCTGAAGGCCGTACTCCCCAACCCACAAGACTTGGGCGAGAATTACGAAGGCGAGACTTCCATCGGTTGCCGCATCCGCGGATTGAAGGATGGCAAGGAACGCACTTATTATGTGTACAATAATTGCAGCCACCAGGCCGCCTACAAGGAAACAGGCATGCAGGGTGTCAGCTACACCACGGGCGTACCAGCCATGATTGGCGCCATGATGTTCCTCAAAGGCATCTGGAAGAAGCCAGGCGTATGGAACGTCGAAGAATTCGACCCCGATCCATTCATGGAGCAGCTCAACAAGCAAGGCCTGCCTTGGCACGAAGTAATTGATGGCGACCTCGAACTTTAATCACTAACCACCAATTAACATGAATGTAGGAGACAAAGCCCCCGAGATATTGGGCATCAACGAGAAAGGCGAAGAAATCCGCCTGAGTAATTATAAAGGAAAGAAACTGGTGCTCTACTTCTACCCGAAGGACAGTACATCAGGTTGCACAGCTCAGGCCTGTAACCTGCGCGACAACTACGACGCCCTGCGCCAAGCCGGCTACGAAGTGGTAGGCGTCAGTGTAGATAGCGAAAAGTCGCACCAGAAATTCATCGAGAAGAACTCCCTCCCCTTCCCCCTGATTGCCGACACAGACAAGAAGCTGGTCGAACAATTTGGTGTATGGGGCGAGAAGAGCATGTATGGCCGTAAATACATGGGTACCTTCCGCACGACCTTCATCATTAACGAAGAAGGCATTGTGGAGCGCATCATCGGTCCAAAGGAAGTCAAGACCAAAGACCATGCGGCACAAATACTTTAATTACCATTTATTCAACAAACAAGTATGGCAAAAAAAGACGAACTGAATTTTGAGAACGAAGGCGCCGTAATGCCCAATAGCGAAAAGCTGAAAGCCTTGCAGGCCGCCATGGACAAGATAGAAAAGAGTTTCGGCAAAGGCTCCATCATGAAGATGGGCGACGACAGCATCGAACAAGTCGAAGTCATTCCCACTGGCTCCATCGGACTAAACGTAGCTTTGGGTGTAGGTGGTTATCCCCGCGGACGTATCATCGAAATCTATGGCCCTGAATCCTCTGGTAAAACCACATTGGCCATTCATGCCATCGCCGAAGCACAGAAAGCTGGAGGTATCGCCGCTTTCATCGATGCCGAACACGCTTTCGACCGCTTCTATGCAGCCAAGCTGGGCGTTGACGTGGACAACCTCCTCATCTCCCAACCCGACAACGGCGAACAGGCCCTGGAGATTGCAGAACAGCTCATCCGCTCCTCAGCTATCGATATCATCGTTGTTGACTCCGTAGCCGCCCTTACGCCAAAGGCCGAAATCGAAGGCGACATGGGCGACAACAAGGTAGGCCTCCAGGCACGCCTGATGTCACAAGCCTTGCGCAAATTGACATCTGCCGTCAGCAAGACCCGCACCTGCTGCATCTTCATCAACCAATTGCGCGAGAAGATTGGTGTCATGTTCGGCAATCCCGAAACGACTACCGGTGGTAATGCCTTGAAGTTCTACGCATCCGTCCGCCTCGACATCCGTGGTGGTCAGGCCATCAAGAACGGCGAGGACGTTATTGGCAAACAGACCAAAGTGAAAGTTGTCAAGAATAAGGTAGCTCCTCCCTTCCGTCGTGCTGAGTTCGACATCATGTTCGGCGAAGGCATCTCTCGCGCAGGCGAAATCATCGACCTGGGTACCGAACTGGGTATCATCAAGAAGAGTGGCTCTTGGTTCAGCTACAATGACACCAAACTAGCTCAAGGCCGCGATGCCGCTAAGCAAGTAATTCTGGATAATCCCGAATTGGCCGAAGAACTGGAAGGACTGATATTCGAAGAACTGAAGAAAGAAAAATAAAACTTCGAACCTAAACTCATAGAGGGGATAGCCACATGGCTCCCCTCTATTATTCATTATTTTAGTAGCACCTCCATAAGCATGAGCGATTTCCGCCTGAAAGTATTCCATTCCGTAGCTCAAAACTTGAGCTTTACCAAAGCTTCTCAAGAGCTATTTATCAGCCAACCGGCCATCACCAAACATATACAGGAACTGGAAAGCACCTACCAAACTCGCCTATTCGATCGACAAGGCGGAAAAATATCCCTGACCGAATCAGGACAACTGCTCTTAGAACATTGCGAACGCATTCTAGACGAATACCGCAAATTGGAATACGAAATGCACCTGCTTCATAATCAATATACAGGCAAATTGAGGTTAGGTGCCAGTACAACCATTGCCCAATACGTACTTCCACCTATGCTAGGCACTTTTATTAGCAAATTTCCACAAGTAGAATTATCACTACTCAATGGAAATACACGCGAAATGGAAACAGCCTTGCAAGATCATCGTATAGACTTGGCACTAGTCGAAGGAGTGACACGTCTACCCAATTTGCGTTACACTCCCTTTCTGGAAGACGAACTGGTCGTCGTCGTACGTACGGGTAGCCGCCTACCGATAGCTGAAGAAATAACTCCCGAACAACTGGCCACCTTCCCACTGGTGCTGCGCGAACGCGGATCGGGTACCTTGGATGTCTTCGAACGGGCCATCCTAAGACATAACATTAAATTATCCTCCCTGCATGTACTCATGTACTTGGGAAGCACAGAAAGCATCAAACTATTTTTGGAACATACAGACTGTTTGGGTATCGTTTCCATCCGTTCCGTCAGCAGAGAATTGTATGCCGGCCGTTTGCGCGTAGTCGATGTCAAGGGGCTAGAAATGAAACGTGAATTCAATTTTGCCCAACTACAAGGGCAAGAAAGCGGACTTAGCCAAGTTTTCATGCAATTCACCCAACGATAACTATCCCTACCTCCCATACTTATTACTTTTGGTTATAACTGATAAAAATATAAGAATTGTAGCCTCCATAGGAAATGTGTACCTTTGCGTCCGAAAAGAAAAAGTTAAACCAACAAAAAAAGAATTGTTATGTTCGAACGTGGAAACAGAGGCAACACCTTTCATGGTATCCTACTCATTGCCTTATTCTCCTTCTCAGCTTTTTACATCGCTGAAATTCCATTCGTAAAAAGTTTATCCTTCAGTCCGTTGATTGTAGGTATTATATTAGGTATGCTCTATGCTAACAGCCTTCGCAACCGTCTGCCTGAAACCTGGGTACCTGGCATCAAATTCTGTACCAAACAGATTCTTCGTGCCGGTATCGTGCTCTATGGCTTCCGTCTAACACTGACCGAAGTAGCAGCCGTAGGCCTACCTGCTATTGTAGTAGATAGCATCATCGTATGCGGCACCATTTTCTTGGGGGTATTCTTGGGCAAATTGATGAAAATAGATAAAGATACAGCCTTGATCACATCAACCGGTAGTGCCATCTGCGGTGCGGCAGCAGTATTGGGTGCTGAACCTGTCATCAAATGTGAAGGCCATAAGACAGCTATCGCTGTATCTACCGTAGTTATTTTTGGAACTATTGCCATGTTCCTCTACCCCATCATGTACCGTTCAGGAGTGCTATCTAGTTTGTCCGACACCCAAGTAGCCATCTATACGGGAAGCACTCTGCATGAGGTAGCTCATGTAGCAGGCGCAGGCAATGCGATGGATCCTACCGATACGTTAGGCATTGCTGGTACAGCCACCATCACCAAAATGATCCGTGTCATGCTGCTGGCCCCCGTACTGGTCATCATGAGTTTTGCCCTTGCCGGACGAAAAAAATTATCAGCAGACGGCACAACAACTAAGAGCAAGATTACAATTCCTTGGTTTGCCTTTGGTTTCATCGGTATCATCTGCCTGAACTCTCTACTTCAGTATCTCTTCGATGCACCAACCGTCAAGGAGATCCCTCTGAACGGAGCCATCGAATACATTGATACCTTCATGTTAACCATGGCCATGACAGCACTGGGCACAGATACAAGCATCGATAAGTTCAAACAGGCCGGAGCCAAACCTTTCGTACTGGCCTTTGGACTCTTTATCTGGCTATTACTGGGCGGCTACCTACTTGTAAAGTATTTGGTGCCACTGATGGCTTGATAAGCCAAACCTTGGTCATAAAAATGGGCCTGCTCCTGTTCTAACAGAAGTAAGCCCATTTTTCTTTTTCTTAGAACAATCTCAATTCAATTCCTCCTCCCGAATTCCCAGTACATAAGCCAAAGAAGGAACCACCGGACACCACTGGCAAACTGATGGCAAAGTAAGCTCCTCCATGCGGAACCACACCACCTGCACTTCCTGCTCCTTCGCATTCTTTCTCCTTTCCCGAAGAATTTCACCCGTCACCTCATTCATTTTTTCCTCGTCGATGGTCGTGGCAGGTACCAATAATGCTTGCTTTACGGAAACATTGTTCAATACAAGAGTCACCAGATCGTGATATAACGCCTCGGCCGTCGCCAGATTTTCAGTAGGAACTACCCCAAAAACATATTCAGCCAACCCTGTGCGACAAGCCTTGCCATCCAAGTCAGATAAAAGAGAAGGGGTACAGACACTCAATGCATCCCCATCCGCTCCTTGAACTAACAAAACCTGCACCTCTGCCGAAGAAAAATCACGGATACCCGCATCTAGCAGCAGACAATCCAACCAAGCTACCAAGTCAAACATAGGCAAAGGACGCCCTAGACGAGCAGACATCACTTCACGCACCATCTCGACCGTCTGGTTTAAAAACGACACGTCTATCAATATCACACGTTCCGAAAGTTTCAAATTCGCAGTTCTATTCATATTCTTAATTCATGTCAGTTATCACCTGTGAAATGTGCAAAGATAACACAAATAAAGGAGAAACAAGACATAAAGGCTGAACGAATGACATTTTGTCATATAGAATTACCAATTCTAAGACATTTTGTCCACACAATACAAATGGCAAGAGTTTTGCAAATCAATCGATGCCAAACCTAACCAAGACTAAAGAAAGGAGAAACAATATGAATTTTAACAACTTCACAATCAAAGCGCAAGAAGCCGTACAGGAGGCCGTGAACCTAGTACAACGCCGGGGACAACAGGCCATCGAGCCGGTACACCTGCTGCAAGGAGTCATGAAAGTGGGTGAGAATGTCACTAACTTCATCTTCCAGAAACTAGGCATGAACGTCCAGCAGATAGAGCTGGTTCTCGACAAGCAGATAGAGTCACTGCCCAAGGTATCGGGCGGGGAACCTTACCTAAGCCGTGAAACCAACGAAGTGTTGCAGAAAGCCATGGACTATTCCAAGGAACTAAACGACGAGTTCGTTTCCCTGGAACCCATTTTGCTGGCCCTGTTAACTGTCAAGAGTACTGCATCGAGTATCCTGAAAGATGCTGGTATGAGCGAAAAAGAACTGCGTACAGCCATCAATGAACTGCGTCAGGGATCAAAGGTCACTTCACAATCGAGCGAAGATACCTATCAATCACTGGAAAAGTATGCCATCAACCTGATAGATGCCGCCCGAAACGGCAAGCTCGATCCAGTCATCGGCCGTGACGAAGAAATCCGTCGGGTTCTGCAGATATTGAGCCGTCGTACCAAAAACAATCCTATCCTGATCGGCGAACCAGGTACCGGTAAGACCGCCATCGTCGAAGGATTGGCACAGCGAATCCTTCGTGGTGATGTGCCGGAGAACCTGAAAAACAAACAATTGTATTCGCTCGACATGGGTGCCCTGGTAGCCGGAGCCAAATACAAAGGTGAGTTCGAGGAACGTCTGAAGGCCGTCATCAACGAGGTAAAACAGTCCGAAGGCAACATCATCCTCTTCATCGACGAAATCCATACCCTGGTAGGTGCCGGTAAGGGTGAAGGTGCCATGGATGCCGCAAACATCCTGAAACCGGCGCTGGCCCGTGGCGAAGTACGTAGCATCGGTGCTACAACGCTCGATGAATACCAGAAATATTTCGAAAAGGACAAAGCACTAGAGCGTCGTTTCCAAACCGTCATGGTAAACGAGCCTGATACGCTGAGTACCATCTCCATCCTGCGTGGATTAAAGGAACGTTACGAAAACCATCATCACGTTCGTATCAAAGACGATGCCATTATCGCCGCCGTGGAGTTGAGCAACCGGTACATCACTGACCGTTTCCTCCCCGACAAGGCCATCGACCTGATGGATGAGGCCGCTGCCAAGCTGCGTATGGAAGTAGACTCTGTGCCTGAAGAGCTGGACGAAATCTCACGTAAGATCAAGCAGCTAGAAATCGAACGCGAGGCCATCAAGCGCGAGGACGATAAAGCCAAGCTGGAACAGATTGGTAAGGAACTGGCCGAACTCAAGGAACAGGAAAGCTCCTACAAAGCCAAGTGGCAGAGCGAAAAGACACTGGTCAACAAGATACAGCAGAACAAGGTCGAGATAGAGAACCTGAAATTCGAAGCCGAGAAGGCCGAACGCGAAGGCGACTACGGCAAAGTAGCCGAAATCCGTTACGGCAAGCTACAGGCCTTGAACAAGGAAATCGAAGAGACCCAGCAAAAGCTGCATCAAATGCAGGGCGACAACGCCATGATTAAGGAAGAAGTCGATGCCGAAGACATCGCCGACGTCGTATCGCGCTGGACGGGTATCCCCGTCAGCAAGATGCTGCAAAGCGAGAAGGAGAAACTCCTCCACCTGGAAGAAGAGCTCCACAAGCGTGTTATCGGTCAGGACGAGGCCATCGAAGCTGTATCCGACGCCGTGCGTCGCAGCCGTGCCGGTCTGCAGGACCCCAAACGGCCTATCGGCTCTTTCCTCTTCCTGGGTACGACGGGTGTCGGTAAGACCGAATTAGCCAAGGCTTTGGCCGAATTCCTGTTCGATGATGAGACAATGATGACCCGTATCGACATGAGCGAATATCAGGAGAAGCATAGCGTGTCCCGACTCGTCGGAGCGCCTCCCGGATACGTCGGCTACGATGAAGGCGGGCAGCTGACCGAAGCCGTAAGGCGGAAACCCTACTCCGTAGTCTTGTTCGATGAAATCGAAAAGGCTCATCCTGATGTATTCAACATCCTGTTGCAGGTACTCGATGACGGACGTCTGACCGACAACAAAGGCCGGACGGTGAACTTCAAGAACACCATCATCATCATGACCTCCAACATGGGAAGCTCGTATATCCAGAGCCAGATGGAGAAACTGAACGGCAGCAACAAGGAGCAGATTGTCGAAGAGACCAAGCGCGAAGTGATGAACATGCTGAAGAAGACCATACGGCCCGAGTTCCTCAACCGTATTGACGAAACCATCATGTTCCTGCCGCTGACCGAGCCTGAGATCCGTCAGATCGTAACGCTGCAGATCAACAGTGTACGCCGCATGCTGGAAGGCAACGGAGTGACACTGCAACTGACCGATGCTGCTATCAACTTCCTGGCGCAAGCTGGCTTCGATCCAGAGTTTGGCGCCCGTCCAGTCAAGCGTGCCATCCAACACTACCTGCTCAACGACCTCTCTAAGAAGTTGCTGGCACAGGAAGTGGACCGCAACCGCCCTATCATCATAGACGTAAATGCCGCCAAGGACGGACTTGTATTCAAAAATTGACCATAAATGTCCACTTAATTATTTAATAGACTATTAAGTGGGCATTTAATAGGTTATTAAGCGACCATTTAATAGGCGATTAAATGAGCATTTAACAGGCTATTAAATAGAAGACCTCAAATTAAAGGCTGAATCGAATTGGAATCATCTCCACATCGATTCAGCCTTTATTATTACTTTTCTTTGCCAATTAATTATTCAGCAACTTCTGTTTCAGTTTCTTCTTCAACCTGCTTCTCTTCAAAATCAGTCAAACCTGCGTTTACTAACAAATTATACCAAGAAATCAACTTCTTGATATCTGATACATGAACACGATCACGGTCATAATTAGGAAGTACTTCAGCCAAATATGCACCAAGTTCATCAGCAGAAGCTTTCTTCAGATTCAATGTGACCAAAGCACCGTTTTCCTTCTCTTTCATCGAAGCAAAAACTTGACGCAAAGGTATATCTTCAGCATCCGTATACATGGCAATATCACCTAAAGAGATAATTTTCTCATTGCCATATGCCGGAAAGCGTTTTTTATCAGCAATCGATTCAACAATCAACATATTCTTGCCTCTCGAAACAAGTTTATACAATCCAGGTTTGCCAGAAATGGACAAAATAGTCTTCAACATAATCTGTTCTATTCAATTTTTAATATTAGACAAATAAAAAATACCACTATATTGCTTCGGAAAGTCCGTCTGCATTAGCGCTCGCAAAGGTAATCAATATTTTTAGATAGCGAAGAAATCAGAGCCAAAACCTGAGGAATCAGAGGAGAATTACCATCATTTACGATGACATAATCAGCCATCCTGCGTTTTTCTTCGTCATCCATCTGACGGCGGATACGTTGCTCTATCAGTTCGCGTGACGATGCATCACGACTGACGGCCCGCTGAATACGGACTTCCAAAGGGGCATAAACCATAACTACTTTATCGACTTCACCCCGAAACCCTGCTTCCAAAAGTATAGCTGATTCTATACCTACCCAAGGACATATAGAACGGGCAGAGCACCAAAGACGAAAATCATCCTTGACCCGCGGATGTACAATTGCATTTACTTGAGCTGCATGTTCCGCACTGCCAAACAAATAAGAAGCCAACAAAGGTTTGTTCAGATTTTCCCCGATGTATACATTTTCTCCCAACAATGACGTCAGACCACGACGGATACTTTCATCCGCAACCATCAGCCGACGAGTTTCGATATCAGAAATGTAGACGGGAATACCCATCACTTCCAACAAACGCGACACAACACTCTTGCCACTACCAATTCCTCCTGTTAACCCTATCCTAATAGCCATAATCTGCCGGTATTTGCTCTATCAAGAAATCAACTTGTTCGGGGTTGAAACGCACATGACTGACTCCTTCAGGCAAAGTCCTTAACTTAACTGTATACTTTTCGCTACCCAAGTGAACCAGCTCTTCATAAGAAACGACCAAATGAAAATCGTCAGCTGTAATTTGACGAAAGCGCCCCATTCCTACCTGAAAAGAGATCTTTATCTTCGACGGAAAAGCTCGTAACACTTTGTCGGCAGGGAAATTGACACCTCGCAGAGGTACTTCTACTGTTTTCTCCGTATACATATCGACTGGCAATGTCAGTTTTACAGAAGCAGGAATATATTTTGCACCCTTCGGGGCCGACAAAGTAACTTCACGTTCCAAAGTATCGGTAATATTATCCAGATTCAAAGGTAAAGTATAAGCGACTTTCATCGTATCTAAAGCATCCGAAGGAGCATAAACTCGAACTGAATCTGGCGTAAAAAGCGTATCGGGCAAATAATATTGTTCGCCTGCACTCACGTTGCCACACAACTTGACTGGTATCATCTTGGACACACCCGTAGAATAGTAATACTCCAACGTATCAGGCTTCATGGAAAGCAATGCGGTAGAAGCGTTCAGCTGGCCTGTTATCCATTTTTGCACCTGTGAGGTCTGCACTTGGACATGGTTTCCCATGTTAATATAGTTCTTGAAATCAAGGATTACTGGATAAAAATTTTTGCCAAGCATATAGTTGAGCAACACTGTACCCTTATCACGTACTCTTACCCTGACTTCAGACACTGGTTCAGAAGTAATAACCACATTTTCAGGGACATTTCTCAGCCGAACTGGGATAGAAAACTCTGTCTCATAATCGTTGTTCAGCGTCTGAAGCAACCAGAAGCCTGCCGCAATGAAAAAGAAACACAAAAAAACAAAGAACTCCCGGCTCTTCGCACTGAGCAGGAAGTCCTTTGTCTGTTTCCTCGTCTTCAAAAATAAGCGCTTTATGTTCCTCTGTTCGAACATAAGTATCGTTTTTTATTTATTGGCAGCCTGGCTGTTGTTGGCATCAGCTGCGGCAGCGAAGATAGAATTCTTGTCGATACGGATTTTTACGTTCGAAGCAATTTCCAGCACTACATCATTATCATTGATTTCCTTAATCACACCATGGATACCTCCGGCTGTGATAACCTTCTGGTTCACCTGAAGCGATTTGCGGAAATTGGCGATTTCCTTCTGCTTTTTGTTCTGCGGACGAATCATAAAGAAATACATGATAACGAACATGGCAATCAGCATGATCCATGTCCAGCTGGCATCAGGTCCTGTAACTGGAGCCTGCAAAAGAAATACTGTCATTAAATTCATAAGATTTTTCCGTTTGTTTTTTTATAAGTTTGGAAAGCAAAGATATCAGTTTTTCGACAGCTTTCCATCTTTTTTCAATTGATTAACAATTCCGTCCAGCGTTCCGTTCACAAAGCTACCACTCTTCGCTGTGCTGTACAACTTGGCAATGTCGACATATTCGTTCAATGACACACTGATAGGAATGTTGGGGAAGCTCAGGATCTCGGCCAAGGCGCACTGCATGATAATGACATCCATGAAAGCCACACGATCCAAATCCCAGTTACGGATATTTTCGCTAATAAGATGGCGATAGTAGTCACAGTTGAGGATGGTGCGACGGAAAAGGCGACGCGCAAATTCGCGATCTTCGTCGTCCTTGAACTCGGGCAACAATTCCTGATTAGCCCCGTTCTTTTCATCAAAGCGCTTGATGGTCTTCAGCACAAAGGTGTCTACAATTTCCTTGTCGTCGTTCCAATAGAGGCTCTGATCTTCGAGCAAGGAATCCAATGCTTCATTATTGAAGATAAAAGTCTTGTAAAGCTTCCGCCACAGCTCGCGATCGGCTTCATAAGAACGGTCGTCGGATGCCATATATTCCCTATATATGTCCGAAGCAATGATTTTTTCGTAAAGGCTCTTCACGAAATCCTCGTCGTTGTCCCACGAGCGTTTCTGAGTGGACATGAAATCCAATAGCTGTTTATTCACCTCCAACTGGGCGATAAACTTGTTTTCCACAAACTTAGTGTTAGGATACAATTCCTCTGGCGTAGGTGCCAACTTGGCTTTCGCAGCCGAAATACGTTTTTGTGCATAGTTCGTCAAAGCCATCATCAGCATCAGCAGATAATTGTACAAGTCATAAGCCTTGGAAAGGCTGAAGAACAATTCTTTCTCCGCCGAGTCTAAATTCTTGCTGCCGTTCTGATAATAAGCATATACAATCTGTATAATCTTAAGACGAATAAGAACTCTGTTAATCATATATCTTATATAAATAGGTTTGTTTAACAGGGGACAAAAGTAGGCATTTTTAATGACTTGGCATAAATAAATCAGTTTTTTTATTGCAGAAGTTGATAATCCAGCCATTTTCTTTTGACAGTTGAAAAAAAATCGTCAATTTTGAGCCCCGATACAAGTCGATCGGCTCCGTCAGCTCTATAAACGACGGGACCCAACGCACGAAAATATCGAGATTAAAACAGTATTAACGACCTATTACTATTTACTGACTAGTTATGGAAGAAGAGTGGAAAAAGAAAAACGGTGGAGAGAGCAGTGACAAGGAAATCTTATATTCCCAAGCCATCAAGGCCGGCAAACGCATCTATTATTTGGATGTAAAGAAAAACAGAAAAGACGAAATGTTCCTTGCCATTACAGAAAGCAAAAAAATCATCAGTGGTGAAGGCGAAGAATCACAAGTAAGCTTCGAAAAGCATAAAATATTCCTCTATCAGGAAGACTTCGAGAAGTTTATGAACGGTTTGAAGCAATCCATCAGCTTCATTCAGGAACAACAAGGCGCCTGCACACCCAAAAATGAAAATAAAAAAGAAGCCGACGTCCCTCAAAGCACAAGCGCTCAGCAGGAAACGGCCGGCAACGATACAGCAGCCCTGGCAGAAGGCGAAATCAAGATTGACATCGATTTTTAAGCACAACCCTTTGATTATTCAAAAAGAAGCAGTACTTTTGCACCGCTTTTTTACAGCATGTGCGGCCAGGCCGCATCGTGTGATGGTGAATTAAGCAAAAACAACTACTTAATTTAGAGTAACACAAAAAATTAATTCAAATGAAATCAATTGAAGTAAAAGGAACTGCAAGAACCATTGCAGAGCGTTCTTCGGAACAGACAAGAGCCTTGAAGGCCATTCGTAAAAACAACGGTGTACCCTGCGTACTCTATGGTGGTGGCGAAAACATCCACTTCACTGTACCTGCAGACGGCCTGCGTAACCTGGTTTACACTCCGCACATCTATGTAGTAGACCTCGTAATCGACGGCAAGAAGTACAACGCCATCATGAAGGACATCCAGTTCCACCCTGTAAAGGATACCATCCTGCACGTTGACTTCTATCAGATCGACGAAACTAAACCTATCGTAATGGAAGTACCCGTACAGCTCGAAGGTTTGGCAGAAGGTGTAAAGGCCGGTGGTAAGCTGGCTCTGCAGATGCGTAAGCTGAAAGTAAAAGCCCTCTACAACGTTATCCCTGAAAGACTGGTAGTAAACGTTTCTCACCTGGGTCTGGGTAAGACTGTTAAGGTTGGCGAACTGAACTACGAAGGTCTGGAACTGATGAACGCCAAAGAAGCTGTCGTTTGCGCCGTTAAGCTGACACGTGCTGCAAGAGGTGCTGCCGCTGCCGCAAACAACTAATCGGAACGTTCCTTTCTGAGATAAGGATAAACGAAACAAGAAAGACGCGGATTAACGCAGAGACGCAGGTTTGGTTTACACAATCCGCGGAAAGCTGCGATAATCCGCGTCCTTTTTTTATCAGCCGAACACGCCATAGAGTTCCTCCAAGGAAAACGATGGGATGTTCGAAGGAAAACGATGGAATACGCCAAGGAAAGCAATGCTTTTCCCTTTCCCTACAAATTTGAGAACAAAATGAAATACCTGATTGTAGGCCTTGGAAACATAGGCCCCGAATATCACGAAACCCGCCACAACATAGGCTTCATGGTGGTAGACGCATTGGCTCAGGAAGCAGGTGCCACCTTTAAGGACGGCCGTTACGGCTTCACCACTACCCTGTCGGTCAAAGGACGCCAGCTATTGCTGCTCAAGCCGTCAACCTACATGAACCTCAGTGGCAACGCCGTGCGCTACTGGATGCAGAAAGAAAACATTCCGTTGGAAAATACGCTCATCGTCGTAGATGATCTTGCCTTGCCCTTCGGTACCCTGCGCCTGAAAGGAAAAGGAAGCGACGCGGGCCACAATGGCCTGAAGCACATTGCCGCCACACTGGGCACGCAGAACTACGCCCGCCTGCGCTTCGGCATCGGTAACGACTTTCCTCGCGGCGGACAAGTGGACTACGTGCTGGGGCACTTCTCGGACGAGGACTGGAAGACCATGCCCGAACGACTGAAAACCGCGGGCGAAATCGTGAAAAGCTTCTGCCTGGCAGGAATCGACATAACCATGAACCAATTCAACAAGAAATGAGTGAAGCCAGAATAGACAAATGGATGTGGGCCGTGCGTATCTTCAAGACTCGCACCATCGCTGCCGAAGCCTGCAAGAAAGGTCGTATCAGTATCAACGGTGCACAAGCCAAAGCAGCCCGCATGGTGAAGCCAGGCGACATAGTACAGGTACGCAAGCCTCCCATCACCTACTCGTTCAAAGTACTTCAGGCCATTGAAAAACGTGTGGGCGCCAAGCTCGTGGCCGAAATGATGGAAAACGTCACTACACCCGACCAGTACGAATTGTTGGAAATGAGTCGTGTCAGTGGTTTCGTGAACCGCGCCAAGGGTACAGGACGTCCTACAAAGAAGGATCGCCGCAGCCTCGAAGAATTCACTACACCCGAATTCATGGACGACTTCGATTTCGACTTTGACTTCGACGACGAAGACGACGATGAATAAACAACTGTAATTGTAATAGATCAAAAAACGTCTTGCACAATGAAAAGAGAAAAGATCAGATGGGGTTTCATCGGTTGCGGAGAAGTGACCAAATACAAGAGCGGCCCCGCTTTCCAGAAAATAGAAGGCTCCGAAGTTGTGGCTGTCATGAGTCGCAATGGTGCCAAAGCCAAGACATACGCCAAGGAGCGCAACATTCCCAAATGGTATGACGACGCCCAAGAGCTGATAGACGATGAAGACGTAAATGCCGTCTACATCGCCACTCCCCCTTCTTCTCATGCCACATATGCCATCATGGCCATGAAGGCAGGCAAGCCGGTCTATATCGAAAAACCGATGGCCGTCACTTACGAAGAGTGCTGCCGCATCAACCGCATCTCGCAAGAAACGGGCGTTCCCTGCTTTGTAGCCTATTACCGCCGCTATCTACCCTACTTTCAGAAAGTAAAATCGCTTGTCGAGGAAGGTGCCATCGGCAACGTCATCAATATCCAAATACGCTTTGCCCAACCACCACGCAATTTGGATTACAATCGCGAAAACCTGCCTTGGCGTGTACAACCCGACATAGCAGGAGGCGGATACTTCTATGACTTGGCTCCCCATCAGATAGACCTACTGCAGGAAATCTTCGGCTGTATTCTGGAAGCCAGCGGCTACAAGAGCAACCGCGGGGGACTTTATCAGGCAGAAGATACCATCAGTGCCTGCTTTCAATTCGACAACGGACTGGTCGGCAGCGGTTCATGGTGTTTCGTAGCCGACGACTCCGCCCGCGAGGACCGTATCGAAATCATCGGCGATAAAGGTATGATCTGCTTTTCCGTCTTCACCTACGATCCAATAGCCTTGCATACCGAAAAGGGCCGCGAGGAAATTCCTATCGCCAATCCACTCTACGTTCAGCAACCGCTCATCCAAGCGGTCGTAGACCACTTGTTGGGAAAATCGGTTTGCACTTGCGACGGCGAGAGTGCTACGCTGACAAACTGGGTGATGGACAAGATACTGGGAAAAATTTAAAGGACCAATACCTACTTTAACCCGCTAACTATGAACTTTACGCCGCTAAAGTGGATGTTTAACGCGCTAAAATCCATAGTTAGATTTGCTGGTTTCGTAAGGTAAGGTAAAAAAAGCCCGTCATTGATGAAAGCCTTGCAATCAATGACGGGCTGCTTAGATAAGAATCAATTTATAGTACAATCAAGATCTATTTGCTCCTCATCTATAAACTCGACATTCTCACGGGTAATATTAAAGCTGGTATTTAGCTCACCTGATGTTTCACCATCTATCAATTTAATGTGGATTTTTTTACGTTTGTTTTTTGCAAATTTATAGGATCCACTAACAAGAGATATTCCTTCACCTATATTGGGAACATAATCAATATATAATCTAACATTAGCCTCTACATTTGTTACAAAATCCTCAAAAACAAACATCGTAGATAATATTGGTTTACTGAGAGTTAATTGATACTCCAATTCTATATTTGTATGAGGACTATTTATTCTGCACTGTATTTCACCTCCCGTAAGTCCTTCTATATCAACTTCTATAGCAGATGCAATTCTTTTAAGTTCCAGAGAACAAACTACATTTGATAAAGGGGAAAAATTATCGATTTTTCCATAAAATCCATCTCCCTCTAACAAATCGGTAGAATAATAATCTGTATTAGAAATAAACAAGTCAGTTACTCCATAAAAAAAACCATCTTTTAGATATATGAAGGCATCTGTGTAAGTTTTATGATATACATATTCATGTGAATCATTAGCTCTGAATTCCCATTTAGAAAAGAAATCATATAGTAATACAGCTTCTATTTTATATTCTCTATTTTTCTTTAACCGCACAGATATGTTATCTAAATCTTCAAAAATCCCATAAGCATAATAATCAGATTCCGAGGTATTTGGATTAATCTCCCTTACCTCTATTGCATATACAGGATTATCATAATCCGACTTGGTAATAGGTTCATCCGTTATATCAATAGAAGCATTTATAGACAATTTTAGCGGGATTTCCACATATTCTTCATCATCTTCTACCGGTATTAATTCTTCAGATTCTTCATCACTACTACAAGAAGTGATGTTGACACTTACAAAAATGGCCATTAAAGCCATAGTCAATAAATTCAATAGCTTCATTGCAACAATATATTTACTAATTTCCTAAATCAATATTTAGATAGATTTAAATATTTAATAATATAAGATCCTATATTTATAAAGAAAAAATCATTAAGATTAAAATTCACTGAATACGTTTATATATTGAAAATATCACATATATATTCACTAAAAAAAACAAACAACATCTATCAGAATTATCTATTCTTCCCAAACAAGCCTTAAGCCGACTAATTAGGCTTTTATTCACCTTTTATATTTTAGTACCCATAAGAATAACAGTCTTTTTGTGCTTCTTACATTCCCCAAAGAAGGCTATTAATAAAAATAAAAGGTGTGGGAACTATATCTGTTTATCCTAAAAGTCAGGTCTTCGCATTACCTCTACATGGATAAAACAATAGCCCACACCAAATTGATAATATCTAAAACCTTATAAAAATATATAAGGAAGGTATCTATCAAATGGTGGGTGCTATTGCCATCATCTTCATGCTAGTATCAAAGTTGCGAAGTTTGACTTTTAGAAGATAATTTCAATAACACCTTATCAATATATTTCTCCAGCACCTAACGCATTAAGTCTGCTGAAATCGCGACAAAGATAATGACTCTTTTTTCAATAAGCAAGTAGAATAAAAGAACAAATATCTGATAATCGGATACACAAATGCCATTTCTCAATCCACAAAAAAGCCATTTCAAATTCCTATCGTCTATTTCCGGAAGATATTTATTATATTTATTTGCTTATTTGAAGGAAAACTACTAACATTGCATTCATATTAATCGTCTAACAATTGTTTGATAATATTTTATTAAACAAATTACCAAATCACAGCAGCATTTAAAATAGATTAACATAGATATATTTATTTAATTAAATTACGCAATAATGAAAACATTCAGGTTTATTATTTTATTAGCTTTATCATCATTCATGGCTATAAGCTGTAGCGAAGAATATGACGACAGTGAATTATGGGACAAAGTAAATTCCTTGGATGACCGGATTACTTCTATTGAAGAACAAATTGAGTCTATGAACAAAAACATTGGAAACTTGGAAGAGATTGTTGATGCATTGAAAAATCGGCTATACATCACTAAAGTTTCTGATCTTTCCGATGGGTATGTTATTACCTTTTCAGATGGTTCACAAATAGAAATAACTGACGGAAAAGATGGCACCAACGGTAAAGATGCCCCAGTTATCGGTGTCCGCTTATATAATGGAAAGTATTATTGGACACAAACCATAAATGGAAAAACAGATTGGCTCTATGATAATGACGGTAATATAATTCCAGCATCGGGAATGGATGCCGCAACGCCTCTTTTAAAAGTAGATTCAGACGGATATTGGATTATAAGTTACGACAATGGGAATTCCTATACGGCAGTACGTGATGAAAACGGAAATAAAGTAAAGGCTGCTGGAGAGGATGGGAATACCTTCTTCGAATCTGTAAATATCGTTGGAGATGAATTATGGATTACACTTAAAGATGGGTCTGAAATAATGCTACCTATCGGTAAACAATCGCCTTATAAAGCGGTTGATTTAGGGCTAAGTGTAAAATGGGCATCTTTCAACTTAGGAGCAACTGCACCTGAAGAAATAGGTGAACTCTATTTCTGGGGAGATTCTAAAGAAGAAGGAGAGTTTATGGAATATAAAGCCCCTGATATAAATAACATTTGCGGTTCAGAATATGACATTGCTCGCCAGAAATGGGGCGGAAAATGGAAAATGCCCTCTCAAAATGAATGTTTAGAACTCTACCTATCGTGTAGATGGACAAGAACTACTGTAAATGGAGTAGAAGGTATGAAAGTAACAGGGAAGAATGGGAACAGCATATTCCTTCCAGCAACTGGTTTTGGGTTGCCCAAAAGCGGACCTCTACCAATTCAAACACAACGGGTAAATACTGAAAACGGTTATTATTGGACAGGAGAATCGTATTTAGATAGAGAATATGGTAGATTTGCGTTTTATTTTTATTTTGACAAGTTAAAACCGGCAAGCACTACACATTCTTATAATACATCTATGACGAAATGTTCCATTAGGCCTGTAAAAGAATAGATGACATATAGCTTCTACGAAGCTTTTTGAAGATAAAACAAGTTTGAACCCAAAGAAGATGTGCCAAAACAGCATCCCCTTTGGGTTCTTCCATTCTCAAAGTGCTGCTTTCAGCGCCTCGATCATCTCCTGATACTCGGCATCAGAAAGATAAACCTTACCAGGGTTCATCTGGAATGTACCACCGTAATCAGGGCCGTCTACATATTTCGGTGCCAAATGGAAATGCAGGTGCGACAGCTTGTCGGAATAGGCACCATAATTAATTTTTTCGGGATTAAACACCTTTTGCATAGCGCGGGTCACACGGACCACGTCGGCCATGAAAGCATTACGTTCGTCGTCAGACAGCTCGTTCAAATCGTTCACGTGATCTTTATAGGCCACAAGACAACGACCGCGATAGGTCTGCTCTTTGAAGAGGAAAGCACGAGATACACCCAGTTGGGCAAATTCAATCATCAAGTTATGCAATGTTTCGTTGTTCTGACAGTACAGACATTCTTTCGGATCGCTTTTCATTTTTTTCTCGTTTTAAAGATTTACTATCTTTTTGTTAAACATTTATTCTTCTTGCTCCTCTGATTTTACCAAGCGGCGTACATCGTTGCTCTCGCCCACAATCCACACCACATCGCCCTCCAGGAAAGGTTCGGCCGGAACAGGAGCATGCAAAGTGCCGTCGCCACGCTCTACACCTGCAATAAGACAACGGTACTTCTCACGGATACCTGCCTCGCGCAGCGTCTTGCCCAAGAAAGGCGAACCGGCATCCACACTGAACTGACGCAGAATCATCTCGCTCTTCTCCACCACGTCGGTTTCGAGAGCGGAAGCCTGCTCCATATCGCGACTAAAGACGGCCAGGTCTTCGTCGGTACCGATTACTTGCAGTTTGTCCTGAGGAAACAGACGCAAGCTTGCCCCAGGAATATTGAACCGTCGACGCCCGCGTAATACAGACACCACGTGAACTCCATACTTACTGCCGAAATTCAGCTCGCCCAACGTCCGCCCGGCCCAACGTGCCTCAGAGGGTAGTACGTAGTCGGCCAAGTGCAAGTCGCGCGACAAGAGGCGTCCGGCATATTCGGGTTTCTTCTCGCCAAGATATTCCGCCCGCATGTCGCGATAACGCAGATTCTGGAAAAATGTACGTTCAATAAGAATAGACTGGCGCTTCAGCTGACGCGACATAATCATCAGTACCAACAATAGCACTGCCACACCCAATACCAATCCAACAGACATCTTGAACAATCCGCCGATCACAAAGATCACAAACCCTGCTGCTACCAAAATGCGCAGCACAACGGTTGCTACCAGCGGTGCCCGATTGGCCCGACTCTCTTTCCACAGGGTGGTAAACTCTACCGAATGGTTTTTCTTAATCATAATGGCACGCAGGAAAGGTGCAAGACACAGGATGATAATAACCGCCGAAGCCAGCTGCCCCCAAATGCCCGGCAACGCCTCGCGCAGCAACGGCACCAACAGCCGAAATGCCAACGCCACGACAGCGATACTCACCACCGAGTAGACCACCGTAATGCGCACCAGCGCCACGATGAGCTTCTTCCACAGACTTTCGTGGTTCATCGTCGGCGAACCCGCTGTAGCATAACGTTCCAGCCAGGCACGCCACTTTGCCGGCAGATGGCTGTCTACAAACGTTGAAGCCGGACCCGCCACACGGATCATGTAGGGGGTGAGGAAGGTTGTGATGACCGATACCGCCACGACAATGGGATAGAGGAAATTACTCGTCACACCCAACGAAACGCCCAGCGAAGCAATGATGAACGCAAATTCACCAATCTGTGTCAAACTGAAACCACATTGCATCGCCGTCTTCAGCGGCTGACCGGAGAGCAGCACGCCCAGTGTACCAAACACCGCCTGACCGCCAATAACCGCCAGGGTGATGACCAAGATGGGAACGGCATATTCCACTATCATCGCCGGATCGACCATCATGCCCACCGATACGAAGAACACTGCACCAAACAGGTCTTTCACCGGAGCCACCAGCCGTTCGATCGACTCCGCCTCGGCCGTCTCTGCCAGGATGGACCCCATAATGAAAGCACCAAATGCTGGCGAAAAGCCTGTCTTGGACGCTATCACCACCATCGCAAAGCATAAACCCAGCGCCACAATGAGCAACGTCTCATCGCTCATCAGCCGACGGCAGCGCTTTAACAGCCCAGGTATCAGGTAAATGCCCACTACAAACCAAAGTACCAGGAAGAACATCAGCTTCAGGATGCTCTC
>ULMB01021757.1_pt1 | contig 21242 bp, 10 predicted proteins | sample 1951571 | NCBI WGS metagenome assembly ULMB01 (sample SAMEA4835542, study PRJEB28245) | human gut metagenome | biome: gut microbiome; material: fecal sample | place: Denmark | collected 2008 | reverse complement strand
TTCCCCACTATTTATCGGGTGAGCCGAAATTTCTACTGCCCCATGATGTCAATGTTGATTGTTACGTGTTGTAATTGTTTTTCGTTAAATATTTGAGTCTGTGAGAATCGTGCTAATTTAATTTTGCTGTATATAATAAGGTGTGGGGTATATAAAAGAAAAACCCTGACGCTTAAACGTACAGGGCTAATGAAAGGAGGAGTGGTACCACCAGGAATCGAACATATCATTTATCCTGCTCGTAAATGCCTGGTGCATAACGTTTTGACATATCTGAAAATCATTGAAACCACCGAATCAGACTACATGAAACCTTCATCTTATTTCAATAATTTACTATCATCATCTGTTTGACTTTGCAAAAGTATGAAAAATTTTTCATTTCTGCAAGGCTTCCATATTTTTTCTTTTACCAAGGCATACTTTTTTCCTAATATTTCCTAATATGAGTCTTCAATAATCTATGAATATTTTTATATAATTAATCCTATCCTCGTTTATTCAGGATGTTGAAGATTGTTAGTGCTATATGAAAAGTTTTATTAAACATTATTTTTAAAGTTTATCTTTCAGGCCGGACTTCATGCCCCGGAGGTCACAATTACAAACTTTGCGAAACTCTTGTTCCGCTTTTTCCATTGTAGGATAAGACTTATTCGCAGGAAAAGACTGTGCCACGATACTGGCGCGAACTACATCATTGGAAGGATGTTTAAAAATGGATTTTTTCAAAGTTTCCCTCAACTGATTAATGGCATGAACCGTATCCACACCTTTCAGTTCTATGAAAGACTCTGTCCATTGTTCAGGTTCCACACCACTTGCAGAACGTTTCACAAGTATCAGTTTATCACAACGTAACCCGCTTGTTATTATATTCCCATCTACAGCATATACAACGGATTCCTCAATACCCGTTGTAACGAGCACATATCGTTTGCCTTTTTCATTCGTACTAATCCTAGTTCGAACCTTAAGCGGCTGTTCTGGAGAAGAAAAACCTTTTGTACATAATTGTTCATTAGCGATCACACAACAGACAAACCATTTTCAACGATTGATTATAAATACGATGTATCTCATGATCTTTTGTTTTATTTTGTGGCAACAATTTAACTAATAGATGGACACTCCCCTACAGGTTAGGGTATTTCAATTAGTATCTATACTATCTGAATTCGCGTTAATGATACCATCAATTTTATTGAACAATGTAGCCAAGTCGTTCTCGACACTCTCCACATAGTCCTTAAGATTTTTTATAACAGATATATAGATATCATCGTTCAAAAGTGGAGAAAAGGCCTTCTCAAGGCTATTGGGACACGTTTCACGCAGATGATTGTATAAGCTATCCCATGTTCTGTTCAATTTGTCCGCAATCATGTCTGCATGACTTAAGTTATCCTCCTCGATGTCATTATACTTTTTATTAGTAAACAACTCGAAATTCAACTTCTGTCGTTTTCGTCTTTCGGCTGCTGTAATTCCAGGCAGGTTGGTTAACTTAGTGTTGACATCGGCAAAATATTTAGCGTTGTCTTTGCTGCCCTCACGGTCTACAAGCAAAAGAAGGTCCTCTGAGAGTACTTGTGGTTCAAATTTCATCTCAAGTAAATCGATTGAATTGACAAAATTCACCGGGGAGAACAACTGCCAGAAATACGGCGTGGAACGACAATAAAGTTCCGCATACCTCTTGCGATAAAGATCAAAAGAATGGTCACGGCTTATAAAGAACAATTTAGGCTTACTTGGCCAGTCAAAAAGGTATTGGCCCATTCTGACGTCATGTTCTAATGTCGCATTAGATTTTTCATTGTATTTAAGAACATCATTGAATGCTGTTTCTGATTTTTTTGTCTCATCATAATCATACGAGGGGAGAGTAAACAATTCAATATTAGCCTCTTTCAATATATATTCGATTTGACCCGCCAAAGAATAGTCTAAGAAGTTTCTGTAATCATCTTCTGCATCCTGTTCTTCGAGATTAAACAATACATAGAGATAATCTTTGAATGTCGTAATATCATCTGGGAGTTTATCCGATTCCTTAAGGTCCGCAAAATGATTATAAAAGACATTAGTTGTATGCAATGTAAATTTACGAGTTTCCGCATCAGCAATTTCTATGAGCTGAAGCGCCTGCGCCAAATGGCCCTTTACCTCCGTGATATAAGTATTCGCGAACTTCAACGAAAGCCCATTCTTATCATTCCTTGCAATCGAGATTAGATCACGTGCAATCTTGTAATTATATAACCTTCCAGGATCGAAATCATCGAAAGCAACACAAAGTATAAGCAAGATAACCTGTGTATCTAGAAAGACATCACGCCGAAGCACCGGAAAATTACCGTTATACTCGGTAGTTGATGCGAGCGAAGACATAAATGAGCCAGCACATAGCCGGTAAACTATGTCATTCGAATCACATACAGCAATTATATCTTTGTAAATTTTTTTACTTTTCTCGATGTCTTTTATGTCTGTATTAATGAATTCCAGAAAAGAGTTCTCACTCTCATTTTCGTTATACTGAAGGCCGACATTGTCTACAACAATTGCTGCGCTCTTTAACCTTTGTGTCACTAGATTCTTGAATTCCCTTAATACATCGTCTGTTTTAGCAGCAAGTGCAGTGCCGTTGAGAATCGTTTGAACATCTTTCATGAACTGCATCTTATTATGGCTACAGTCGTTTGCGTAATTTGCTAATCTCTGTTGTTCTTCCGGTGTTAGACTATAAGTTTTAGGATTTTCCTTGATAATCTTAATTTTGCCCTTATTATACAGCCCGTTTAGGCAATAAGTATGAGCGTCTAATGTCGTCTGCCCTACGAACTCATCAACCTTAGCCTTAATTACCGACTCCTCGATTGATCCGACATTAGCCATAAGACGAAGCACAAAGCAACGTATCATATCCCGTTTTAACTCTCCCGATACACGGCTGAATTTCAGAAAATCATATGCTGCTAAATCGTCATCTGTTAGCGCCTGTCGGTTGTTGACCGAGGGGTCTTGCGAGAAATTCGGATGAACAGCAAGAATTTGGGTCTTACGAATATGAACAATGAATAGGTAAGCCGCAAGCGCATACTTCAGATGCTGGGCAACATCGGCCTTATCCCAGTCTGGTGCGAGATGTGTATTATCATTACGTGGGATAACAGCCTTATATAAAATATATTTACCTGTTCCATCACCACGCCAACTTTCTCCCTGTGCATTATAGTTGTTTAAGCCCGAGAACTGCGCTAAACCGAAATGAGATATTACCTTAATAAAAGTGCCATTTTGATCCTGAATTGGATGATTCTCAAATACATGAATGCGTTTGACAAACGAATCAAAAAGAACTGATATATTTCTAAGAGGGTTGATTTCTCCAATCTCGGTGAAAATAGCCTTATTTAAAGCATCATCAAATGTACGAGAAAAACTATCAAGCTTATAAACACCTGATTTTTCGTATATAACATGATACAGAATATTGAGTGCATCCTCAAGTCCAGAGTCAGTAATTGTTTGCCCATCCTCTCTAAATACACTCTTAGCATATTTATTAATATCGTTAGCGACTTTACTCCATTCAATCATAAAAGTAAAAAATTATTTTATAGCTACAAATATAATAAAAAAAACATTCAGCCGATCTAAAATGATAAATATTTCGAATTTCTATCTGTTTCTTCAGCGATTGCTTTTGCCAGAGGAAATAAAAGTAGAAAAAAGACTATATTGGGAACACTAAATTCATTCCTTTACATTGGTAGTTTTTAAGCCATTTGATACGATAAATGAAGTAGACAATGGGCTGTATATTCTCATCCCTCCAACGATACAAGAATCAACAGATACTTTCTTTACACGATATGATGTAAAAAATGAAAGTACCGAAAATATACGTACAAATAGGAGTCATAGCCTAATCACCATCCCGAACTTGTGGAAATATTAGGAATTTGCGGAATAACGGATGGCCAATATGAAAGTAATTACGTCAGCCATAATCCATATCAAAAGTTCCTTCATGTCATTACTTTGATAAATCAATCAAGCTTAAATGTATAATCATGGCTTATTCTCCGAAATTCAAATCCTTCAGCTTCAATTTCCGGACAACACAGTATTGCACCATTATCTTCTGTCTCTTTTGATTCTACTTGCTTGTATCTGTTTACAAAAGCATTTACAGCCGGATGCTGTTTAGTACGATTAATAACGTATGACATAAGACATATTTTACGTATGAAACTACCTATAAAATCATTTATTATCGGAACGTTTTTCAACGTTTTTACTGTTTCTAATAATTGGTCTACAGCCTTTTCATACTTTCCTCCAGTATAGCGTACATTACCGTTACGACTAATTATAGGTTTGGCAAGATTTGCCGTACTGCCAGTTGTTGATGTTTGCTCATTCAATAAAAAGAAATTCAAGCCTTCCAAGTCGTAAAGAATGAAATCACAACGCAAACGTCCTTTTTCAAATACGGTTCCACTAAATCCGTTTATATATTTCTCATAGTCAATCACTTCAATGTTTGTTTTAGTCGAATGTTCAAACGAGACATTGCCGGATTGATAATTTACAATAATTGTATTATGCCCGTCATCGAGGTCAAAATGTGATTTATTCGTCTTTTTGGAAAATATAAACTTTACTGTACGATGAAGCCCATAATGTGCCGGCAAATAATTCTTCAATAAGTCAAGCATAATCAATTTTTATCTAATGAATTATACGTATCATAAATGTCGTTTATATCATCAGATAAATAGTCTGTATTTATCAGATGGGCATTTTTTACTTTCATGTCACGTAACATTCCATTCTCAACAACATACACACCTGTTTTTTCATAATCAAGCGATGCACCCTCTATCCGTACTCCCTTGTCAGCCGCTTTCATTAACAGGTTCAGATGATTGATTATATATGGACTGTGTGTGGCTATAGCAAGTGTCATACGCGTTTTGGAACTCAAACATTTTCTAACAAGCATATTTATTGTTGAACGTTGCGCCTTTGGAAATAGACTCAATTCTGGCTCCTCGATAATCATGTGAATGGAACGTTTTTTTATGTCGCCCACATTCATGTTATGCTTAAACGATGAAAGCAAATCATTACGTCCAAGTAATTTCAATATCGAGTTGTTACCCTCACGCACAATATCAAAACATTTTGAATAATATTCTGCTATTATCGCAAGCGGTGTAGTGGTTTGCATACCTGACGAGGCATCTTCAAAATGTATATCAAATGTGCCTTCAACATTGCCAATGAAAAACTGGCGGCGTCCGCTCTGCTTTTTTTCATGATAACGCATATTAAGGAAAGGCATCTCTATATTTTCAATATGATTTATAGCCTCATAGAAATCCTTAAATGTTTCTTGGAAATAAAAACCGAGTCCTGCTCCATCGCTATTGTTTGCAAGCAATGAAGCTATGGCACCGCGTTTGTCCGACATAAACGAGATTTTTTCCAACGACAACTGCTCGGCTTGAATAATATTACGTGTGCCAGAGAGCCCTCCGCGTCGAGTATATGCGATTTCATTATCACCATTACGGTAAACAAATTCCGTGTCAGCGCAAAGGTAGTCTTTCATTCCGCCTTTATGGAAATATTCGCCCATATCAAGTCCAAAAATTTTGTCTGTAACATTGCCAAGCTTTAAATAAGAGCGTAAATTAAGTTGTTTATAGATATGGCGCATCATGGCAAGAACTTTTAAAATTGTGCTTTTGCCACTGCCTGACTCACCCACAAAAAACATGAACTGTTTTATGTCTTCAATCTCAGCCCTTTTTACGGGTCCAAAATTCTTAATGTAAAGATATTCTTGCCGCATACATTCTTAACTTTTATTTGTTGTGTCACTAATTAAAATAAATATACAAGATATTTAGTTAACAGCAAAGTTACTTATTTTTTTTAGAAAAATAGTCTTATATGAGAATTTTTGGAAAAGAGATGATAAAATTCATAGGGACTACATACAAAACAATTCATATATTCTTATATTAAGAAAGGTATGAAATAAAGTTTGTATAATTAGGATATGAAATACATTCTTATCATATTATTTGATGAAAAACAAAACAACACGTGTGGTTGGCAAAATATCTTTCATCCTAGTGCAAGTCTTTTTAGATAACGGTTGCATGTCGTTGACAAATGTACAGCTTGAGTTTGAAAAACATTACGTGGAGAGTTTGTTCCTATGGACTATGCCAGAACCTTATGGACACGGAGACATAGTTTGTGACACATCCTCAAAGATGTGCTGTAGACAAAACTAATGCCAATATACTTGTCGTTAAACAATGCTTTCTTTAATGGTGAGCGATACGGCTAATTTTTCCAATGGCTTCACAACACGGTTGTATGATACTATGTTTGAAAACAGATCACGCATACCATTATGTACCCTATTAAAGTGATAATGCTTTATGCTATGATGTCAGAACAATGGAATTGTATGACTATCAATATCCCTTCGGACTTTGATATCATTTTATCACGATGTTAACGATGCATCTAGGAGTCGCGGACAATGTTCTTTATTTGAGAAATAAATCAGTATGCACAGGCTTGTATTATTTGTTTTTTGTAATTCAGCATTATTATAGATACAAAAATTATCGTTACACACTCGCTTTAATGTGTGATATAATTTCGTTAAGCTTGAGTTTATATACTTTAAAAAGTCGTTAAAACAGTGCTATAGATTGACTATTATTTTTTGAAAGCCACCATCTTATTCCTTTCCAGCAAATCAACGATATCCCTTTCCCTGTACAAAATACGTCCGCCCAATTTATAATAAGGTAGTCTGCCGGTTTTGCGATACTCAATCAAAGTCCGCTGCGTCAATTTAAGTTGTTTTGCCAATTCTGTTTCTGTAAGATAACGTTCGCCGTTAAATACGGGTCTGAATCGCTCTGGATGTTCCTTGAATAATTCAATAATGTATTCCAAATGCTTGAAAAGCCTTATCATATCAGGACTTTCGCCGTTCATCAGCTCTTGTGGCATAAATTCTTTTTTTAATTATTGTTTTTGCAATCTTTTCACAATGAAGTCAATTACGTCCTGTTTCCTATAATACACCTTACGGTCAATCCTGCTATGAGGAATTTTCCCGTTTCTTCGCCACGTGGTAAGCGTCCCGATTGATACGCCAGTCATCAAGCAAACATCTTGACTGTCGAGCCATTCATCAAGTCCATGTAAACACATTTGGCTTTCTTTAATCAGACGTACAAGATTTTCAAGCATTCCATTCATTTTATAGAACGTTTGCGCCTCAATATTCACGATTTCCATAATTATTCTGTTTTTCCGCACAAAAATACATTTTAATCGGATAGGATAAAAAAACAAGGGCTTATTTGTCTGCATATTTCAGCAAATGTCCGTTTTTCCCAAATTGTAAACATAATGTAAACCATTTACACTTTTTACATGTTACCAGTTTACACTTTTAAAACCGTATCTTTTTATTTTCGACTTATACTTCTGTAAATCAGGAATTTATATATTAGTATATGCATACGGTAATACGTTCTGGTATGATTATTTCATTTATATATGTGAATCAATTACATAAATTGAACATAAGTATTAATCTAAATGAACTGAACCATGCCATACATTGACAATGAAATGCTTGAGAAACTTATAACCACGATGGTTGAAGGTTTTACACGAATAGAAAAGAAGTTGGAGCGCATGAATCGTCTAAAGGAATGCCTTGATGGTGACACATTGATTGACAATGTTGACTTGGCGGAACTTCTCGGCGTGTCACAAAGGACATTAGCGCGTTACCGTGAAAAAGGACTCATACGTTATTACAATATGAAAGACAATGGTAAAAACTTTTATTTGGCCTCAGAGATACAAGCTTTCCTTAAGCAAAGAGGCAAACGGAATGCATAATTACTGTTTTTATCAAAGCCGGAAACTATAGAGTAGAGTTGTTTCTGCTGTAAATAAAATTGGAGAACCACGGTTGCTATATATGGAACACTTTTTCAGTCTGTTCCCATATCGCATTGTTTGAGCGTTTCAATGAAAACCATGCCTGTTCTTAAGAAAAACAGGTTATAAAAATTCAAGTCTATCTTAACACAGCATGAACATTTTTCAAAAAGTCCTTCAACGAATACTATTTCTTCGGAAACGGCACGGCTTATTTGTTGCCCGCATGTTGGAAAAAACTTTGCCGATTGCAACATTATATTCAGAACATCATGTATCGTTATTTGGAATTTATACTTTGCATATATAGTATCTATAATACGCTCAAACGGCGTCTTGTAATATAATAAGATTTCCAGCGATGTGATATTAGAAAGACGTTTTTTATATTCATTTGTCATGACAAAATCCGGAACAAACATTTTCTCTATAACTTCCAAGAACAAGGCCAGTTTGTTCTTAAAAAAATAAAAAATAGAACCTCGCGTTCTTCCTATGCTTTTTTCTATACTTTCTATCGTAACCGTTTCCCAATTACTTGTCAAAAGTAACTTGTATGTTTCTGCAAGTAGCTTTTCACGAGTGTCTTTGCTTTCCATTTTTGTTGATTTAAATAAAAAGGTATGGAAGTCTCGCGCCTGTAAATGGTCCTTGTGGAATTTAGGATTGGCCAAGCACGAAACTCCATACCAATATCATCATATCGGTATCGAACCTCACACTTGTCCGCCGCCTTAAAAAATTTCCACATTTCCATTTAGACAGACGAATGTGCATCCAATAAGTCAATGCAAAGATACTACTTTGCAATCAAACCGCAACAAAAAAATCCAATTATTTTACAGTTAGCAGCACAATCCCATATGAAAACCTGCCACTTTCCGGTATGAGCAACAGTATCTTGTCTTCTTTTTCCATCGGGTGGGTGCGTAAAAGCTCATCTAATGCCGCAAAAATGGCGACAGAACCACAATTGCCGACAGTTGTCAGATTGGTGAACCATTTTTCAACCGGCAAGTCTATGCCCCTTCTACTTATTTCTCCTGAAAGTTTATTATAAAAATACATTGACGATATGTGTGGGATGACATAGCGTATGCTGTCCATTTGCACGTCATGACGGCTTAAAGCCAGTTCTATAGCGTCAACAAAATATTTTATCACAACCTTGTTCAGAAGTTTTACGTCTTGTTTCAAACTCCATATGGATTTTTTTGATATTTCATCGGCCGAAAATTTTTTCCAGCTTTTAAAATTACCCGTGTCATCATAATCAGCCCACATATACATACAGGCAGGTTGTAAATTGGCATACGACACCGTTTCAATCCATTCTATTTTTAGGCTGCCAGGTTCATATGTGTCTGTCAGGTATAAGGCGGCGGCTCCATCCGAGAGCATATATCTGAGAAAATCTTTTTCAAAAGCCAATATCGGGTTGTTTTCCACCTGTGCCATGTCCTTTATTTCTTCGTCAAAGAATTTTGCAAGCATAATAGGTGATATTAATTCGGAAGCCGAACATACCGCATTGTGCGAATTGTTGGACAGTATTGACATGAATGCGGTTTTTAATGCCATCAAGCTGGAAAGGCAAACCCCAGACAATGAGAAAATCTCCATCGGATGCTTGAAGGCCGCTCCATGTACCATTGAAGCCTGCGACGGAAGCAACTGGTCTGGAATGGAGCTACCACAGGTCAAAACCTGGATTTTCTCTTTTTCGGCCACATCGTCAAACAATTGGTCAATAGCCAATGCGGCCATTTGCGCATTCGTATGAGTTGTATTATGCCTCTTGTCTAGAGCATAATACCTTGTTTTAATCCCATTCTGACGCAAAATAATGTTTTTTACTCTTGAGTGTTTGCCACCTACCAGTCCAAGGAAATCCTCCATTTCATCATTTCCTACCGGTTCGTTTGGAAAGAAAGATGCAACTTTCTTGATAAATACATTTTCCATATATAGTTTTTTTGGTACGCAAAGATACCAATTATTATCTATATACGAAACAGATAGATTATTTTTTTAATAAATTATATAAATTGTACAGTTGTTCACTTAGAGCACAAATATTCAATCCGGTAAATAATGCGTCTAAAAAAACCTGTCCATAAAAAATTGTCATAAATTGTTTGGCCGTACTCAGCAGGTCAATGTCGTTTCTTATTTCGCCATTTTCAATTGCCTTTTGCAGCATTGCGCACCATATGCCTATTTCATTATTTCTGTTAACTGAGTATTTGGTGTTTAAATCAGGGAAATACTGTGCGATTTGCAAAATCAAAGAAATATACGCCTTTGTTGGATTGGTATGCGACAATTCGTCTCTAACGAAACTAAAACTTTCCATTGTATGGGCTATTCCTTCAATATACGAATCAACAAAATCCTTGAAATTCGTTACATTTTTAAGGCTGACTTTGTATGTCAAATCTTGTTTTTCTATAATATAATATTCTATTACATTCCTAAATAATTCCTTTTTGCTTGATGCATAATAATATATGGCGCCTTTTGTCAGTCCGGATTCATTTTCAATGTCTGATAATGACACTCCTTCAAATTGTCTTGAAATGAACAATTTGAATGCCGCTTTGTAAAGTATTTCCTTTTTCCCCTTGCGCATAAATGAAGTTTTACGCAAAAATAAATAAAAACTTCGGCTTTTCCAAATAAATTATTATCTTTGTTCAAAAATACCAAGCAATAATTATATATGGGCATGGGTGTTGTCTTAAATGGGAATGTGGAAATTCAATATGCAAGGCGGGCAACGCTCCATGCCCTTTTGCCATTATGGTGTGTGAGTAATATCAATAGATATTTTATGCTTTTCTAATATTGGCATTATTAAATATAATATGTACAATCCTTAATATCTTCTTAGGTGATTTTATAATACCGTTTACTGATTAAAACAGTATAATTATTCAAATTCAACACGGGGCAATATTGTTTTTTTGTCATATATATTAATTTTTAAAGTTAAAATATTACTATCTCTTGGTTATATAAATAAATAATTCTATATTTACGCCAAAATTCATAACATACCAAATAGAATTATATAAATAGTTGTAAAGATAGTAAAATCTGGATTTTGCCTTATGCATATCCCGAAACTCTCGTTACATTACAAACAATATGTTTGTGATGGATTTAAATGAAAACCTTTTAACCTAAACAAAATCCTTTATGAAAAAGCTTTTACTTTTTCTGCTTGGCGTAGCTGCCTTGCCTTTACACGCCCAGTCTCCTGGCGGCGTAAACGGTGCAGACTTATGGTACAAGGCCGTGCCCGCCACATCAAACCTTCAGGGGCTTTACCGCTGGCAGGACTTCTCCGGCGATTCCGTGGCTTTAACCCAGCGGGGACTTTCAAGCCAGGGTAACACCGAGTTCACGCAGTCGCGCACCCTCCTTCACACGTTCAACTTCCATCCGGCGTTCAGCCTTTCCGAAGGCCTGTTCGGCAAGGTCGCCCGCATGAAATACTCAAACCTTTCGCAGGCGACGGTCATAGGAGTGTTTGCGTTCCTGCCCGACACAGAAGGGACGGATATGCTGCTGTACGGCATGGGAGGCCGCGAAGGGGCCGGCACCGTGTTTACGAAGGACAAGGCCGTCCGTGTCCAGGGCACGGAACCGCTCGACTACGGCAGCGAGACAGGCGAAGACCTGCTTTATGCTTCCACGGACTCGCTTCCGGCCGACGGTTTCCGCGAGACATCCCCGCGCATAGCCACATACCTCAAGGCCGACAGGCCAAGCTTCAGCGTATGGGGTGAGGCGTCCGACGCGGCAATATCTTTCGGCACTACATACAGTGCGGCCAACCCGGACTTCGGCACAATGTTCGACGAGTCTGCCTTCGGCAACGAAGAGTTCGACGGATACACGCCCGAGTTCATCGTCTACAGCCGTTACCTCACCCCGCTGGAAAGACGGCGTGCGGAAAGCTACCTTGCCGTCAAGTACGGCATCACGCTCGACGGCTCGTATCTTGACAGCGACGGCAACCTGCTGTGGGACAGGGACGAAGCCCCTGCGTACCACAACCGCGTCGCGGCATACGGGAACGACGCCGCCGGAGGGCTGGAACAGCCGATGTCGGCGACATCATACGAGGAAGCGCCGAATTTCTCGGCACTGAAGGAAAACGACAGCTATCACCGGTCCAACTCATACAACCTCCCGTCCTCCGCCCGACTGTTGGTCATGGGCCGCGAGTACGGCAACGCCATGCCCGACAAGGGCTACGTGTTCTGGGGCGACGACGACGCGCCCACCGCCACGTACACGTCACCGGCCGACACCCTGTGGCACATCATGAACCGTACGTGGCTCGTGAAGACCAACGTCCAGTCCACGGCGGACAGCCTTGTGACCCGATGGACCGGGAACGGCCTCGAAGTGTCGAGAGACGGCTTCCTCGACGACATAACGCAGGAAACCGCCACCGCCGGTGCTTTCGCGGTGACGCCGGCCATGCCGAAGAACGCCGGCTATATCGAGTTCCAGTGTCCTACAAGCCACCCGACATTCGACGTGGGATTCGCCGAGAGCGGCGGCAGCGAGTGCGCATACGGCTTCCGCTTCGGCAACGACGGTTCCGTGCGGACGATTTCCGGAGGCCAGGTTTCCAACAGGGCCGTGGCGTCTGACGTCAGCGGCAGCACGGTGTCATTGCAAAGGCAGGAAGGAAACCTCTTCCTGCGCATCGACGGTGCCGGCAGCGCTGATTATACAATAGCCATGCCCGACACGGTCGCATCATACAACGGTGTGGTACGGACGGAAACCGCGGAGGAGCCGCTGGCGCTGCATTCCGTCCGCACGGGCGGCATCGGCGACACCGGCAGCCAGGCCGAACTCAGCTACAGCCTCACCGCTTCAAGGGAATTTGAGGACTACTGCCGCAAACGTACGGTAATGCTCATAGACCCGACTGGCGAAGGAGAGTTCGATACGGACAACATGACAATGATAAGGTGTTCCAAACCTGACATAGCCAGGGGCAAGACCATGTTCCACAACATATTCTGGGACGTGGACGGCAGCGGCAGCGACGTTTTCACCTTCGCGTACTATGACGGCCTTTCCGTAGAAGCCAAGCCGACCCCGTCGACCTGCGAGGACGGCGCGCCGAAAAACGACGGAAGCATCGAAATCGGCATAGACATCGGAACGCCCGTATACAACTACGTCCTTTCTGTGGACACCGTGGCCGGAAAGGAACACGGCGAGACCATAGCGAGCGGAACCTTCATCGGGGATACGCACAGGATAGACAGACTCGCACCTGGAACGTACACGCTCACGGTGACGCAAGGCGGAGGAAACGACATATACGGCACCGGCAACCCTCTTTACACTGTCTACTCACACGACACCCGTTCATACCTGTCAGGTGAAATCACGTGGACCATTGCGGAGACCAACTCGAACTACCGCGTGGGGCTTGAGCCGAGCCTTTCCGACGAAATCACTCAGTACGGATTCGACGTGCGCGGCGACAGGGCACACATCATATACGACGGCTACACAAGCGCCACACAGTACGTGACGGTCAAGGAAGGCGATGTGCTAAGCGTATCTGTAGGCAACATGCAGGTGGTCTACCGCGTCAACGGGGAGGTGTTCCACCGCGAAGTTATATGGTCCATCCGTGCGTGGCGGTTCTGCATCAAGTACGGAACCGGTGAGACGCACATAACGAACCTCACAGTGAACGGAGAACCCGTGGAGTCCTTTGCCACGGAAGGCAGCGTACAAATCGAGACGCCGAAACAGAACACTGTGCAGCTCACAGTCCATGTAGGCAGCGAGTGTGACGAAACCATGCCCAACGGTACGGAGGAAAAGAAAGAACGCCTGGCCGAAGCCAGCCATGACATGGAGCCGGCGGAACAAAGCGAGTTCAGCGTGAACGGGACAGGCGAGGCCACCAGGATATTCAACGCCGCCCTTGAGCGCAACGTGGAAAGCGACGCCATACTGACCGTATTCGACGTGTCAGGCAAGCTGCTGGTACAGAAAGAGATGCAGGGCGGCACCCGCAAGGCTGCGGACTTCAACGTACCCGGCGCCGGTGTCTACATCGTCAAGGCCCTCACTTCAGACGGCAAGGAATATACAAAGAAGATTATCGCCAAGTAAAACCTAAAAAACAAGAAACGATGAAACGGATACATATAATAACCGCGACGGTACTGGTCCTTGCCGCCGCAGGTTTCGCCGCCTCGCAGAGTTTTCAGGGCGGCCCGTCGGAAAGCACGCCGAAAGCCGCGTTTGCGGAATCAGGTGCACATGGCCGTCAGGCAGGAGCAGCGGCTTCAGCGGAGACGACGGTGCAAGAAGCAGCCGTCACCGCAGTTTCCAGTACCGCGGCCACGGACACTCCCAAGCCTTCGGCAATGTCATACGCGTCGACACTTCCGCTCGGACACATAGGCGTCCACAACGGCAGGACGTCGGACAATCCGGAAGATAACCTCTTCGAGGTGGTCCTCGGAAATGGCATTCCGGAAAACTGCCGGGCATGGCTGGTTTACGACCTTTACGGGATAAGCTCGTCCGAAGGCGTCAGCAAAAGCCTGAACGACCGTCCGGCCACGGGTGGGTATTTCTCCGTCAAGACGGACGGATGGACTTCCGTAAGGGAGGAAATAGACCCGTCATGGCTCAACGCCGGGGCTAACAGTATATTGTTCACCGCCACCGAAGGCTCCCCTGCGTATTCAGTCCGCAACCTGCGCATAGAGACATCAGCCGGCGGGGCCGGCGCGATAACCCTGTCGCAGGCCGCCGTCTCGTACGGAGGCAAGGCATACGTCCACGGTTTCGTCCGCAACGGCGCGGAGGAAGTACGCGCATGCGGCACTCCGCTGTACGCCAACGGCGGAGAGTTCGAGGGCGTCATACCCGTTGAGGGGACCGGCCTCACCATAACGGCAGTCGGAAGCGACGGCAAGTCCGTTTCAGGACGGTTCGCCGTCAAGCCAATGGAGAAGGCCGATTTCAGCCGGGTGTTCGCAGCATCAGTGGCAAAGCCGTCCGCCAAAAGGTTCGTCAAGGGCGCCACTGACAGTATCAGCTCCGGCGGCGCAAGGCTTGTCGTGGACGGGAAAACGCTCATTAAGGAAAAGAGACTGTCCGTCAACGCCCTGCGTGACATGGACGTCCCGGCTCTTGACTTCGGGATGACCAACGTCACCGCCGAGGGCGAGGGCTACCGCTTCCTTCCGCACGGCGAGCATTTCACGGGCGAGGGCGCGACAGTGAAACTGAAGTACGACCGCACGAGGATACCGAGCGGTTACACGGAGGACGACATACGCACTTACTATTTTGACAACGAGACGAGGCACTGGGTGGCCCTTGAGCGTGTCGCGGTGGACAAGGAATCCGCCTGCGTGGTGTCAAGGACCACGCACTTCACGGACATGATAAACGGCGTCATCCAGGCGCCTGAGTCCCCCGAGACGGAAGGCTTCGCCCCGACGATGATGAACGACATCAAGGCCGCCGACCCTACGGCGAAAATCAACATGATAGCACCGCCTGCGGCGAACAACCGCGGGACGGCCAGCCTCCAGTACCAGTTCGAGATGCCGCCAGCCCGCAACGGCATGGCGCCATCCCTTGGCCTGCAGTACAGCAGCGAGGGCGGAAGCGGATGGCTCGGCGAGGGATGGAACGTCCCCGTCCCGTCGATAACGGTGGACACCCGGTGGGGTGTGCCGAGGTACAGCCTTGAGGACGAGACCGAGACATACCTGCTGTCAGGCTCCATGCTTTCAACCGCCGGAGACGACGGCAGCATGGGAGTCGCCCACAGGGGAGAGAAAATGGAACGCAAGGCCGACCGGCAGTTCTACACACGCCAGGGAGGGGACTTCAGCCGCATAGTACGCAAGGGAAGCTCCCCGTCGGACTATTACTGGGAAGTCACCGACAGGCAGGGCGTGAAGTACACCTACGGCGGTGAAGGCGCCGTCCTGAAAGGTACAGTGACGGACATCGACGGTACGCAGCGCGAGGTCATTTCCGAATGGAAGCTCGCACGCGTGGAGGAGACGCACGGCGACTACATCGAGTACGTGTACGAGACGGCCGACGAGGATGTGCGGGGCGGCCTGAAGGCCAAGGCGGTGTATCTCAAGGAAGTGCGCGCCGGCAATGCAGGGCAGGAGCCGCACACCGTTGTCACGTTCGAGGGGAGCAGGACAAAACGGCTGAAATCCAACAACGCCCGCTATGGTTTCCTGACTTCATCCGGCCGCCTGTTGGAAAAGGTTACGGTGAAATTCCTCGGGCAGGAACTCAGGAGCTACGCGTTTACATACAAGGACGGTGCTTTCTCGAAAGACCTGCTGGAAAGTGTCAAACAGTATGACGACAATGGGAATGAAGTGTCGTTCCAAGATTTCTCATACTACGACGACGTCTTGGCGGAAGGGGGCTACAGCCCGTTCCGCAGTGAAAGCGAGACATGGAATTTGCAAAACGACAACCTTGACGCCGGGTTTGACAACCCGCTGCAGAGCACGGGACGCTTCAGCGACAGGCCTACGGCGCTGGGAGGGACGACAAGTTCTTCCACGAGCGTGTCGTTCTATGCAGGTGTCGGTCCGAATGACGGCGCTAGATGGAAAGGTAACACTGTCGGAGGCTCATACGGCCATTCCACAGACAACAGCAAGGGCCTGTCCGCATTCGTGGACATCAACGGCGACGGACTGCCGGACAAGGTGTTCCGCAAAGGCGGCGCGCTGTATTACAGGCCGCAGCTGCGCGGAACCGCCGATAATGCGATAACATACGGCGAAGCTATAAAGGTGTCCGGAATAAGTAGTTTCTCGACCGTCAAAAGCTCCACAAATACGGGCGGTGCGAAGGCTACCGTAGGCTGGATGGCGCTTACTGCAATGGTCGGCGGGGATGTTGTCAAGACGAAAACACAGACAACGGAATATTTCAGCGACATCAACGGCGACGGGCTCATCGACCTCGTTTCCAACGGCAAGGTGTACTTCAACCACATAGAGTTCGACAGCGACGGCAACGCCGTGCCGACGTTCACGGAGAGCAGCGCCGACACGCCAAGCCCCATCATATATAGCGGCGAGATTGACGCTTCGGTGATAACCATAAGCCCGGAGGAGCAGGAAGAGGCCATCGCCGCGTCGCCGATGCAGGACATCGTACGCGTATGGCAGGCCCCGAAAGCGGGTACGGTAAGCGTGTCCGGAACGGTGCGGCTTGTAGCGCCGGAAGGCGACTATGACGCCGCCGAGTACGCTAAGGCCGACGGAGTGCGTGTGGTCGTACAAAAGGGCGGCACCGAATACTGGAGCAAGGAAATAGCCAAGGGTGACGGCACGGCATACGAGGCGTCCACATCCGGCATTTCCGTACAGGCCGGCGACCGTATCTATTTCCGCGTGCAGTCCGGCACGGAAGAGACTGCCAACGGCTCATTCGACAATGTGGAGTGGTCTCCTACGGTAACTTATTCCGGTACGTCGGAGACATTGCCGAACGGTTATTCCACCACCGTTTACAAGCCTGAAGAAGGTGCCATATACGACGCAATCACCATGATGCAGGTTGACGGCGCAGCGGCGTTTACGGTAAGCGGCAAGTTCACGAAACCGGCCACGACAGACGAGGTGACGCTGCGCGTCATTGGTTCGAACGACCCGAAGGACGCGGACGGCAACGACAACCTGGGTTACGTGGAGAAAGAGGTTTACAGCAAGACGTTCGCGCCTGACGAGACGGCGGAAGGCACCGACATCGCGGCAAGTATTGACAATGCGGACAAGCTGACGAACTTCAGCTTCGAGGTCACGTCCACTTCAAATGTAGACTGGGCGAACGTGAAGTGGAATCCTTCAATCACATACACTGATACAGCCGGTGTGGAGCGGACAGTCGCCGTGCCGGTCCACTACGCGACGTTTGCCAAGATGCTGCATGAGGGCGCGCCATATACATTGGCCGCGACGGATACGGCACTTGCGGTAATCCCGCGCCTGGCACTGTCCTCCACGTTCAACGGAGAAGTGACATTGACAGTCAAGTCCGTCGACAAGCTTTGGGGCAAGAAGACTTTGACTGTCACGGACGGTGTTGTTGCCAGCGATACATTGACACTCGGAAAGATTGACGCCGACAAGGTGTGGTTCGAGTTCAGCTATTCCGGAAACATTGAGGAAGAAGCACTCGCCTTATCCCGTGTCCGCTTACAAAAAGGGCTTGATACCGACAGCATTGAGGCTGGATTCTTCGCGGAAAATGCGAACGAGGGCTTCGGCATGATGTACCGCGGCTGGGGCGGCTTCGTCTACAACGCGTCAGAAGGGCGCTGCGGCAAGCCGATAGACGAATCGCTGCTGAAACTCCCGGAAAGCGAGGACGTGAAAATCGACCCGATGACGATGGCGTTCACTCCCATAGGCACAGACCAGAACACTCTCGACCGCTGGGTCGGCCAGCGTCAGGATATATACCTTACGGCGTATGAGGCCGGTACGGCGCGCCTTGGCGACCAGGACGTGATTGTAACAAACCCGCTTGACAACGACGTGGAGATTGCCGGCCTTTCGGGAGACTGCCTGCAAGGCACCGGTGCGGCGGCTGTAACGCAGGTGGCCTCGAACAAGAGCAATGTCACCCAAGGCGGAGCCATGGGCATAACATATAACGACGCCGACGGAAACGCCACCACTGAAGTCACGATGATGGACATGAACGGCGACGGCTATCCCGACATAGTGGCCGGAGGTACAATCCAATATACCAACACCCTGGGCGGACTCAGCGGAGAGAAGCTTGGCGGTATCGGGAATACAACTACTGACAACGCCTCCGAATCATGGGGATACGGAGGTAATCCCGTCGCTTCGGTATCCGATGTTGTAAATATGTTCAATGAACTCAAGGACAAATCAGAAGGCGGCGCATCAACGACAGAAGCGGCGTCAAATGCGAAAACTTCTTGGGAAGCACAATTCTCAATCTCATTCAGCGCCCCGAAGAATACGGACGAAGCCGTAGAGGCATTCGTTGATATAAACGGCGACGGACTGCCTGACAAGATTCTGTCCGACAAGAAAGTCCGTTTGAATTACGGATACTCTTTTTCAGACCCTGTCGACTGGGAACTTGACCGCATACAAGGCGGTTCAAGCCGTTCATACAGTGCCGGGGCCAGTGCAGACGCAGGTGTTGCCAGTGAAATAAACAAGTCGTCCATAAACAAGGCTTCAGGGAGTTTTGCTGCTGGTGTAGGCATAGTAACTTCCGAGAGCGAGGAGGAATTCAACCTCATGGACGTTAACGGAGACGGACTGCCCGACAAGGTATGGACAGCCGACGGAAGCGTCATGGCAGCCTTGAACACTGGCAACGGCTTCAGCGAACAGACGGCATGGAACGGCGCGACGGCGTTGAACAAGTCAGCTTCCACTTCCGAATCCATGAACGCCGCGTTCACTGTAACCATAACAGTGCCTATACCTCCGGTGGTCAAGATTTCAACCAACCCAGGCACTTCCACCGGCCACAGCATAAGCCGCCCGAAATACGCACTACAGGACGTTGACGGCGACGGCTTCCTCGACATAGTGGAGTCCGACAAGGAGAACGAGCTGAAAGTGACGCGCTCTGCAATCGGCAGGACGAATATGCTGAAGTCCGTCACAAACTCCCTCGGCGGCTCGTTCACCCTCGACTACGAACACACCGCCCCGACTTACGGGCTTCCGGGCGGCAAGTGGGTGATGTCGCGCCTTACCGTTGATGACGGAATACACGACGACGGCCCCGTCATGACGACGGCCTTCGAGTACAGCGACGGAAAGCGCGACCGCCACGAGCGCGAGTTCCTCGGCTTCGGCGAGGTTGTCACCAAGAACCTCGACACCGAAAGCAACAATGCGGTCTACCGCCAGTCGGTCGAGGAATACGACGTTGCCAACTACTATGTGCAGGGCAACCTCACCGGCACATCCGTACAGGACGGCGAAGGCAACAAGTACACCGAGACAAGGAACGAGTACGACGGCTATTTCCTGACGGCCGACGGCGACGACTACACCTTCACGGCGCAGCCTGAACTGTGCAGCGACCGTGCGTCTGCCTTCGTACCGTTGCGCTACACGGCAAACCTCCAATATGAAGGTGCGGCCGACGGCATGGTAACCTCGGAGGCATGGAACGAATACTATCTCACCGGCTATCACGGCGAACTGAAGTCGTACAAGTACAGCGACAAGGGCACGCTCGGCGAGGACGGAAGCGGAGCTTTCGACTACCAGACGGCCATACAGTACACGTCGAACAGCGCCAAGAACATTCTCGGCCTGCCGACAAACGTGACCGTAACCGGCGGTGACGGCACCGTCTACCACAACGTGTCCGCCACATACGACTCCAATTATCCCGACCACCTGACGCAGCTCACGCAGCAGCTGGGCGGCGGCACGGCAGTGACCGACTACAAGTACGACGCCTACGGCAACATCACGCAGAAGACCCTTCCGGAGAACGCCAATGGACAGCGGATGTGGTACAAGTACCGCTACGAGCCGGAAATGAACATGTACGTTGAGCAGGTGACCGACGCCTTCGGCTACCGCAGCGAGGCGGCCAACTTCGACTACCGCTACGGCATAGCTCTGGAGCGTCGCGACCTAAACAACTTCTACTACGAGACCGACATCGACAACCTCGGCCGCGTGACGGCTGTCCGCGGGCCGAACGAGCTGGCCACGGGCGTGCCATACGCCATAGCCTTCGAGTACCAGCCGAAAGCCACGTTCAATGAGAGCGGCGTCACCGCCCCGGCATACGCCGTGACAAGGCACTACGACATCCAGCACCCGGGCGACGACATCGAGACCGTGACGTTCGTCGACGGCTTCGGCCGGCCCGTGCAGGTGAAGAAGGACGGCGCCGTGACGGACGTACAGGACGGGAGCGCGTCGGAGGCGGAGAACGTGATGATAGTAAGCGGCAGGAACGTGTACGACGCCTTCGGCCGCGTGGCCAAGGCCTATTATCCCACTACGGAGGCGTTGGGCTCCAAGACCACGTTTAACAAGTCTTTCGACAACGTTTCGCCCACGGTAACCGTGTATGACGTGCTCGACCGGGCCACGAGCGTGACCCTGCCCGACAACTCGGAGACCAAGACGGAATACGGCACCGACAGCGGCGTC
>ULMB01007660.1_pt1 | contig 21472 bp, 22 predicted proteins | sample 1951571 | NCBI WGS metagenome assembly ULMB01 (sample SAMEA4835542, study PRJEB28245) | human gut metagenome | biome: gut microbiome; material: fecal sample | place: Denmark | collected 2008 | reverse complement strand
AATTAAGGCAGAAATTTGCCCGCATTGCGGAGTAAGACAATCTGGTTCAAAAGAAAAATCAGATAAAAGTTGGGGAGTTTGTTTATTGCTCAGCATATTATTCGGGTGGGCTGGAGTAGATAGGCTTTACGCTGGAAGAATTGTAAGCGGTATAATAATACTCTTATATACTGTAGTTTTTATGCCTATAGTTTCTATAGTTACTTTAGGTATAATGTTTTTATTTTTAGCCCCATTAAGTGGCTTAATATGGTTGATAGAGATTATTATAGTAGCTACGGGCAATTTAAAGGACAGAGATAATAAATATATTACCAAAGATTAAATTTATTTAAAATATAAAGCGGCGTAGTTTATTATGTCGCTTTATATAATAAAATTTTGGAGAGAAAAAATGAAAAAAATTATATATTTAATATTTTTAAGTTTATTTTTAGTTAGTTGCGATTTTACTACCTCAAAAAATCCCGAAACCTCTTGGATAAAATCGGTTAAAGGAAAAACTTTCGCAGACGATGAAGGAATAAGTTTTATATTTGACGCAAACGGCAACTGTTCTATAAAAATTACAGAAGATACTTCTAATGATTTTTGGTCGGAGCTTGGAAAATTAGCCGTTGAAAGTATTCAATTCACATATATAAAAGCGATAAATAAAAATCGAGCGGTTTATAGTATGAAAATATTATTTATGACGGCATATTATGGTTTGAAATTGGATAAAAACAAATTGTTTATGACTATAGAAGAACCAGCGGAAATGCCAGAAGATATAAATTGGGATGAATTAGAATATATAGCCTCAAAAAAATAATAATAAATTAAAGATATTGTTATTTGATTTAAAATTATAATTCTTATAACATAAGTAAATATTAAATTTTTTATATATAAGGAGATAATTATGGATAAAAAACAAATAGAAAAATATTTTGAAAATAGTGAAGTAAATCAAAAACTTTTAAAATTATATAAATCAAAGTGTTGTGTTGTTAAAAAAGTTTGTGAAGCTTATAACAAAAATAAAGTTTTTGACCCTCATACTAATAAAGAATTGTCATTAGTTTTTCATAGTTCTTGTGTCCCTCATAATTATGAATGTAAAAACATGATACATAAAATTCTTATAGTTGGGCAAGAAACTAACGGATGGGAATTTAAAGAAAATGCAAAAGAATCAATATTATTTACTTTGGGGTTTTTATATTCACCACAACATAATGGTAAGCTTTCATTTACTTTTCCATTTGAATTCTGTAAATCTATAAACGATTATGATTATAATGAAAATTATAGAAAAACATATTTTGCTTGGGTTAGTTTAAGAAAATTTGCTTATAACGAAAGACAATTTGCAAGAGTAGAACATGAGGCGTTGCCTAAAAATTCTTTTAGAATATATCGCCCTGAATATTTAAATAGAATTCATTTGAAAAACGAATATTTAGAAAGATTAAAAAAAGAATGTGGATTATAATTTAAATTAAATTTTTTAAGGAAAAATAAAATGACAACATTAAAAAATAAAATTCTAATAAAACTAATATTTATTATTTCAATATTAATGATAGTATCGTTAAGTTTATTTGGCAAATATAAACATGAAGATTTTTATAAAACTGTAGATTTGAGCAAATGCAAAAGCGCCAGAGAAATGCGCGAAACTTTAGAAAACTGCCATAGCGTTGGAAGCTCTTTTAATATATTTAATTTGCGTCATTTAGCATTAGCGTTTACAATATCGGATTATGTAGATTATTACTATTATAAAATAGGGGCTTATAAGTATTTAATAAATTATTATAATACGGGAGACGAATATACAAAAGAATTAATGAAAGATATATATGATGTATGTTCTAATTTTACATTATCTGGCGTGATTTCATTTAAAGAAAATAAAGAATATAAATCTTATGAATTTGCAGCTCTATTATTTAACAATTCTAAAGAATATACTATAGACGATTATATGAGTATTATTAATTTTGGATATAGAACAAATGTATTAAGTAGAGAATATTTATTAAATTATTTAAGAGATGATAATAATTTTTTCTTGGAAGGAACTCATTATTATCTTCGTATATTTCCTATTACAATCGAATATAAAGGTAAAACAATACCAAAAGTTACGGACAGTTTAACCGAATTTTATTATAATTTTTACGGAACAAAGTTTAAAGTTGAAAAAATAATAATTAAAGAAAATGACACTTGGACTGATATATATAATAAATATGGAGATACGGGAATAACAAGAGGCTCTGATTATAATTTAGTAAGAGAAATAAAAAATTATAAAATTAATACTTCAAATTATTATGAAAGGTTAAATGACATTACAAATACATTTAATGATGAAGATAATACTATATTTACAAATTTTTATGTTTATTATAGTAATTCTATTAATTATATCATGGAAACAGACAGATATTATACAGAGATATATAATATAAACAATTATTATGGAAATTATTATAATCAATTTTATTATAGGGAAACAGATGAAAATTATTCTTATCAACTTTCAAATTTAGAAAGTAAAATAAAAGAAAATGTGAATTCCATAAATGAGATAGAAATTAATATAAGTAGATTAAGAGGTGAAATTTCGGGTATTAAATATAATTTAGAAGAGACAGAAAATGAACTAAAAAAATTAGATAAAAATAGCGCTTTCGCTAGTTCTCTTGCAGCGAGTGTATCCTCTTATAAATCAGCAATAAAAAATTATGAAGAAAGAATAAAAGAATACAAAAAAGAAATAGAAACAATATTGAAAGATATAGAAAAGTTGGAGGCAGAATTTGAAAAAGCAAAAAAAGAGGCGCTTAAAAAATGGTTAGAATATAAACTCCAAAATGAAAGAACAGAATATTTGACTATACCTAAAGAATTTATAGGCAAATATTTTTATAAAGTAAGTTAATTTTTAATAAATAAATTATTTTTAAGGAGAATAAAAATGTTAAGAAAAATATTATTAAGTTCAATTTTAATTTTGGTTGTGGGCTGCGGTGGAAAGTCTTTCAAAAACGGGGTTTATGAGGGAGTTATAGACGGGCTTCTTGGGAAAGAATCTCATAAATATATTATAAGTAATAATAAAATAGAGGATATAAATTTAAAAAATAATTATACAAATTATTACTTAAAGGTAAAAGATAAAAATGATAAAGATATCGTTTATTATATTACGGAAACGGAAATTAGAGGCAGCCAAGATAAATAAAAATCTTATATAGGAATAAAACAGACAAATGATAATTCTATTATAGTATATGGAGTTAATACATTTCAGTATAATAAAGATTTGAGGGACGCTTTGCTGTCTTATATGATGGGGATTATAAGCGTAGAAATGATTAATTCTATTACTACTATACACTCTATAGATATAAATAAACTTTCAATTTTTGAAAAAGTCGAGGAGAAATAAATTTTAGAAAAATAAAATAAAAAACGCTTGACAAAAAAATAAGATAATGTATAATATTAATATATTTAATTGATAATTAAAAGATTAAATAATTATTAATTAAATTTTGGAGTTGTAGCTCAGTTTGGTTAGAGCGCCTGCCTGTCACGCAGGAGGTCGCGGGTTCGAGCCCCGTTAACTCCGATTATTATTTTATTTTATTGTAGATAGGAGATAATTAATGCCTAATATAAAATCAGCATCTAAAAGATTAAGACAAAATTCTGTTAGGAATTTATATAACAGACAAATAAAAAGTTTTTTAAACACTCAAAGAAAAAAAGTTATTAAATCAATAGAAGCTAACGATAAAAATGCAAGTTTGGAAGAATATAAAAAATATGCAAGCGCTTTAGATAAAGCTGCAAGAAAATCGATTATTCATTCAAACAGAGCGGGAATTAAAAAATCGGATATGATGAAAAAAATTAACGCTATGAAATAAGCAATTCTTTAAAGTGTATGTGTTGACAGTAAAAGCTCTATATGTTTCTGAGGCATATAGGGCTTTTACGCCTTAATTAAAGATTGAAATTTTATTTTTAATAAAATATAATTCAAAATAAAAATTAGGAGTTTTTATGCTACCAGTAAACGATTTAAGAAAAGGAGACGCTATAATTTTAGACGGAGAAACCTATTTAGTAATGGATGCCCATTTTCATAGAGCGCAACAGAGAAAGGCAAATGTTAGAACTAAATTAAAAAATATGATAAAAGGCAATATTATTGAAAAAACTTTTTCGTCTACCGAAAGCGTGGAAGAAGCGGATATTTCCTACAGAAAAGCTCAATATCTATATGAAGAAGGAAATAGTTATATATTCATGATTTTAGATAATTACGAGCAAGTTCATGTCGATGCGGAAGTATTGGGAGATAATAAATACTATCTTTTGGATAATAGCGAAGTTGATTTGCAATATATTAACGATGAAGTTACAGCCGTTCGTTTTCCTATTCATGTTATTTTAGGAGTAACCTACACAGAGCCAGGATTTAAAGGCGATACTACAGGCTCTACTTTAAAACCTGCGAAACTTGAAACGGGAATGGAAGTTAATGTTCCTTTATTCATAAATATTGGCGATAAAATAAAAGTTGATACGAGAGACGATAGTTATGTTGAGCGCGTAAATAAATAATGCTTTATATAATATTTATAATATTAGGTTTATTTATTTTTATATCAATATTTTTTCTGCCGATTAACGCGCTTATATATTTTGTCGTAATATTATTTGCGCTTAATATTATATTTACAAAATCAATATTTAAAACATTAAAAAAAATTTTTTATTTGTTTCCATATTTTTTAGCGATTTTTATAATTCAATCTTTAAATGCGAGAGGAGAATATTATAAAATATTTGGATTTTACATTGATAAAACGGGAGCGGATTTTACGATTATTTATTTTATAAGAATTGCAGCAATTCTTTATTTTATTTCAATTTTCTTTATTATTATAAAAAAAATAAAAATTCCAAAAGGCGCTTTTTTTGACGAATTAATAAGAATAAATATTTTTATGAATATAGTTAAAAAATCTTTCTTTTTTGAATTTAATAAAATAAAAGATAAAGACAAAACTTTTAGAGAGAAATTAAATTTAATAAATAAATTAATTGAAAATGTTTACAAAGATTCTTTCAGATTATATCCTTATGATGCTTTTGTAAATAAATATAGAAAATATTTTTAATAAAACATTTTTGGATTTTTAAAATCTTCTTTCAAAGTTCTTATAACTTCCTCGTCATCTTCTTCCGATATTTTTAATTCGTCTTCAAGAGTTTTTAATTGAGAGTCAATTTCTTTGTCTATATTAAATTTATCGTCTTTAAGAAGAGCGTTCTTTGTTTCTTCTTCATTTTTTTCATCGTCTCTATTTGTAATAAAGTTCATGAGCAATGTGTTAAAAATGGTGAAATTATTATTTAATCTGTTTGTCATATTATAAAATCTATCCTTATTTTCAATAATTTGAGTCGAAATCGAATTTAATGAAGTAAGCGAATCATTAACCTCGTTTACCTCCATACTATTAGCTTCTACTATATTTACAACCTCTTTATTTATTTTATCTAATAAAGTAATTTGACTATCTACCGCATCTCCGCTATTAATCTGTTCTTTTACGCTATCTTTAACTCTCGAAGTTGTCGCGTTCAATTTTGTAATAGTTTCAAGTATATCTTTACCGCCTATTTCAAGCTCGCTATTTGCCGTATTTATTTCGGAAACTATTCTCGATGCGCTTTCCGATATGCTAACTATATTGCTTAAAGATTGTCCGCTATTATTTGCAAGCTCAACGCTCTCTTCAATTCTTCTTGTAATTTCTTTAATGATTGTGGTTATAGATTTTGTATTTTCAGCAGTATGTTCGGCTAAAGACCTTATTTCGTCAGCGATAACGGAGAATCCTCTTCCCATCTCGCCCGCATGAGAAGCCTCTATAGAAGCGTTCATAGCCAAAAGGTTAGTTTGTTCTACAATATTTTGAATAATGTTTATAATATTTTTTATCTGCTCGCTGCTCGCTTCAACATTTCTAATTGATTCTATAACCTCTTCTACTATATCAGCTCCGTCTCCCGCTTCAACTAAAAGCTTTTTAAATAAAGCGTCAGCATTGCTCGTGCTTTTTGCAATACTCGTAATATTTGAAATCATCTCTTCAACGGATGCGGAAGTTTGCTCAACAGAAGAGGATTGCATTTCTATATTATTGTTAATTCTATAAACGGTTTGCAATAATTCATCAACCGCAACGGATGCGGAAGAAAACGCCGTTCTCTGTTGTTCGGTTGAACTTGTAATATTTTTTATAGAAGCTATTATAGATTGAATATTTTCTACGCTTTTTTTAATGCTTTCCGTTTGAATATTTACGCTGTTAGAATTTTCAGTCATAATTTTTTCGACATTATTTATATCGTTAATCAAATTTTCGCTTTTTAATTTTAAATTATCTATAATTAATTCCAAGTCGTTAATAAATAAATTAAAATTATAAACCAAAAGCCCAATTTCATCGTTATTCTTGCACATTATTCTTTTTCTTAAATCTCTATTTTGTTCTCTAAGCTCTACCGTAGAAGCGTTAGTAGTTTTTATCGGAGTAAAAGTAAGACGCAAAATAAGAATATAGACAGAAGACAATATAAAATAGCCTATAAAAAATACTATTATAAATAGAGTTATAGTTTTTTCTATATTTGAATATTTTATTATAGAATTTATATCTTTATAGAATACGATTACAGAATCCAAATCTTTCATATAAAACATAATAGCTACGGTTTTTTCGTTATTCATATCAAATGTTGGAGTTATAAAAGAAGGTTTATCGTTTAATTGATTTTCAAATTCCATTATATATTTAGAAAAATTCTCGCTTGAGCCTAAAATATTTAATACATTTTGATTCAAAAATCTTCTATCTTTCGCGTAAACTATATTTTTATTATTTAATTTATAATTAATATAATTCCAAGAAGAGAGAGAAGGATTGCTTTCTATATATTTAAAATATTCCATTATATCCGCATTCGCTATTATATGTCCAAGCGGTCTATTATTTAATTCCAAAGGATAATAAGAAGATACCGAGATATCGCCTTCGTTATTATAAGAAATTATAGAATAAAAATCATTGCTTTTCATAAGAGTAGTTGAAGGAAAATTATAACTTGTCGCCGTTAAATATACATTATTCGTATTTCTTAATATCGACAACGAAGCGGGAGAATTGTTTGTTAAAAATTCTCTGTTTATATTTATAGAAACAGATTTATAATTATTGCTTAAATTATAATCTAAATATTGAATTCTATTATTTACATAAGTTCTTAAAGAGTTTATATCTAATTGATTTTGATTTAAATTATTTTTTACTATTCTATCATAAACTTTCAAATCTAAAAATGCGTTTTTGTAAGTTTGATTTATATGACTATTTACGCCTATAATTTCGCTTAAAGTTTCATCGCTATTTAAGTTTAAAAATGCCTCTTCTCTTATTCTTACATAATTTAAAATTAAAACAAAAACAACGCTTGAAAAGAAAAAGAAAATCGTATAAAGAACTTTAAAAGTTAACGAAAGATAAAAAACGGTAACGCTCTCTTCTAAATCGCTTTTATGCGAAATTATTCTAAATACCAAAGCGTATAAAGAATTAATAGCGCCGCTTGAAAGCAAGCAGGCAAAAACCGCCGCTAAAGAAGTGTATATATAAATATTCGGATTTAGAAAAGCGAATATTGTTATTTCTATTATACTTCCCGATACTGCAGAAGTTGAAAATATTTTAGTTACTTTGTCGGCAAGTTTTATTTTTTCCCCTTTTGCCCATTTATTACAGTATCTTAAAAATAATATAAAAGCTATTATTGCAAAAACTATTTTGACTCCGTAAAAAGGAAATGCATGTTTATCGTATAATGAAAACCATAAAAACAAATACCATAATATCAAATCTAATAATATATATATGCCTATAATCTGAATCTTCAAAGAAAGAATCAGTTTTTTCTTGGATTTATTTAAAGCCATAGTATCCTCGTAATCAGAATTATTTATATGCTATTATATATTATCGTAAATTTTTTATCAAAATATTAATAAGGAATTTTATATTATTTTTTATTATTTATTAACGAAATTTTAAACTCTTCCAACTTCGTTTACGACTCTTCCTATTAAAGTATCATGAGTCGCTATCGATTTTGAGTTTAATTCATAAGCTCTTTGAACTTCTATCATTCTAACCATTTCATTAATAGGATTAACATTGCTCATTTCTAAAAATCTTGATAAAACTTTCGGGCGGTCAATTCCTTTTTGCGCTATATACGCGGGGCCGCTAATTTGAGTATCAACCCAAAAAGATTCTCCTTCTTTTTTTAAATATCTTTCGTTTTCAAATCGAACTATTTTTAAAGTGTCTAAAATCTCTTCGTCTTTCCATTCGTTTTGAGTCATTTGAACGAAATCATCATTATTTTGATATCTTTTATTAACGCTTACTCTTCCCTCTTCGTCTATAACATAATTATTAGTTTTTATTTGTATATAACCGTTTTCTCCCATTACTTTATAACCATGTTTTGTAACCAAATAATTATCTTTATCGATAAGGAAGCTTCCGTTTCTTGTATATCTTTCGCCATTAGGAGTTTCTATTGCAAAAAAACCTTTATCGCTTAAAGCAATATCGAGTTGATTTCCCGTTTCTCTTAAAGAGCCTTGTTCCCATTCCGTAAAAACTTCATTAACTTCAACTCCCGTTCCCATTCTTCCAACATAAGGTCTTATATCTGTAGAACCTAAAGGAAATATTACAACTCCATCGTCTTCCGTTCTTGCAGCCATCATTTCAGGAAAAGCCTTAAAAGTCGCCGTATCTCTTTTAAATCCTGGCTTATCTACATTAGCCAAATTATTTGCGACAACATCCAATCTCTCTTGTTGCGCTATCATTCCGCTTGCTCCCGTGTAAACTCCTCGAACCATAATTTTCTCTCCTTAATTAAAATAAAATTATAAAATATCGTCTTTTTCTTTTTTTGTATTTATATTAATATTATTTAATTTATTTTCTAAATTCTCATATCCTCTTTCAATATGATATATTCTATGAATATTAGTAATTCCTTCGGCTATAGCGCCCGCAGCAACCAAAGCAGCACCCGCTCTCAAATCGCTCGCTTGAATATCCGCTCCCGATAATTTTTTTCCGCCGTTAATAATTATACTCGCTTCTCTCTCTTCTATATCCGCTCCCATACGAATTAACTCGGGGACATTGCTAAATCTGTCGGGATAAATTGTTTCTTTTATATCGCTTTTTCCATTAATAGCGCATGCTAAAGTCGTAAAAATTGCCTGTAAATCTGTAGGAAATCCAGGATAGGGCATAGTTTCTATAACGAAAGGTTTTAATTCTCTATTTGTCGCGTCAATTTCAATAGTATCGTCCGTTGTTTTAATATCGCAACCTATAGAAGTTAATAAATCTAATACGCAAGTTAAATGTTTATGATTAGTTTTTTCTAATTTTAATTTTCCTCTTCCCGCAGCCGCTATTGCTAAAAAAGTTCCCGCTTCTATTCTGTCGGGTATAACTTCAAATTCAGTTCCATGCAATTTATCGACTCCATCTATAGTTAAAGTTGAAGTTCCTATTCCTTCAATTTTAGCTCCCATAGATAAAAGAAGTTCAGCCAAATTTACGCATTCAGGCTCTCTCGCTGCATCATTTATTATAGTTCTGCCTTTTGCTAAAGTTGCAGCCATCATAACATTATCAGTTCCAAGCACTGTTGGTCCATTTTTTCCAGATAAAGTTATTTCGTTTCCTTTAAGTCTATCTTTTACCGAAGCGTTTATATAACCGCTCGATAAATTTATTTCAGCTCCCAACATTTCCATGCCTTTCAAATGCAAGTCTATCGGTCTTGGTCCGAAAGCGCAACCTCCAGGATAAGAAACTCGGCAATGTTTTCTTTTCGCAAGCAAAGGTCCCAAAACTATTATTGAGCCTCTCATTTTTTTTACTAATTTATAAGGCGCTTCATCGCTTTTACCGTTTTGAGATATTATAATCGTAGTGTTATTTTTAAAATCAACTTTTTTACCCAAAGGCTCTAATATATTTATAAGAACATGAACATCTACTAAATCGGGCACATTATGCAAAGTTATAGGCTCGTCCGTTAAAATAGACGCAACCAAAAGAGGAAGCGAAGCGTTTTTTGAGCCTGAAATTTTAACCGTCCCCGATATATTTTTTGAACCTTCTATAACATACTTAAACATATTTTACATTAATACCGCCTGTTTATTTATATTCGGTATATTGAAAAAATGCTTAATTAATTTAATTTTTCGATTTTACTTATCGTTAAAAATGTATTAAATGTAGTATAATTGCGTTTATATTTAATTTACAATGCTTAATTTATGTAAATTTTATTTATAAACTCTTTACAAAATAATTACAATATGTTATAATTATAATATAAATAAAACTTCATTGAAATTTTAAGGAGGCAAAAAATGAAGAAAATTTATGCTATAATATTAACTTTTATAATCGCTATTAATTTATACTGTTTCGATTTGATAGAAGACACTTTTGATTTTATATTTGACGATTTGGCTCAATTAATCGGAATAGTCATAATAATAGCGGCGGTAATATTTTTTGTGAGAAAATATTTGAATAAAAATAAAAATTCTGATAAAGGTAATTAATATTTTTTAAGGACGATTAATTTGAAAAAGATAATTTTAAATAGTTTAATTTTTTTATTTATAGTTTCTATAAAACTATATTGTTTTGACGATATTCTTGAAGATATATTTGATGACTTTGAAGATTTATTTAAAATTGTCGGAATAATAGCTATGATTATAGCCGTTATGTATTTTGTAAAAAAATTTATAAGAGACGACAATAATTTAAATAACAAAAACGAAAAGAGAGAATATAAAATAAACTATGATAAAAAAGAAAATAAAGAATTCAAAATAATAGAATATAACAGAAAAGATATTAATATTAAAAAAGACGAGTATGACGATTAATTTTATTTTTATTTTTTAAGGAGGTTCTATGAAAAATAATGTTATAACAAATTCAAAAAAGTCTAAAAAGTTTTTATGGATTTTAGGAATAGTAGCCGTAATAGGATTATTATTTTTAGTCTTAATCTATTTTAGCGGAAGTTTACCGACAAATTATATTTTGTATAAAATAGTTGACGACTTTGACGATATTGTAGAAACTTTATTTGAATTGGCATTAACTGTCGCGGTTATAGTTTTTTTAATCGTATTTTTCAAAAAGATATGGAATAAACTATGATTTATAATTTATTTTAAATTAAATTTTAAAACGAAAGATTAGCTTTTATTATTTATTATTAAATTTATTAAAAGTTATTCTTTCGTTTAATTTTTTAAATTATTCGGTTTTTTGAAAGGCTATTCTCTCTCCGCCGTTTCTTCTTATTTTTATTATTCCGCATTTTATATAACCTTCTTTTTGAAGTAATTTCTGCATCGGAATATTATATTTTCCCGTGTCTATTCTTATATTTTTAAATTTATCGAAACAGAATCTCATACAAAATCCGCCGACTCCTTTTTGATTGCTCATTACGGCTATTCTATGAATAACGGCGTATTCTCTATCGTTAAGCCAATTTCCTTCGTAGATTTCGTTATAATCTTCTTCAATTCCGACATAAAAACAAAAATAACCGACTATATTATTTTCATTGTCTAAACAAACATAGCCGATTGAATTTTTAATATCTTCTTCTATAAGACTTGTTGGCGGATGATTATCTCCCCATTGATTAGGATTATTATTTTCTTTCATATAATTTCTTGCATGCTCAAATATTTTTACAATACTGTCTAAATTATTTAATTCTGCTTTTCTTATTATCATAAAAGATAAAATCCTTACATACCAAAAATATACAAAGTATAAAAGATAAAGCTATAATCATAAATCTAACTCCTTATTAATGCTTCTATTAATAAGATAAGAAATTATTTTATATAGTCAAGCATTTTTTCAATAAAAATAAAATAATTGCCATTTTATATTTTACTGAAAGCTAGCTGACGCTTCAAATTCCTTTATGAATTTCTTTATTCCCAATGCCGTTGCTTTTACCATTTTAATTCTAGTCTCTTTTGTATTCATAAATTTTGCATCTTCTTCGTTGGTTATAAATCCAATCTCTATTAAAGTCGAAGGCATTATTGAACCTTTTAAAACATAAAATAAAGCGTTTTGAACGGGTTTATTTCTTTTTGAAATTCCGCTTACTTTATAAACTTCGTCAACTATCGATTGAGCTAATAATCTGCTTTCTTTTTGATATTGTTCTACAAGCATATAATTATGAGTTAATTGAGAAGAATTTTCTTCATATTTTGAAGCGTCTATTTTATCAAATTTAACCAATGCGCTATTTTCAAGCATAGAAACCGCTCTCGCATATTCGCTCGATTCTTGAGCCGTTATAAAATATGCTTCAAAACCTTTTGCGCTTGGACTTAAAGAAGCGTTTGCATGAACGCTTATAAATAATGCGTTTTCAGGTTTATCAGTTTCTATTTTAGCAGCCGTGTTGGCTATTTTATATCTTTCTTGCAAAGTCGGATAAGTATCTTTATCTCTCGTAAGGACAATATCCACATTTGGAAGTATTTTTTTTAATTCTTCTTTTAATTCCAACGAAAACGATAAAACAATATCTTTTTCTTTAATTTTATTTATTCCAATAGAGCCTGGGTCTTTTCCGCCATGTCCCGCGTCTATTATTATTGCCGTAATCGTTTTTTGATTAAATTTATTCGCTACGGGATTAAAAGTTTTTTTCAAATCTTCGGGTTTTATTTTTAAATTATTTAATTTTACCGTTTCGGATTTTGCAATATTAATTAAACCAAATACTAAAATTAGAATAAAAGCTATTCTTCTTTTGAATCTTCCGATATTTCCTCTGAATATCCGCAATCTTCCTTGATACAAACTTTAAATAATCCTTTATTTTTTATTTGCCTTTCAACCATAAGTCCGTTACATTTCGGACAAGGAGTTTGAACAGGCTTATCCCAACTTACAAAATCGCATTTAGGATAATTGGAACAACCGTAGAATTCTCTTCCTCTTTTAGAACGCTTTAAAGTTATATCTCCTTTACATTTAGGACATACGCCAAAAGAAATTCCCTTTGCGTTTTTGCATTCAGGGAAGCCCGAACATGCTATAAAATATCCGTATCTTCCAAGCCTTTTAATCATTTTCTTGCCGCATTTTTCGCATACAAAATCGGTTTCCTCGTTGAAAAAATCCTTCATATTATGGATATTTTCCGTAGCCGTTTTTAAAGTGTCCAAAAAATGAGGATAGAATTCTTTTAATATATTATTCCATTCTATATTATCGTCTTCTATTTTATCAAGTTTACTCTCCATATTTGCCGTAAAGTTAATATTTATAAGTTCTGAAAAATTTTCGCTTATAAGTTCATTAACCAATTTTCCCAACTCTGTCGGCACTAACTGTTTGCCTTTTCTTTGAATATAATGCCTTGCGATTATCGTCCTTATAGTAGGCGCATAAGTAGAAGGCCTGCCTATTCCCGATTCTTCAAGCGTTTTTACCAAAGAAGCGTCATTATATCTCGGAGGCGGAGTCGTAAAATGCTGTTCGGGATTATTGTCTACAAATTCGCAAATTTCATTTTCTGAAAGATTAGGCATTTTTAAAACTTTTTCTTTATCTCCTTTATCTATAGTAAGAACTTTCAAATAACCGTCAAATTCTATTTTTGAAGAAGAAACTGAAAATTCGCAATCTCCCGCGACAATAATAGCTCTCGTATTTTTCATTTTAGCGGGAAGCATTTGAGAAGAAACGAATCTTTCCCATATAAGTTTATATAATTTATATTGTTCGCTTTTTAAATATTCTTTAACATAATCGGGCGTTAAAAATACATTTGTAGGTCTTATAGCTTCATGCGCATCTTGAGCGTTCTTTTTTACCGAATAACTTGGAGCTTCCGCTGGCAAATAATTTTCCCCGTATTCTTTTTTTATAAACTCTCTCGCTTGCTCTTGAGCTACTGGCGATATTCTAACGCTATCGGTTCTCATATAAGTTATAAGTCCCGTAGATTCCCCCGCTATAGAAACGCCTTCGTATAAAGTTTGGGCGATTTGCATCGTCTTTGAAGAATTATAACCTAAAGAAGTGCTTGCAGCTTGTTGCAATTTGCTTGTCGTGTAAGGAGCGATTGGATTTCTTAATCTGTCTTTAATCTCTATCGAAGAAACTTTATAAGTTTTATCTTTTAAATGTTCCATTATTTCATCGACATCTTCTTTAGTCTTTAATTCTGGTTTTGAGCCTTTATATTTTTGAAGTTCCGCTAAAAATTCTTTATTTTTATGTTTTAAGAATACTCCGAAAGTCCAATATTCTACGGGAATAAAAGATTCTATTTCTCCTTCTCTATTGCATATTATAAGCAAAGCTACATTTTGAACTCTTCCCGCAGACAATCCTCTTTTTATTTTCTCCCATAATAGAGGACTTAAATTATATCCGATTAATCTGTCTAAAACTCTTCTAGCTTTTTGAGCGTTTACTTTCGCAATATCAATATCTCTTGGTTTTTCAATCGCTTCGTTTAAGGCGTCTTTTGTTATTTCATGAAAAACTATTCTCTTTATAGGAATATTTGAGTTTGCCAATTTTATTCTGTTTCCTATATGCCAAGCTATACTCTCTCCTTCTCTATCATCGTCCGCAGCGAGTAAAACCTCTTCGGATTTTTTAGCTTCTCTTTTAAGTTCGTTTAATATTTTAGCTCTTCCTCTTATCGTAATATATTCGGGTTCAAATCCGTTGTCTAAATCGATACCGAGTCTACTTTTAGGCAAATCTATTAAATGTCCCATAGAAGATTTAACTATATAATCCGTTCCTAAATATCTATTAATAGTTTTTGCCTTTGCGGGAGATTCCACAATTACAAGTTTCTTTTTTTTAGAAATAGCGTTTGATTTTCTTCCTTTTATTTTTTCTTTAGTTTCCATAATTTTTTATCCTATTTCAATTTTTTATTTTATAATATTTTCCAGCCGTTTGTTTTATAAAACCGTTTATTTCAAGCTGCATTAAAAGCGAAGTCACAACTTGAGTTTTCATTCCCGTTTCTTCTATAATATCGTCAATATGGACTTTACCGACTTTATTTATTATATCGTAAAGTTTAGTTTCTTCGCCCGTTAAATTCGGTTTTTTATTTTCAGTTTTTTTATTAGTTTTATTATCTTTAATTTTTTGAGTTTTTACAACCTTATTTTTATTAATTTCTTTATATTCTTTTCTTTGTATATTTCCGCCTTCAAAATATTTTAATTTCATTTTCAAATAATCGTCATCGTTTGAAAATATAGAATCAAAATCTTCAAGTATATCTGTTATATCGTTAAGAATTTTAGCGCCTTCTTTATACAATTTATGATTTCCAAAATATTCTTTTAATTTTTCATCGTAAGGAGCTATATAAACTTCTCTGCCTTGATTTAAAGCAAAATCTACCGTTATTAAAGCGCCCGATTTGCTTGGAGCTTCAACCATTATTGTAGCGTAAGATAAACCAGATATTATTCTATTTCTTCTTGGAAAATTCATTCTATCTGGTTTTCTTTCAACTTCAAATTCGCTTAAAACAATTCCGCTTTCAATTAATTTATTATAAACTCTTAAATTTTCCGAAGGATAAACTATATCGATTCCATTTCCTAAAACCGCAGCCGTATTTACAAGCGAAGATATTGCGCCCAAATGAGCCTCCGTATCTATTCCTTTAGCCATGCCCGAAACTACGGTAATATTTAACGCCGATAATTTTGAGGCAATATCGAATGCATATTTTTTGCTTTCATTAGTCGGCGTTCTCGTTCCTACTATCGACACGCAATTTCTTCTTAACTTTTTTAAATCGCCTTTATAATAAAGTATGTAAGGCGGATTATCAATCTGTTTTAAGTTAAAAGGATATTCTTTATCGAATAAACTTAAAATTTTTATTTCATGCTCTTCGGATTTTTTTATTATATTTTGAGCTTTATCTAAAATTTCATTTTTACTAAAATCGTCAAGTTTAAATTTAAACTTTTTTTCTATCAATTCTTTTAAGTTATTTTCTTTCTCTTCAAAAATATTTTCAACCGATTCATAATGTTTTATAAGTTCGTATATTTTTTTATCGCCGATTTTTTCAATTTGATTAAGGGCTATCAAATATGTTTTTATATCGTTATTTTTACTCATTTTTATTTTCTAATTATTTTATTATTTAATTATTATTTAAAATTTGATTAATATTATTTAAAGCCTTCTGTTTTATAGCGGAAGAATCGCTCAAATTAATTATTCTTCTATAAACTTCAACCGCTCTATCTTTATTTCCAACGCTATATTGCAATCTTGCAAGCAAAAAAAGATAATCTATATTATCGGGCGAGAGCGAAATAGCTTTATTTATAAGCTCAAGCGCTTCTTCATAATAATTTTGTTTAATTCCTTTAAGCGAAGATAATGCGGCGTAATAATTAGGATTATTAGCGTCTTTACTAATTGCAAAATTTATATTATTTTCCGCTCTCTTTATAAAATCATTTTTTTTCTCTTCCGTGTCGGCGCTTTCCGCCAAATAAGAATAAGAAATTCCAAGTCCATATCTTAAATAAGGACTGTTAGGTAAAACTTTTAACGCTTCTGAAAAATATTTTGCAGAATATCCGTATTGAGATTTAGCCAAACTTCTCTCTCCCAAAGTTCTATAAACTGCGGCGAGTCTATCTTGAGCGTAAATTTTTTGATTTATTATATCGTTATAAGTTCCCGTTATTTCAAGAAGAGCTTCGTCATCGTCTTTATTTTTTCCTTTTTCGTATAACGAATAGGCTTTATTTAAATTATATCTATTTTTGAAAACTTGATTGCATGATATAAGAGATATCAATAATATTATAATTGCCGTAATTTTTAAAATTTCTTTCATTTATATAAAACCTTTTTTAATCATTTTATAATATATACAATATTATAAAAAAAGTAAAGAAAATTATTATATAATAGTTTTGTAAAGTTCGTATTTGTACAGTTTCTTTGCCGAGTTCATATTAATGGTTTAATGTTGTTGAAAAATTCATTCCTTAATACAATACAATCGTCCATTCTAATTTTATATTATTTAAATTTTTGAAAAACCAAATTGGCATTTTATATAAATTGGTTTTATTTAACAGGATTTTAAATAAAAAGTATAGATAGAAAATAGAAAAATGAAGAAATCTTTATTATTTTTTATAGTTTTATTAACGATTTCAATATTGATATTTTCATATAAAAAATAAATTTATTATCGCCGACTTTTATACCTCCAGAAACTCAATTTAAAGTTTATACAAATATATTGCCTTCCCGATTAGATATTAATCCGTAACCTCAAAAGAAAGATGGTAAAGTATTCGGTTGTTATAGAAAGAATTTCAAATATAAAAACGAATGGTATATTTTAGCAAATTATAAATATCTTATAAATTATTAAAGCTAAATATATTTTTATTATTGTTTAGTATAAGTATTTACCCTCAATGAATTCCAAAGATAGAAGAGTGATTTTATAGGCTGAAAAATGCGAACAAGAATTTGAAGAATACTATAATTTTTATTCAAATTATATGAATGATTTTTTAATTGATTTAACAAATAAATAATTTTAATAATTAAATCAATCCATATTTTATTATAACATTTATAATTTCAATTCAATATATTATTTTACGCTACAAAAAATTTAATTTTATTATATAATGATTTTAATAATAAACAAAAATAAATAAAAAAGAAAATTATAAAATGAATAAAATTAATATAGCTTTGCCGAAAGGCAGATTATTAAAAAAAGTCTACGATTTATTTAAAAAGATAGGATACGAAAATAAAGAATTGTTAGAAGACAATAGAAAACTTGTTTTTGAAAATAAAGGAATAAGATATTTAATTGTCAAACCTTCCGATGTCGGAATTTATGTAGAAAAAGGAGTCGCAGATATTGGAATTGTCGGAAAAGATATTTTGCTTGAAAACTCTCATGATATTTACGAATTATTAGATTTGAAGTTTGGAAAATGCAAAATATGTATGGCTTCAATTAAGGATTATAAAGAAGATATTGAGAGAAGATTGAGAGTCGCCACAAAATATATAAATGTGTCGAAAAAATATTTTGACTCTATAAATAGAGATGTCGAAATAATAAAATTAAACGGTTCGGTAGAATTAGCGCCGATACTTAATTTATCCGATGTTATTATAGATATTGTTGAAACGGGAAGCACTTTAAAAGAAAATAATTTAATTGTGATTAAAGATATAGTAGATTATATAAGCTCAAGATTGATTGTAAATAAAGTGAGTTTTAAGTTTAAAAATAATTTAATAACAGAGATAGTTAAAAATATTGAGGAAGTATTATGATTAAAATTATAAATTATAAAAATGGAGATTCTTTAAAACCGATTTTGGCAAGAAGTCAATTTAGTTATGATAATATTAATAAAAAAGTTAAGGCGATACTCGAAGATGTAAAAAAAAACGGAGACAAAGCTTTAATAAAATATAATAAAGAATTCGATAACGCCGACACGAAAACTTTGGAAGTTTCAAAAAAAGAAATAGATTCGGCTTACAATAGAATAGATAATAAATTTAAAAAAACTTTAAATTTGGCTTATAAAAATATTGAAAAATTCCATAAAAAACAAATTAGAAACGGATTCATAACTAACGAAGATAACGGAATCGTTATGGGACAAATAATAAATCCGATTGAAAAAGTCGGCGTTTATATTCCTGGCGGAACTGCAATTTATCCTTCAACGGTTTTAATGAATGTTATTCCCGCTAAAGTTGCGAAAGTGCTTGAAATTATTCTTGTCTCGCCTCCAAATAAAAATGGGAAAATAAGCGATATTATTTTGGCGGCGGCTAAAATATCGGGAGTCGATAGAGTTTTTAAGATTGGCGGAGCGCAGTCAATTGCGGCTTTAAGTTATGGAACTGAAAGCGTCCCTAAAGTTTACAAAATAGTCGGACCTGGAAATATTTATGTCGCAACGGCAAAGAGACTCGTTTATGGCGAAATTTCTATAGATATGTTTGCAGGACCAAGCGAAATTTTAATTATAGCGGATGAAAATGCAAATCCGATTCATATTGCCGCTGATATGCTCGCTCAAGCCGAACATGATAAATTAGCCTCAAGCGTTTTAATTACGACAAACGAAAATATCGCAAGTAAAGTAAAAGAAGAATTATATAAACAATTAAAAAATTTGAGCAGAAAAGAAATAGCGGAAGAATCTATAAAAAATAACGGAAAAATAATTATAACGAAAACTATCGAAGATGCGATTTTTATAAGCAATGAATTAGCTCCCGAACATTTGGAAATAAATATAAAAGAACCTTTTTCAATTTTATCAAAAATAAAAAACGCGGGCTCTATATTTTTGGGAGCGAACACTCCCGAAGCTTTGGGCGATTATTTATCTGGAGCGAATCATGTTTTGCCTACAAGCGGAACTGCAAAATTTTCTTCTCCTCTTTCTGTTGATGATTTTATTAAAAAATCTTATATAACTTATTATACTAAAGAAGCTTTGAAGAAAGTTAAAGATAATGTAATTAATTTTGCTGAAAATGAAAAATTGGACGCTCATGTGAATTCTATAAAATTGAGATTTTAAAAATAAAGTAAATAAATAAGATTATATTTTTTATTTATAATTTTGACAAATAAAATTATTCTGTTATAATATTTTTTAAATGCTATTTTTAAGGACTTAATATGCAAACAAAAGAAAATATAAAATTTAGAGAAGATATAATTAAAAAGCAATTTAAAGAAGCGCTTGGTTATGAACTTAATTTAGAAAATCCTAAAACTTATAACGAAAAACTTCAATGGTTAAAACTATATTATCATAATCCTTTAATGACAAAATGTGCAGACAAATATTTAGCGAGAGAATATATTAAAGAAAAAATAGGCGAAGAATATTTAATTCCTTTAATTGGCGTTTGGGATAAAGTCGAAGATATAGATTTTAATTCTTTGCCAAAACAATTTGTATTAAAAGTGAATTGGGGAAGCGGGCAAAATATAATAGTAAAAGACAAATCGAAATTAAATATAGAGGAAACTAAAAATAAATTAAACGGTTGGTTAAAACCTTTTTCAAATCATTATTATTACAGTTATGAATAGACATAGAACCTAAAATAATATGCGAAAAATATATTGAACAAATGGACGGAAGTCTATATGATTATAGAGTATTTTGTTTTAATGGAAAACCTAATTTTATATTAGTCGATATGGACGCTTCAACTTTTAACGAAGATGGAAAATATTTAAGAAGCATATATACTACCGAATGGGAAAAATTAAAAAATGTTACAATATATCATAAATATTATAATGGAAATATTGATAAGCCTATATTTTTAGAAGAGGTTTTAAAAATCTCAAATAAACTATCAAGTAATTTTATACATTTAAGAGTTGATTTCTATATTATTGACAATAAGCCTTTCGTTGGAGAGTTAACCTTTACTCATCAAAATGGAATTGGAGAATTTATGCCGCAAGAATATGATTATAAATTTGGCGAGTTATTGGAATTACCAAAAGAAAAAAGAATAGAATATAATTTTTCAGATAGAGAAACATTTATAAAACAATCTTGCATTCTTGAGCCTGTTTCTTTCGAGTATAAAAGATTAGAAAGAGAATTATCGCTTAAAAATAAAGAAACGATTTCAAATAATGATTATCAAAAATTGAGATTAAATTGTAATTGGTGGACGCTTTTTGGAATATCGAATAATAACGAGTATTTGAGATTAACTTTATTTGGAATTAGAATTTCAATTAAAATGAATAAAGAAAAAGTTGATAATTTGGCTTGGTTTATTCCCGTTAAAAAGTGGCGAGAGAATTTCAGAAATAAATTCTTTGATAACTTTATAGGGGGGGATAATGGCTTTAAATTTTTATATCCTCTCAATTTTAGATTGGATTTAAATTATTGATCATAATATCTGTGGCAATAGGTTATTTTTATCATGCAGTTTTAAAAAAATATTATTTTTACAAATGAAAATATTTTATAAATAATTTGAAAATGGTCAAAAAGATAAATTTACATTCCAATATGGTTAGATTTATTGTCAGAAAAAAAAGAGTTAGACTCTCTTTTTTCTGCGCATTTACATTCCAATATGGTTAGATTTATTGTCAGAAAAAAAAGAGTTAGACTCTCTTTTTTCTGCGCATTTACATTCCAATATGGTTAGATTTATTA